>ENA-OREC01000507-OREC01000507.1-marine-metagenome-genome-assembly--contig:-NODE-507-length-15475-cov-14.751331_pt1 | contig 15475 bp, 6 predicted proteins | sample MGYA00248626_ERZ508543 | MGnify/ENA primary metagenome ERZ508543 (study PRJEB26211, sample SAMN05518279) | marine metagenome | isolation source: Puget Sound, Washington, USA | host: Bankia setacea... | reverse complement strand
TGACCACATAGCTGTAGCCGAGGTTTCTCCAAATTCACATAATGACCACATAGTTGTAGCCAAGGTTTCTCCAACTTTACATCATGACCACATAGTTGTAGCCGAGGTTTCTCCAAATTCACATAATGACCACATAGTTGTAGCCGAGCTTGTCTTTATAACTCTGGGAAGATGGATATATTTTGTTCGAAAATAATAATAGCTGACTATTGGTGATTTCATATGTAGTTTGTCTCACTTTTGTATGTTTTGTATAATGTTTATTGATGATCTATGGTGGTTCCACACATTCTGGGCGAAATTCGTCACCGATTGTGATGAACGTTGGTAGAAACACCGTCGCAGGTCCTATCGATATCCAGGTTTTATTTGATATAACTATAAACAATGTCTGCAAAGTATATACACGCATACATATTTTGTGTTATAGTGTACATATGTAGATATATTTATGCGTGCACTTTACATTGTAAGTAATTAGTGTGTACGATCGTATGCAACGCAAGTCGTTTATATTTGTTAACGTTACATAGTACTTTTAGGTGCCATACTGTATATGCCAATTTGACCAAATACTTCCTATGCAAACTAAACCTGTATGTATTACTGGTTGTTTATATATGTTTGTTTATTATAAGTTATACAGATTCTTGACAGTGTATATGGGCTCATATACACGGCTTGTGCTCATATGACCCCGAGGCGGTAAAAGGTGTATCCAATAATGTGTGTGTTCATACCATGTTTGGGGGTGACTCACGTTTCTTCACCCACGTAAGTTTATATGTTTGACAAATCAAAGAATGCTTACTATTGTGCACGAACTATTCAACGGTGCTATGGTTATTTCTGTCCATAACATGACCTAAATCACTAGTGGATCCAGGGGTGGGGGCGCACCCCACACCACCCCTAAAAGTCGTCGAGTATAGGTCTCAAAAAGCGTCAGAATGCACCATTTAGCTTCATTGCTTTCAAAACTTTCTCTGCAGGTCAAAATAACGTATTAAATAGCGACAGAACGCACCAATCACCGTCCTTATTTTTTAAAGTTCCTGGGTCGTGTGGAATCATTTCAAATAGTTTCATAATGCACGCGTAGGCGTCCTTGTATTCAAAATTTTCTCGGCAGTTCCAAAACGTTGCAAATACCGTCAGAATGCACCATTTACCGTCCTTGTTTTCAATTGTTTTCTCTTCAGTTTCAAATCGTTTCAAATACCGTCACCATACACCATTTACCATCCTTGATCTCATTTTCTTTTTCTGCAGTCCCAAATCGTTTTAAATACCGTCAGAATACATGATTTAGAGACATTGTTTTCATTTTCTTCTCTGCAGTTCCCAATTATCATTTCAATAAGCGTCAGAAAGTACCATTTTGCAGTCCTTGCTTTCAAAATTTTCAGATGGAGCTGGCCCACTACCTAACGCCCCCTAACACCAAATCCTATAGCCGCCCCTGTAAAGAAAGTTACATCGTATTGCATTGTGTTCGACCTTGGACCATTCCTTTTAACTTGAAGTTCGTGATACGTATGAGCGTTATTCGACTTACAAAATGAGTGACCGATCTGGATTTCATAATCATTTTATCCAGCTTAAGTTTTATCCAAAATAGCTTATGCAACATTACACATAATTCAGAGAAATTTATCAGGAATGTTAAAAAGCAGTATATATAGAGTGTATATCTGAATCTACACACATATCAGTTGTATGTACAAGAACAGCTAATCATTAAACTGACAACTGAAACATTCAACCTCCTACTGTTATATTCATATCAATCTTTCCTTTTCTTTCTTCCCTTTTTGTATATACATGTGCTCCATACTTAGTTACAATATGTGTTTGTATTGTAAAATGTTTGTACGATGATGAACTGTTATGTTCAAATCTCAAATAAAGATTATCTATCTATCTTTCTTTTTAAGCTTCTCGATAATCATACTATTTTCAAACTTTAAAATGTTTCAACGATGGAAAAAGGTATGTGTCTATATTTCTCATCGTTCACGAATGGCATTGCATGTATCATTACGTGTGTGTTGTAAATGATATAGGTATGCGACTAAGGGACTTGACTGCCTTTCTTAAAATATACCTCTAGTAATCGTAACGGATTAACGTCGCCAACAATGTAACACTCATGTTGAAAACATAATATTACCATGCTCATAAAATATAACTAGCTTGTGGACACAAACGTAGCAGATTAAATACTAGTGGACCGTTGATTATAAAAGGTAAACATAAAAGATGCCAACACACATTCCTTACACAGATGAAGTTATGTATGAAACATTATTCTAATGCAAACTAGAGTTGAAAAGAGTTGAATATGTACACGAATTTGTGATCGCCGCTAAACCAATCTGAATGTTTAGTGTTCTATTAATTTGATTCAGATGCTAAGGAAACAATTGAAAGAATTTATGCACAGTTACTTTCGCTCTCTTCTGAACTCAGATATGTTTTGGTGTCATTTTTTCAATCCTGAAATATGAACAGGTTGTGTTGTGTACGCTAGCCATGTCTCCGTGTTCTTTTCTCTCTTAACGTATAGCATGTTCAACATTAACTTGCACTCGTTTAATATACATTACAAGATACAGCTACGAAACAAATACATGACAAGTGGGTTGGGAAAAACGTTATATCAACTGAATAACAGGCAATTCTTTTTTATTTCGTTAATATATATTGTGCAGATGTCCTCAAAATTAAACAAAAATCGTTATGCAGACATGCAACCCCAGCTATTATATGTCCCAAACTCTGTTTCATTCAAGATGTGTTAAGATATATATAGGTTATATATAATAAAGTTCACGAAAAAAAGAAGAAAAGAGTGTACGTCTTAAATACATGTGCTGATGTATATTGTAATAATGTAATCTCATTTTCAACCGGTGATTGTTGTCAAGATTATTAGATGTAAAGACACGACTAATAAAAACAAAGTGTACAGGTCAAATATTGTATTTCACGTGTATATAGGTGTCATATCTAAGTTTAAGATAACGTAAGGACGTAATGTATCGCATATTTGAACTTTTAAAAATATGGTTTCGTTTGTATATGTATATCGTATCATCGTATAATTGTTATATATGTTTGGTTGTTCTATTTGTGGAGCAAATATATGAATGTTTATGTTTGTGTATGGTGAGTGTATACATTTGTTGACACATGTGTCTATTGCATTGTTTCCATTATTGTTTCAATTATATTTTATACGTTTCACACGAGGGTGTTAGTGTACATTGCGATATGAACCCTAATCATTTATCGTTACACATGGACCAGAAATTAAATAAAGAGTTTTAAATGTTAAACTTAAATAAATAAATTATATTGTTTAACTTAAATGCATTTTATTTAACCCTACCATCAAATAATAATGCTTGATGTGTATATAAACATATTGACCTTGTGGGTACTTGTTTGGATTGTGCCGTTGACATATGTTGTTTTTCTGTTCTCAAATTAGACCACGTTTTCGTGTTTTAATATTGTTTTATCTTTGTATTTTCTGATTGAAGTAGGTATATTTGTCATATGATGATAATGATTTTATAACACGATAACAGTTGAACATATATTTACAGATGTATTAGAACATATAACAGTGGGTCTATTCGTTATTATATATTCATATCGAAGTCTTGACTTTTGGAATTTAAGTTAACTTTCAGAAAATCAAAAACTATTAATTAAATACATGCGCTTTATATGATTAAAATATTTCGTTTATTTAATATGTATTAATTTAATGTAATCTAAAGGTGATGGAAACTATGCAGTTACTGTATAATATTATATATTCGTTGGTTGAAAACGTGGATATTTTGTTTGAAGTCAGGTCTTCAGAACATGAAATAGGCTGGATATTAAAACAAGTTGTCCACATGAGTTAAATGATTGATTGTTTAATGTAAAGCAAATAGTACAGAATGAGTATAAATATTAAAGATATGAGACGAAACATCTAGGTAGAAAACCTGAGCATATATATATAATAGACAACAGTGGGCGAGTTCAAGAAGAAATGTCATTTAATAAAAAACGTGTGCATCTTTGAGTAACATTTATTATAATTGTGTAATAATCATAAGAGATATTTGTGTTCATTTACACGTTGTAACTAATTATTCCACAACAAGTTGGTATCATATTTGTGAGGCCATTTCTTGTATGTAATATTAGATTTTTGTTGTTCTCAAATTTACTGATTTTTTGCGAGAAGCTGTTGATTATATATAGTATATCCTACGATCTTGCCGTGTAACAAATGGAGAAAGGTCCAGCTACAAATCATTCAAAACTGATCCTGTTTTAGTTTTAATTATCGCTTCTGTTTCTCTTTATCTTGCTATATGTTTTGTTTGGTTAATGTTAAATGTAACAACGATAACGTGAAACTATTTTCATCTTTATTCATTTCTTCATATTTAAAAGGAACACTGACATGTCAGAAGGTAAAACAAATCAACAATGTAAATGGCATTGAGAATGTACTGAAATTATTGACTACTGTGTACTTGTATTGTTTAGCGTGCGACTTAGTGTTCCATTAGTTTGTATCAATACGACAAACTGGCCTAACAGAGAAGGTCGGAGATTTAATAATTATTATGGTATAAAATTTTACAAAAACAACAACCACAACCATACAATCGCAACAATAATTATAACAACAATACTCATAATAATGATTTGAAAATCGACCTATTAAGATATGTATTGTTTGGTTATATTACAATTAGTAGGACGGTCCATATGTATATTACTCTATTGTGATTGTAAACTAATATTGGGCAATATGAAAATGATTTTGATTTCGAAATATCGGAAGTAGAGTATGTAGGAAGTTAAAATGTGCATCCACAATTTAAAGTAAATGTATATGTGTTACGTCACATTTGTCTATCGAAGTATGTCAGAGAAAAGTTACAAGTGTTGTAGCATTGTGTTTGATACAAACTAATAATTCAAAGCTTTGTTTGGAATGATTCTTTACCCGACTGAGTCTAGTTTGTTCTAAATATTCAATAGTTTGTTTCCAATTAAAGTAAACTAAGTTTCCATACCGCTGCTGCTACGGGACTCATATATTATTATTCCCGCACGTTTTAAAATTGTTTCTGGAACATGTTCACCTGCTTAACATTTTAGAAATATATTTTCGTATTTTCTTGTTAAAATTAAGTTTTACTTTCTTAGTAACTCAAGCAATAGCGCGATATTGTCTAACTAATGTATGCTTTATGTAACTGTGTCTGTGTATGATATTAAATATACTCGTTTCCCAAATAACAAATAGTTCGAGTATACATACGCATGTGCACGAGACCTACTTTGCGAGTGGCTAGATGTATCAAATATTATAAAACAATAACTGCGAACTATCTTTTTAAATGTATATACAAGACCTTTATACGATTACGATATCGAAAATGCACATACTGTTGATAGTTATGAATAATAAATATTACTATTACTTAAAATGGAAAAGAGAATATCTTTGATATACATTATATACTAAACTGATGGTTTTGACATGAAGTAACTGGCTATTTATTACATATATAAAACCAGGCAATACATTTACTTCCGATGTTAACACAAACTCTATTTGTTTTAAATAGAAAACAATGTGAACCACTACGAGCGTATTTATTACATATTTGTTTTGTGTTTTTCATATATGTTTTAATGATTGTCTAGCTTACACCATTTTCGTTGCATTTCATGTTCGACGTGTCTAGGATATGTGCTATTTACTTTGGACTTCATAATTTGCCCCAAAACCCACGATCATATTCGGAAATGTCTAGCAGAGATATGGTTTACTATCACACGGTTTGATACTTTGGCCTTTTTATTTGAATTACTCACGGTTTGTTATCTTCATTATGTGTGTTTGTCAAATAATGTTTGTATTGAACTAATAAATTATGTATCAAGCTGGTTGTCTTGCAGACCTGATAAAGAAATTCATACTACATGTAAATTACATCATACTCATTTTTTGCCATTTTCACACTATGTGCATATTGCTTTCAAGAAATGTCATACCTTCCAATTATTTTAATTTAGTTCATTTCATATTACTGGACAACGTGCAAGCATGCATTTGAAAAAACTGTTTACATGCTAAAGAGTGCGTATAATAGTAAGTTAATTTACCAGACACAAGCATTAGTTCAGTAATGTCTATGGATTTTGTTTTCCTCTTCAAAATTGACTATAAATCGTTATACAAATGACGTTGACATTGCATTTAAACAACACTCATCCACACTCATATTAAGACAATAACTGTCCTTGAGGAGAGTACGAACATGTAGACGTACGTTAAGGACAATTAAATGTTGTATTAGACACCTACATTCAACGTTCTATACAGTTACGTTGACAGAGAACACTGTTTATATTATTTGCTACATACACACGTTGTGCTCCGAATCAACGCACCGAAAGTCAACGAAATCGAAACTTGGCTTGGTTAGTATAATGTTGAATATAGCAAAATGGAATTGAAGATAAATAAACAAAGTAGAGTCGTATTGTCAAACTAAATCAATGCCATGGAACACATTCAGTGAGAACAGAAAGTTTTGTAACTATTTCAGAAATGTTTGTATATCAACAATATAACACACAGCGCATGTGTATATCTATATAACTATATATGTTTTGGTTTTAACGATATTTAACGAGGGGGCTTATTTGACATTTAAGTCAATCTTCCATAAGGCCCTCAATTCATTTTAGTTCGATTGTGAAATCACGCTCGAATCCGTTCCCGGAATCAACCAGTACAATCTTGTGATTCAACAAGTATATTGCCAAGTCTGCTAATATATACACTATATAGTTATGCAATATAAATGCCAAATTTGCAAGAATTGATATACCTGGCGGGACTTGATCATTTAGATATAAATTGTGATTGCGGATTGTGAAATAGTGACATGTTCTATAAATGAAACTGAAATTCAGCATACCTTTCTGTATGTTAATGTTTACTTAGTTAAAGATTAAAATAATATTGAATACTTACAAGGCTGTGAGGCAGTAAGATTCATTCTTAATCCTTGAAAACTTAAAACGCAAAAGAAACCTCGAACTAGGTAGGGTCATGATGCGAACTAACATGTGAAATGTTTCTAAATAAAGGAACACCTCTAAAGGGCGTCCACAAACAAGATTTTACATATCAATTATATAACATCACGACATTGACACCATTTTGTCTCATTTTTGTCGCAGCTGTTGATTGCTTTGTGTTTTGTCTTACTGATGGTTGCTTTATGTAATCTTTATATTATCCCCTTTGTTTTGTTTCAACAATGATCAGTATCTGTACTTTTCTCGTCAATAGTGTTGCCGCCGACGCAATATACTGGTCGATATTTCTAGTAAGTTAATACCTATGTGTCTGAATGATTTGTAGATTGTTAATATTATTGGTCTAATCAGCCTAATACTGAATTCATTCCTTGGCTGACCATACCATATTAGTATGGTTTCTATGGTAATCTACATGTTAAACTATTGTTGGCATAGTTGTCGTTGTTATAGTGATCACAGTAAGAAATCGAGTATTCCTTGCTACGTGACCTTCTGCAAGTAACCGACAAAGAATGGTTGAACATCCTCCGACAAAGTGTCACCAGAGGAAAACGATGAGACATGCATTATCACTAAATTGGTAAAAAATGTAATAATGTCTATATGTGTTCAGATATAATCAAATGCGTGCGAAAAGTCACATATGAAGAATGCTATTTATGTTTTGGTAAGGCATATGTTAGAATGAGACATACAAGCTATTTCCAAAATGGCGATTGTCTAGGCCTTATGGTTGACACTCCAAAAAGATGCTCAAGTTCTATGCTGATGAAAGGGAAGGAATACTGACTTTATGTTTCAATATTGATAAAATGTTTGCCTTGTAGACTGACTTCCCTTGGTTGTAACTAGAAACATGTTTTGAGGTTCATACGTCCCTCAGCCTTTATTTGACAATAGTTGTGTTGGTTTCTGATGGAACATTGATAATAAGTCAACTGAAGATAATTTAAAGACTACGTCGGGATGTTTCGGTTGCTTTTTTCAAAATCTTCTCTGGAAACTTCAATTTAACGTTGGCTTGTTCATAATCAGGGAAACAATGGTGTAGTTGATTCCATGATTCCTACATGTTCCTGCAGCATCAGAATGTAAACGATGTGTGGGTAAGAGACAAGGCATAAGTGATCCTGTCAAATTTAGAAACCACAAAAACAACACAAAGGAAGTAGAGAATGGTTAACAACGTTTGATTTGTCTTTGATAATCATAAACCAATATACTGTAAAGCGTCCAGACAGTCTTTTTGTTATTCATATGTCTTCTAAATTTAAAAGAATTATCCAGACATGAACAACGAAAATCTTGCAGACGGGAACATATGCCTTGTCTGAAGCATTCCTTTATCTTCAGACACTCGACATTATTGCAGGTCCTCAACAAAAACACAGACACACTGCGACAGATGATTCAGTTCCTGTCTGCCGGAGGACGATGCTCTGTGGGCGCCATGCACTTTACACAGATCATCGTATGTCGGTTCCTCGTAAAAAGAGAGAAAAGAACATACGTAAAAGAGGATAAGAGCTTAACATAAAAACAACATGCTAATTTTGGATTTGCACTCTTGTTTGTCTCGACGTCAGGTGTTCAGGTTATGTATACCAACAAAACCTAACCATGACAAATGGCCGAGACGAAAATGTGTAAGTGATGTTTTATGTGTTCACATGTATTTTGCTCTAGTTGTCCAAGTCTCTTTTATTTCAAAATTCTAGAACAAAACAGCCACCAAAATTGAGCTGCATGTCTTCGTCTCAGCATTTTTTAAAGCATGACAAAAACACAAAACGTTTTGCACATGGAAACAGTTACGTTGTTTCCCCCTGAAACGATACATAAGACACACCAAAGCGAGGCAATGCCCTTGACTTATGCAGAGAAAGCAATTACAATGACATCCAGGCGCAAACAAGCCGATCTTGCATACAAATTAACGTCTGAGTGGCAACGAACTACCATTTCCAAGACAACCCAGACAATGTTTTGTCTCGTTTTTAACTTGTTAAGAGAATACTCACGTGACTGGTTACAGAGAAAGAGGAGGGAGATATGTAAATACGTTAGAGTCTGAATAATAATCAGTACATGGAATTAACGAGCTGTACTAATTGGATATGGTTCTCAGAGTTTAGTGCTGCACAAGTTCAACGAATGAGACATAATTGTATTGAACTAAATCAGTTTATCGGTTTGCAAGTTTTATGTGCATGAGTGCAGTATTGTGGCATTCGAAGTCCGCGTGTTGTTTGTTGATATATACATTGTGTTTGGGCCGTTGGCCGAATATTCACCAAAATACTTTCAACTAAGAGATATTATCTCGTGTTGTATATTCCAATTTATTAACTAAATACCGTTAGTGTACTTGTGTGTTTGTGTAATTTATATGGTAATGTAGATGGCAACCTTTAAAAGAACAGAAACTAAAGTGTGTTGTCAGAGATATAGAAGGTATGTCTCTTTGTATATAGACCGTTCAAGACTACTAGTGTCACATAGTCAAACGCTTAGGAATAGTTGCCCATGTGCTCTTGTTCATGTAAGGTACAACATATGTCAATAACAACACAATATATGTGGTCTGGCACTTGCTTGCTTGTTTATTAAAACGTACATGATACAATAAATAGAAAATTGCGAAGTCCGTGGGTCGTCACACAATCGGGGGTTAGAGGTAGCTACTGGAATAGACATTAGCAACATAGATACATACATGCTTTTAAGAATTATTGAAAATAGTTTAAAACTGTAATATGTCGAACTTGTTGGAGACATGAAATACATAGAATTCTAATAATAACATAAATGTAAGAATATTAAACTGGTTAAATAAAAAGTTTTAAACAGTTATTGATTTTAACAGTAAAAGTATAATACGTTTAGAAAATAACAGCAGTGACTCAGTGTTCATTAATTGTGTATACACCATTATAGTTGAAAAATAATATTCTACATAATTAAAGGGTCAGATTCTAATTTTAAAAAAGTGTATATTACAATGAGAGAGACAGTGTATGTGTATTGTTATTATCAATATTCTATAATAGATACTCAATTAAATTTCCATTCCATTGCATCATTCTAACTAATGAGAAATAGTTTTTATTTTAATATACATTGACTTAATTGATGCAGGTAATATTTGCTCGATTGGATTATTTTGATGAGTTTATATAAAACTAACGTTCTGACAGTCAAGTAAATAAATAAATAAGCAAGTAAATAATAAAGAGTGAACAAATATGTGGTATGTATATACAATTAAATAGGTAAAAATGAAAAGAAAAAATGCAAATAGTTGCACGAATAAAATGTTTAGAATATAACATTATTGAAATATGTTATAAAACAAATATGTAATATAAAATTAACTTTATGGACACGACAAAACAAGGCTATAACGTCTGAAAGCACTTACTGGAGTTATGTTTAATAGAGGTCACTGCTGAAGCTGTCATACCCACCATCGTAGTATTTACCACCTCCGTTACCATAGTTGCTACTACTATGACTACCAGAGTTACTGTTACTATTACTATTTCCTCCAAACAGACCTCCGCCTAATAACTGCATCAATAACGATAGGAAGAAGACTGTAAAAGAACAACAAAATACAGTAAGAAAATTTGGGCAAGTGATTGTTAAAAACAGTGTCACTATATTTCTTTAACAGTATAAGTTGATATAAAAGAAAAATGTATTTCAAAATGTACAAAAAAAGTACTTTCAGACAAAGTCGTACCTAATATAATATTTTGTTCAGACATACCCGAGTCGAATGATGTATTTGTATATACACCTAGTAATTGTTGAGACATAATCGCATTTAATAACATTTAATAATATTAAATAATATTCTTAAAATCTATAAAACGAACACGACTATTAATTGTTTCAGTCAGGCATACATAATGTAAAACAAATCTAATATATAAACGCGTATAATTAATAATGATAAGTGTATATAACTAGCAACAATATATGTATCTTTACTTTGTCATTTCCTTGGTTGGAAAACATGGTTGAGATGGAGAATATTTTAATAAGCAGTCAATTTGAAAATGGTACAAAAGAACACTAAAAGGAAGTAGGACGAACTATTTACGAGACATCTAATGGCGTTGCTAACGGTGATTTAAATGAAATTAAACATGCATACCAATCACGCATTTGTTTAAAGGTGGTATTAAAATTTATTAGGTTCAGCTCGACCCGCGGATGTTCACTACTACACGGAAAGGGTTCTCAATAATTGCTGCTCAATACAGATCATAGCGTTGCTGACGCCTCGTAGAAAGAGATTATCACACAGTATGTGTCTTTTAATATCCTACAAACGTGTGCATTCGAAAGGGTGAGTAATTATGTTTCCACAAACACGTGAAAACACTAATAAATAATAATAAATGACATCGCGTGCAATGTCATATTGAGAGGTAAATAAGACTTACAATTGTTTTTTTTATTCTTAAGTACTTAACAACGTCTGGCTTTCACCACTTGAACTGTGTATGCAATATGTTGTACGAGTACTTACTGAAGAAGAGAAGACTCATGAGTCCTCCTCCAAAGCCGCCTCCACCTCCTCCTAGACCTCCTCCGAATCCACCGAGTCCTCCACCATATCCATATCCACCCGACTGTACAGCCACGGGTATATATTGGGGTTGGTATTGTTGGTACTGTTGCATGTACGTGGCAGAGACGCTAGCCACTAAACACACGACAACAGCAGACAAAGTGATCAGATTCATGGTTACCTGCAATTCGAGAGCAACGGTGGGGTGACAAGAATGTTTATACAAATCGTCCTTTTCACTTGCATATATTACAGGAGCACACTCAAATTTTCTAAACTCAAATACATTCTCGGACATCAAATATAATGAACATTTAAATAAGCAGATTTTCAATTGAGATCACATTCGCTTATACATTGTGTATACAAATTCAAGTTTTATAGTTTGTTATTATGTTAAGTTTGAAACACACACACTCAAATGCGATTCCAAATAGAACATGTGCGCAATATAATCTTGAATGAACATCTCCTTTTAGAAACCTAATCAGTCTACCAAATGGATGCCATAAATGTCAAAGTAATTAAATATTATGATAATGTACTTGCAGTGGTTGTACAAATAATAATATTTCTGAAAAGAATTTATTGGAAATATAAAACTCATGTACTTGAAATATAGTGTTTTACTCAATACGTATCTTGAAGTATCATTTAAAACACCGAAACGAAAGTGTTATACATACCAGAAAGCTAGTGTGTGATCAGTAAGTTGTGTGAGGGTGATCTACTTGACTGATGGTTGTCAATGATTCTCACGTATATTTATAATTAGGGGCCAAGAATGACGGAAGCCCCAGAACCCGTCCGCGTCTCCAGTGCCGGAAGTCGTTACGCGTACTAATCTATAATTTGTCGGCGTTAATGTATACATTATCAACAGTCAGTTTAGGTATAATGGTGTAATTATAATCCGTATGTTGTTTATGTCTTTAGTAGATCATTAAAATGAAGGGTCGTTTCAAAAACAAGGTGCGGCGAGTAAAATTACAATTAGCCAGGTAGAAACGACACATGTTGTGTTTTTCGTTAAAACAAATTGAAAAAAATGTTTGTTGCTAACGTTTTCTAAATTTCTTAGAATTATATTTGAAGTCATGTAAACATTTTACTGTATACATGAAGTCCCTTATGTAAGTAATTTTATTTCAGTTCTATTCGCGACTTGTGAACTATATGCTTGGTGTGTTAGTGTCGTAACATGAAACGTTAATTTGGCAATGACCTTACAGTCAAATGTTCATAGCTCTCAATTACTAAAGAAACTAAACAGATGCATCACTAATTGATGTCATTGTCGGAACAAATATTGTATTAGCTATAGGACTATGCCTGAAAACACTTGGTTGTACATTCTGAATATTTGAATGTATTTTTGTTCAAGTCAGCTTTTAAATGAAATAAAGTAACGATGGACAATACTATCGTTGTATTATAGGTTTTATTGTACATATTAGTTCTCATTCTCACCTTGACAGTGTTGAGTGAGATTAAATGACTGATAAATTACTGCCGGTAAATCATCACCTAACGTATGGTAAGAATATTTTTGCTAAGTTGCATCTTCTAGCATTAACATATTCAAACTAATTACATAACAGTTAAGTATGGTTTTCGAATATCTGTACAGTGTGATGCCAGCTAGATCTTTAATTTAACCCAAACATATTGGTCACATTTTAATAATTAATTACAACAAAACATATACATACAGTTGTATATGTTTTATCATAGTTTAGTGAACACATAGATAACCCAACCAGTAGTGAAATGACAATGACTTCGGTAACTTGACTCACATTCCCAGCCAAGACTGTTAGAAAGGTTAATTTGTCTCAAAACGCATAAATCAATTAAATATTAATTTAAAAAAAAACAGTCGCTAGTTGCTACATTAAAGTATACAAACTAAAATACCTTTAAATTGACCGTCATGCGACTAATCTAGGCAAGTTCACTTCTTCGTACCAGTAGATACACAATGTTGTTTAACACTTTCCAATAATGACATGTTTAAAGGTGTACTTTCGCTTAAATAAAACAAAACACATATTTATCTGTACTCTATAACAACAAAGTACTAATACAATAATGACAACCTAGCGTGTTCTGATAACCTTGTAACTAAATACAGAACTCGACAAAAGTAAGTATATACTGAAATCGTAAAAAACTTAAATATTTAACGGGTCAGTCACAAAATACTGTTAGTACTTGTAGACAATATTGAAAGAAGGAAACCAAATGTTGTGTTATTTTTTCTTTCAAAATCAACATAGATTCTTTCATAAGAAGCATTTATTATAATATATGTACGCTAATTGATTTAAATATTTGTTAAGGGAATTAATTAATTAAGAACGAAAGGAAAACATTAAGCACCTTTTATATAATAGTAATAATAATGGTATTAGTTGTTTTAATTTGAAGTTACGCTTCAGTGCAAACTACACATTGTAGTGTGTTAACCCATACTGTTTGGTGCTTGATAATAGGTGAAACTAACAAGAAACTAACGGGCTTACTTTTGTTTAAGGGAAGTCTTAAAGGCAATCAGTTAAGATTTAGTGTTAGGAAGACTACATGATGAATATGCTGTTGTATTATGTGTTAAGGTGATTTATCTCATGATAAAAAGTCATGTGACAACAATGAGTTTATCACAACATATAAAACAAGGATTATGGTCAAAGAGCCTAGTTCTTACTGAAACAAATATCACTAACAAATAAAACATGGTGTATTATTCAATTAGCCTATTTTAAGGTTTGACCCTCCCAACGTACTACTTCCACATGAAGAGTACTGTTAGAGTAGTATGTAAGTATATGTTTGATCAAAGAGTATGTTTTCCTTACCATTTCAAACTGCCTCCTGATTTGACTGTACACCATAGTCAACGTATGTCTAGACACAGACAGACATGTTATGAAAATTGGGTAACTCTAGAATCAAAGTTTACATATTCTCAATTGTTCTCAATCATGATGGTAAACTCCTTTGGTATTTTGTCTAAATGTCATGATCAAAATAACAGCTAAACAGATCATTGACGCATTGATGTCGCTCATCTACATTTTGCAGATTAATTGGCGAGGTTAAAAGTGTGTATGTTAAGACAAGCATATGTTTGTGTATGATGTATTGTGATTTCGTGTCCTACATATGTAAACAAACATTTCATTCTATTTAATATGACAATGCACGAGTGTTGTTTGTAGTAAACTAGGTTGGTGCAACATTTCGTTCCTAAGTGTATCAAAGAGCAATGGTATATTGTATGATTAACTATTTATTTATTTATTTATGATACAATATTTATATAGCATTTTTATCATAACAAGTCTAAATATAGATATAAGTAGGCATATTGGTTGATAACTTAAACACATACTATCAGAAGTGCATTGAATGTAATATATCGTGTCTATGCTACATGCTTTCCATGAACAATAACTAATAATTGTATTAAATGACATACTCTGTCTTAGATAATTACAAATGAACACACTAAATAGGGGAAAACAAAATGTTATCAAACCCATTCCAATTGTCTCTGGTTGGAATTGTGTTTACCATAACTATATTCTGTTTGTATTATCTATTTTTACTAATATTATTTACGAGAACATTTATTTTATTTTCTATATAGTGGCATGTAAACATTTCATACTTATATATGTTACAGTAAGATTGTGAAACCAGGGATTTCATGAAATCCCTGAAAATTTCAGTAATTTCGCGAAATTA
>ENA-OREC01000506-OREC01000506.1-marine-metagenome-genome-assembly--contig:-NODE-506-length-15482-cov-12.357741_pt1 | contig 15482 bp, 3 predicted proteins | sample MGYA00248626_ERZ508543 | MGnify/ENA primary metagenome ERZ508543 (study PRJEB26211, sample SAMN05518279) | marine metagenome | isolation source: Puget Sound, Washington, USA | host: Bankia setacea... | reverse complement strand
TCGTTGTACTATGAAAGTAAGTTAGTGTTTGTAATGTTGCATGCAATATATAGTTGACACCCTTGATGCTAAAATGGCCTCTCCGTTGGAAAACTAGTATACAACACGGGTACCTTACTGTAAAAATTCATTCCGTGATCGGTTGCATTGACTATACACTTAGTCTCTTGAAGCCAGTCCTATTCTGTTGTCTCTGCATCAGAACCGACATAACGAACGCAAACGTCCGCCAGGAGCTCTTTATCTGCGGTACTAGTAGCAAACGCTATAAGTGGTTCTGGACAGAAGAAGTCACTTTTCAGTGTTGACGGCTTAGCACAGCATGTGTGCTGGGAGAGCACTGGTTATTAAGAGTCGTTTATTTTGGGAGGTCGTTTTTGGTGACTATCTATTGAGTTGATAATCTATAGGGCAAGTTGTAACAATGCCGTCTGACTTTGGTAACTTAGCCATTTATTGATACTAGCCGTTTTGATCAGATTGCAGACCAGCTTTGCTATGGTTGTTTCTGGCTTTGGGCTAAATGTGAAACAGCGGACGTACTCCAGTGGTGCTTGCGCCACGGAATATTTTAGCTGTAGTCACTCGCTGCTCAGACCAGGGATGCCATCTGAAATTTGGTGCTGTGGTTAAATTGTTTAATTATCTTAACGTGGAACGTTTGGTTAATATAAGGTCGCTATAGTTGCATATGTCCGGTGTGGTTCGTCGTTTTGATGTTCATTATACTTGTCTTGAATACAGTTAACATGTGAGCAGCTAGATAACTATTATAGAGGAATTGAGAGTAAGTGCGAGGTTGGCCGGCCATAAATCGATTTAAGCCCCCCCACTGTTCATTAGGTCGTTTTGCTCCCTTTTGTTTGGTGTCCGTTCCAAGGCGGAACCTCTCCTTTCCTCTTGCATATATTCTGCTAGCATATAGCCGTTTTGTTTGTCTATTGTATAACTCTCCGCCCCAAAACGTGTAATTTTAGTCGTTTCTCAAAAATTGGCTTTGTGTATTGAATAGACAGTTTATATATAGATACGCTACCCTTTGCCTGCTCGATGAATGCGCACACACAGCACACCGCCAACGGCGACGTCGGTCCGTTACATAGTTGGTTGCAGGGGTGGGATAGTTTTATTACGAAAGCTAGTTAGAAACAGTTCGTTACACTATTTTTACAATTTAATCGGCCTAGCTTTTTGTGTTAAATGACCCTGTGTTTTGTTTCATCTGTTCACTGCAGAATACGAAGCCAAATAAAGAAAATTGGCATTGTAGAATCAGCCCTTTACCTCTGTGGGCTGGAAGCACAAACTCCAGCCAATGTCCTGAAGTCATGCCTTCTTTACAAAGAAGAAAGGAAACGCACCTGGTCAATCGAAAGTTCCATTGATGACAAACTTTAAGGAACAGCCACCGACCTACGCCTGACGATGCGGTACATCGCCTTGACGGGACTACAAATATAACAAGACCACACCGAACGCTGAAGAAGGTTTAACTAGCGTTCCGGTCTAAATAGCGATCCGGTCTAAGTAGTGTTCCGGTCTAAATAGCATTCGAGTCTAAAACTCATTCCGGTCTAAATAGCGATCCGGTCTACGTAGCGTTCCGGTCTAAATAGCGTTCCGGTCTAAATAGCATTCCAGTCTGAAAAAATAATTCCGGTCTAAATAGCGATCCGGTCTACATAGCGTTCCGGTCTAAATAGCGATCCGGTCTAAATAGCGATCCGGTCTAAGTAGCGTTCCGGTCTAAATAGCATTCCAGTCTAAAATCATTCCGGTCTAAATAGCGATACGGTCTACGTAGCGTTCCGGTCTAAATAGCGTTCCGGTCTAAATATCGATCCGGTCTAACTAGCGTTCCGGTCTAACTAGCGTTCCGGTTTAAATAGCGTTCCGGTCTTAATAACGATCGAGTGGTTCGATAGCAGAGATAACATTGTAAATGGGTGTATTAAAACAGTATTGTGTTAGGATCTAGGTTTTCCATCGGTATACAGGTTGCGTTTTGTAAATACGTGTGTAGTTTTAATTAACATGTACTTGTTTATGCACGGTCTGAGGTCTTCATACATTAACCGGATTGTACCTGTCATAACCGCATTCAATACTCGTAAATTTATAAGGGACGGTCGTTTTAAAGGTAGGGACTTACAATAATGTCGACTTCAGTCCTTACACGGTGGCAGTTTGTTAAAAATATGAACTATACAGACTACTTTCTAGTTTTAGCCACATACGAGCTCGTACATTGGTTTGAAAAGCAAATTGTAAAATATTTTTTTAGAAATGAAACAGTTCTTTTTATTATCGTCATCATCAACGTCATCGTGGTCAACATTATCATCGACATCGTCATCATGCTCGTCGTCGTCAACAGCATCGTCATCGTAATCATGAAGTGCATCTGATATATGTGTTCAACATTTTCCGTAGGTTTACGAGCCTCATGTTACTTTACTGTTCTGGAACGATGCGAAATGTCCCTCTTCGTTTATTTAACAGAACTGGTCTACATTGGTTGCATTCAGCATGCTAACTATTTATAACATTTTATTATGTTTGCATGTTTCAATAGTGGCACTCGAGACTCAATGATTTACCTGAATCAACAGTATCGATTTTCAAGGTAAAGAACTTACACTAATTCGTTATTGGACGCTTTCTGCATTTTTTAAAACATTTTTTTCATGTTCTGTTCTGTTCTAAATTCTAATTCTGCTTCAATGTATATACATGTACATGTATTTAAATGTGTTCATGTTGAGACGATGTACTTTATATACACGTTTTAACATAATCAATGTTCTGTTCTAGTACTACTTCAATATAGACTGACCACTTCAAACTCCCAGACCACAATGTTTATCCAGTTATTCTATTTAATGGGTTTAACCTTCATACAAAGACGACTCCAATTCAAGGCTTAGCAATAATGACACTAAGAAATATAATACTGGTCTTATAAATACTAACGTTCTATTGCAGTTTTAAATAGCTTAAATAATAACGCACGTGTGTACCCAATATCTTACATAATTATAAATCTAACGTTATACAACATATACATTCCACGCGAGGCTTTCATCCAAGTAGTCACACCGTCCTGATTTATACACCTCTTTTGATAACCAGTCGCAAACTGCAATAAAAACCGAGACTTGTTCAGAGGTCGATATCAGATACGTGCTAACTAGTTTTATCGTAAAGCTATTCGTAGATTTGTGAAGTCACGTTTTGATCCAAGTATTTCAGAACACATATGTTACAAATTATTCAAACATAATTAACACATAACCGTTGTTAACCATGTCTCCACCATCGTCAACGTTTTCATCACCATCCACATCCACATCATCACCCCATACTCATCCTCGCCGCCGTTGTCGTCATCATCGTTATTATCATATTAGTTATACTGTTTTGAATACAAGTTACACATAATTGAATAGTATTGAGTTTAAAGTGTACAATATCTAAAGCACAATAAAACACATGATTTGACATATCATTGTGAACTTTCTTTACCTTTACAGAAGGGACCGAAATGGTAACAGTAAAGACTTTTGATTTCTTTTCATAATCAAGCTCATTCTTTATTTTTAAATTGTTACATTTCAGATAACAAGGACTTATTAGCATACTTTTTCTATTTACTTTTAAACCATAAAGTTTGCAATAACAATATTCATACTTTGATTGAGTTAAATTGTTGTTTTGGACAAATGAAACTGAAATATGTCTACTGTTACCGTAATGTCCATTGCTGTACCGTGAAAATACGAATTTTGTAAATATGATAATTTTGTCAATTTATCTATCAGGAATAAAGGTTAAGTTAGTTTTTGTTTGTTAAGAACTCTTTATAAAACGATATTGGTATTCTTAGAGTTGTAGCATTGTTATCTTTAGAATGATTGTCCAACCTGTTACATGTTTGTCCTAACTGTTACTAAAAGTCTTTCCTGTTACGGATACCTTTTGCTCAATATAATTATATTTGCCAAAAGATATTTCGTGTGTGTTTTTTACACACACGAAATATTTTTGGGCAAATTGAATGAATCATTAGTATGGCGTAATCCATTAAGCAAAACAAGTTGTTGATTTTTCTGTCAGAAATCTCAAATGGTAAAATGTGCATTTCAACTTTGTTGACAAAATTGAAGTTGAAGTAAGGAGCTATCTTTGGAATGGTTAACAATATTGCATAGTTTTAACATTTTCTTCCGAATTATGGAAAAGAAAAAAGGAGATTGAAATGAAATATTAATATATTTTTATTTTTTAATGGTAACAGGACTGATGCGAGATATTGATGTGAAGATTTTCCCAATTTGTTTGAGAATAGTAGTTCAATAAAAGTGTTTGTCAAGAGCAGTGGATCATATTAATTATCCAACACTCTCCTAGGAGTTTTAATGACATTTTTTTAAATGACCCATACGCATGCCCGAGATTTCTTCAATATGTGTGTACATGTAATTATGAATACTTCTGATAGGTGAATGGTTCACCGAGCATTCTGGGCAGTTTATGAGTTTTGCATACATTGTTGAACCCGTTGATATGAGCAAAGTCATGTTTGTGTGTGATATACTGGACATCATGCTTTTTAAAGGTTTGTGGATCTCGAATGTTTGCAAGTCTTTCCACTTTAAGCATTGACCTTATTTGACTATGAAGGTAGTTCTCATATGGGTATACCGAAATGGATTCCCCGTACAGACTCATTGATCTAAATGAATTCCTGGCACAGACACATTGGTCTAAATGAATTCCCCACACAGACACATTGATCTAAATGGATTCCTCGCACAGACCCATTGATCTAAATGAATTCCCCACACAGACACATTGATCTAAATGGATTCCTCGCACATACCCATTGATCTAAATGGATTCCTCGCACAGACCCATTGATATAAATGACTTCCTGGCACCGACACATTGATCTAAATGAATTCCCCACACAGACACATTGATCTAAATGGATTCCTCGGACAGACCCGTTGATCTAAATGGATTCATGGCACAGACACATTGATATAAATGGATTCATGGCACAGACACATTGATCAAAATGGATTCATCGCACAAACACATTGATCTAAATGGATTCCTCGTACAGACACATTGATCTAAATGGATAACTCGCACAAACACAATGATCTAAATGGATTCCTGGCACAGACACATTGATCTAAATGAATTCCCCACACAGACACATTGATCTAAATGAATTCCCCACACAGACACATTGATCTAAATGGATTCCTCGGACAGACCCGTTGATCTAAATGGATTCATGGCACATACACATTGATCTCCAAGAAGATTATCAGCACGATGCCAATGATGCCATGCGTACGGAAACCATTTCCGGGATACCAACCAATACTGTAAACCATGATTGTTCTTGCCCAATAATTTATGTTGTCGAGTATACTTGGTCGAGTGTCAGAAATGCTTGTTAAGAACGGAGAACGTGAGTGTCCGTCTATTGTTATCCATCTTGACATGTGAAATTGTGTAGTTACTATTGCGTATTTATGTTGACATTGTGATTACTACAGACTGATGGTGCCAATTAATCATGATTGTACAGTATTGTATTTTGTTTTGTTATACTGCTCCATGTATATGTACATATTATGTATTGTGACTTGTTAAATCCTTGTTAATGTTTATATATGTATATGTTCATGAATGCTAGTGTATTTGTATAACTTGTATATTTGATTTACTCTCCTGTGTTGGAGGAAATAAAGAATCTATCAGTATATTAAATACCATGATTTAGTATGTTTACTGACCTGTGTATATCGATCCTAACATGGGCGACTCATAGATCGTAGAAGGATAAAAGCAAGAAAAACAACCCCAGTCAGTTCGTTCACCTTCCATATATTTATTGAAAAACATGATATAATATAACAGAATAGTTAGGTCTGTAATGATCAATAGTAGTAGTAATCTGGGAAAACAACTCTGTTCTAATGCTTAATCTGAGAAAACGGCAAGAACAAATCCATATATACGTGTATCCACACACTATATAGGCAAGTATTGCTGATTAGAAGCGCGGATATAGGCTATACTATATATTTGAACTGTCACAAAGTCTATAATGATAGATATCTCATGTTCACAACTTACATGTACACTATAAACTTATTAACTTGTATAATTATATAGTCATGTACTTCAAAAGATGCGCATTGTCAACTATTTACTATACGCTTTGGTGGCAGGCGAAATATACTTGCACACGACCTTAATATTCGATACGTGTGGCAGTTGTTGTTTACCTGAATTGCATAGACACAACTAGATGTTATAGGTATATACGACTTTCTCTATTTATACTGATACGTGTCTGTGTCGTCACAGGGCTATCGTAGATGGTTTATTTAAGGAGTTGTGACCTTTTAACAAAACGTGTATGTCGCTATGACAGATAAACAGGCAATGCATACTACGGTGGTGACAAGTACACACAGTTCGTGCACGTGACATATGAGCGTTTGTGACAGTTCAAGGAAAAATCAAATCAAACTCCAGTATGTTGTTGGGTTAAATTGTAGTTCTGTAATACATGCGAAAGCACATTATAACATGTAATGTGCACATACAGTTCAACTGCACAGGTGTATTCATTTCACATAGAGTAACACTTGTATAATATATATATTTACTGATTACATGCACATACATTTTAAACACACACGAACATACACGTATGTTCTATGACCAATAACACATTGCACAAACAAGGCAAATCAGTAGTAAATACATTGTACCTGTCAATAATCGGGGTTGAGATGTTTGAGAAAACAACAGTTGAACGTTTTACACTCTTATAACCCAATCACCTACGCAGTGATCTCCCCTGACATGTAGACTAGACTGAGAGAGTCTGCAAGGAACGGTAACTCAACTGCGTGGGAGCTTGTCTTATAACCATTCAATAACACGTCAATATAAAGCAGTTGATTAAAAAGATGGTAACAGTTTTGTAAGTGAGCGTAGACGAAACTATCTTTAAATGTATAACGTTGATGCTGTTAAGGCAAACATAAGGTACATGTATGCTTGAAACGTACTAGTAAACATGTCAATCTATTCACTGATATAACAAAACAATATTTAAGCCGCCACATACGAACTAATATAAGCCTACTCACAATGTTGCATGTTTAAAGACGTCTAAGGCACCTACGGATGAAGGCTATAGTATTTATGCATGTTCTGAACAGCACAATGAATACACAATTGCATCATTGAGCAGTCCCTCTGTCACCAATAGCACGAGCTTATATATGTATAACAACATTTCAAGAGATTAAATGGCTATATTATAATGCATAAAGACATTTCAGTGGTATACCTTTAATCACACTATATGTACGTGAATTACGTTACTATGGAATAAAGTTGAAGACAAAGAACGTTGCTAGATATCGTCAGGTGATCACGTATCATCCGCTCAGCACGTGCTGATAATAATAGAACACAACATAAAAATCTGGTAACGCTAGATATCGTTATTCCTTAGTGACAATGTAACTTCCTTGGTGATCAAATTAAAAAAAAGAAAAGAAGAAAAACAATGTTACGTGACTTAATCAGACTAGGAAGTAAGGATTTTATTTCTTAAATGACGTATAGTTTATCACCTCTTTTCGAACCCAAACCATTCAAATAAACAAACAGAGTTTACGTAACCCGAGATACGTTGTATTTTGTATACCTTTATATATTAACTTATGCCTTTCATGTCAGCTAACGTTTGGATTTACATGTGAAGAGTGTATTCTTGCTTTTGTCAGACTTTCTTCTGAGATTGCCCATTTTGACCACGCTGTATTTGACGTTGTTGCCTGAATCATGTTTACAGTGGGCATGACACGTCCGAATATATGCTAGTTCTGCTTACATCTTTATCATGATCAGATTAAACCTTTTACTGCATCAATCCATTTTGAATTCCACCATTATCTATATTTCGAATCAGAAAATTAGACCAGCTCGCACTTAAGTCCGCTTTATTTTAAATCAAGAGCCTAGTGGTGTTATAAGCAAACGCCGGTTTAACACATACAGAGAGGTAGTGGAAATCTGTCCAACTCCCTTATTATTTTTTTAATCGAGTTACGACATTTTTCTGTTTAACCTTCTATATATGAATTTTAACCGGTATTTAGCCTACTAAAACACCAATCTCCCGGAATTGTGTTAAGCTTCAGTTTGTCTAAAACAAACATTTAACCAGCACTGGTCAATATAACCTGGTAAGGCTTCAAAAGAAATGCAGCCAATTGTGCCTCTATAACTACTATTATTACTAGCACCTGACATAAATACACCATTGAACACGACTAAACGGATAAATGGCAACCTTAAACGCCATTAAATAGCAGGTGTTTGTTTTCAGTACATTGTTAGTTTTCAGTACATAAGCGTACCAAGTCTTCAATTATATGTACGATACAAATGACTAAGTAAAATGTTTAGGTGTTGATCATGATGATTAACACTGATAAACAAACATTTAAGTACTATACCTTTCACTAAACCTGCCTACTAGAAGAATACCTTGATAAGAAATGCCTTCTCAATAACACGACCACCTCGATTATAAGATCACGACATTAGTAAGATAAACTTGATCAGAAAGGACACCTCCATAAGTAAAAAGCACCTTGATAAGAAAGACATAATATAAAACCATCATTAGCCAGACTGCGTTTCCATTAGCGGCTTTAATCAGTCATACTACCAGGTTGGCTTTATAAGTGAGGTATTCTTTAAGTCGGAGTTTTTTTAAGTATACGGAATGTTATGAGACACAGCAAAATGCAATACAACACTGACGATAGGAATAATACACTGAACTATGCTATGAAAGCCTTCACTACAAGTATGGGTATGGTCTAATACAATACACGCATAGATTATGAACCTGTTCTAGGAAAGGAAATGGTCGTCACCTGAATAAGCCATAGCATAATTATATAGGACACATTATACACATCGTACATCTGCGTCTCTTGCCAATGTCTGTTTCCTACAATATCTTAAAAGTAACCCAGCTTAGACCATACGGTACCTTGGAGTAGTTACTAGTCTATGTATACACATTTCATAGTCCGAATTATTGTTCCCAATGTACCAATTGTAACTTAGATTTACTTGTCTGATATGTAACCAATGTTTGGTCCGTGTAGACATAATCAGAAGTCCTAATTTTGTAGCTGATATCCGTTCGGCTCTGTACATATACTCAAAGGTTCTAATTTTGACAGCGACGTACGACTTTACCATTGTCCATATATTATACAACCATGGGGAGTCTGTATTTTTAATGCTTCAACAGTCCAAGTATCGTGATTTGACCACAAGCATTAATGAAGAGCCGATCTGGATCTCCTGGTGGTAAACAGACCGACCAGTCCACTCTTACTGCCCACAGCAAACCCCGGCCTGCAGGGAGAGATAGCGGGGGACATACGTAGCTCATTGTCCCACATTATAATGTCCTTACACTCACATGCAAGACTTACAGTATGGATGGCGGCACTCAGACTGCTAAATTTAGAATCGATGACGTAGATCTCCTGTTTTTCAGCGTCATACGCCATTCCGGTCGGCTCGTTAAGTGGGAAATCTACGGTACCTTTATATCGACCCACAAACGCGCCATCCAACTTAAACAACAACAAACACTTCAAATTCCAGTCGCAGACGATCACTATACCTTCAGCGGTGACCTTGACATACCGCGGATAGGAAAACACGCACCTGTTCCGTGAATCAGAGTCCTGCCGAAACGTTTGCAGGATTGGTCCCCCGTCGACGTCTATCACATCAATCACTGGTTCCCCGAATTGAGGAACCTGACCGCAAATAAACTTCTCACTTTCTTTATGGAATGACACACACGCGTATTTCCGTAAGGTTGTGACGGTGCTTGTAGTTATCACACTTTGTTCGGTCACTTTTATCTTATAAAGTGTGTTCAGTTTCGGCACCGTGACTGCAACAAGGTCAGCCGTAACCAAGGTAACGTCCCAAGGTTCCTCGCGAAATATAAGTCCACCAAATGAATCACCAGAGGGGTTAAAGTATTTCAATTTCTTATTCCATCTGTCAACTACAACAAAACAATTACTCCTTACAACAGCCAATGCAAAAATACCGGCCGAGCGTTTATCATGGACTTCATTTACTGAGAACACTTTGGTTATCTTTAATCCGCGTGTACTCGGCGTCTCGTTTTGGGTGGATGGACTAATGGCTGACAGGGCTCGCGACTCATTTGTTTCAAGCAGACGACTCCGCCGATTGGAAGACGGTTCGGGATTCTGGGAGTAGGGAGGTGGAGGAGGAGGTAGCCCGGGGTAGGGTGGAGGCAACTCATTAGGGCGAGGCTCTATACGAGGAAAGCCCGGGTATGGGGGAGGAGGTTCTTCAGGCTCTATAGTCTGGGTTGGAGTACTGGGACTTTGTGTGTTTTCTTGCCGCGTAGCAACTGTGGTTATACTGTTGTCATCTGCTATTGGTTCACTTTCGACAACACTGGTGACGGTCATCGGAGAAGGTGATGCTGGTGAAGATTGTAGCGAGGATGGTTGGCTATCTGGTACATCAACAAGTGCTTGCTTCGTCTCAGTATCTACTTGTGGTTGTGGTTCCGATTCCACTCCAGCTCCGGCTTCTTCATTGTCTGGAGCATCAGGTCCTTGCTCGGAGTCTGGCGGCGTTTGAAGCGACCCATCGGCAAGAGACTCTAAATCACATACTTGAATTGGTGGAGAATCACTGGATGATGCATTACTTTCAGTTGGCGAACCGTTCATACTTCTAGGATCACTCGGAGGCAATGCAACACGGAGTTCTTCTACAGGCTCATCGTCCATGTAGTTCAACTCGTGTTCCGCCTCAACGGTGATATTTCGAGAGGCTTCGTTTATTCCCTCAGCTTCTAAATTAAAACTACTCTGATTGACACTACTAAGCACTTCAACAGAGGCTACTTTACTTCGCAGTGCAGATATTTCGGCCTCTGAGTCTATATAAAAACGAATAAGCAGAAAACCATCCCTGGCAGCTTCCAGGTTCTCTTTAGTTTCAGCGGAGGTATCAATATCACTTGACGTTTTTACAATGTTTTTGAGGAATGTTACAGAACTGCTTCCACGTTGCGATGCACACAGTCTGCTTAAGCTACTCACATTAGCCTTTTTCTCATCTAAAGTTTCAAGTATATCACTACAGTCATCTATGCTGTTACTTATCACTTCATCCTGCTCTGAAACTTTCTCATTCAAATGGTTAAGCAACATTGTTTCATCGTGTTTTAGTTTACTGATTAGCTTGTCTTTAAGCGTACCAAAGTATCGTTCAATTTCTGTTATTGTTTCGTTCCTTTTCTTTATCATCCGGTCCCGTTTCTTTGACAGAGTTCTGTAAAAGGTAGAAATAGTGCGTCGGGTTAATTTCAGTTTTTGTGACAAGTTAACTGTCAATTCTTCACATGTTGAGTACAAGTTGGTATCCAGAATCGAAATTTCGCATTGCGCATGTGCCAGCGGAAGTTGCACCATGCACTCTTTGCACAAGAAGAGAAGACATGTTTTACAAATGGCGACGTGATGATGCTCCGGGTGCTCATTGCATGTTTCCCATCGCGATGGCACAGGGGGGATGACTACATTTGGTACGAATCTCCGTGGTGGAATCGCAGGGGCTCCAGAAGGTGTAACCTCCATTTTCAACTTTCCCGCTTAGACTCTTAACTCAAATTTCACAGAAACAACATGTCATGTACACCATGTTAAGCATGCATATGGCGGTTTCCCTATTTTTCTATTCTGATACCGCAATTGTCAAGTAGACACTCTCGAATCAATCCAGAGCAAAACAACTGTTAGTACATCATCAAAATTGGTGTATCTCTCTTTCCTACTCATTAATTACAATTGTCCGATTTAATTTAAAAAAATGATTTCTCTTGTAACATTACGTCAAACATAGCCCAATAGTATGTCACCAGTCCAAAATCCAGGGCTTACAATTCAAAGACACCCGAAGACTGAAATCACACACAATCTGTGGTTCGATATCTTCTGACGACAGTTATACTTCCGATGACCTCATACATGTACGTATGGATTTCATCCCCTAAATTTCAGGCCCACCGTTGAATCGATTTCACGCTGTCTGGGTTTTATTGAGTGACTCAGCTTATAAGAGTTGTCAAGTGTTTTCAAACAGCTTTATCGCCTTGCGGTTGTTCTGTATTCTATCTGAAAGAAGACAAAGTGCGTTATGTAAATACAGATTATATATAGATACTAGTTACTGCTGACGTGCAAGTATATACTCACCTATCCCACAGTCTAGCCCATACACACGGTGGGCAATACAAGTTTACAGTTTACAGCAAGTTAGACGTCCACATACAAACGTTGGACGATACAAGTTTAGAGTAAGTTGGACGTCCACAAACACACGTTGGACGATACAAGTTGAGAGTAAGTTAGACGTCCACATACACACGTTGGACGATACAAGTTTACAGCAAGTTAGACGTCCACATATACACGTTGGACGATACAAGTTTACAGCAAGTTAGACGTCCACATACAAACGTTTGACGATGCAAGTTTACAGTAAGTTAGACGTCCACATACACACGTTGGACGATACAAGTTTAGAGTAAGTTAGACGTCCACAAACACACGTTGGACGATACAAGTTGAGAGTAAGTTAGACGTCCACATACACACGTTGGACTATACAAGTTTGGAACCTTTTTTAAATCACAAGAAGACAATAAATGGAAACACTATTCCCCCTTTTCTTACTGGGTCATCATTTGGTGTATCGCTATTAAACAACTATTCCCCCTTTTCTTACTGGGTCATCATTTGGTGTATCGCTATTAAACAACTATTCCCCCTTTCCTTACTGGATCATCATTTGGTGTATCGCTATTAAACAACTATTCCCCCTTTTCTTACTGGATCATCATTTGGTGTATCGCTATTAAACAACTATTTCTGTTATATGTTCTTAATCTACAAGTAACATTCATCGCTTGTGAGTCACGGAGTATCATTAAGACCACCTATTTGATCGTTGAAAACTGCTCTAGTTGTTGAAGTGGTCTTTATGGTGAAGGTGATTGCAATATAAAGCAAGTCAATAAGGTCAAAGGTCGTATTTTACAATTTATTATTTTCGTTTTTCTAACTTTTGAGATTGTCTGCTAAGCTGCTGTTGTGCGTAACTACTTCATGTGTGTAAAGGGCATGAAAGAACTAGTGTTTGGAAATCGAAACTAGTAAACTCTCTGATTGAACATAAATATCAAAACTAACTTCGATCCAGCCCAGTTTCATACCATCATTTATAAACGTCCGACACATATCAATAAATTAACCGCACAATAGATAAAAAGTAATGGTTGCTATAGTTTTGACAATTGTACATGGACCTTTGGTGGGTGAGGGACACATGTCCAAGTAAGAACCATGTAAATTCAGTTGTTATACATATACACAGACTACAATATATGCAAAGACTACGCCAAACAGTTCCAAGCATTGTTATTTGATAGTGTGCGTACTACATTTAAGAGTGTCATGTTAATGTTATCATGCTATATCTGTATTGAGGTATTCGTGTACTATATCTCTACCTGATATTAACTAGTATACACTAACAGTTTATATCACGAGGCCGAGAGTACATGTAGAATGTCGTACATGTGAAGTACAGTTTGGTTTACAGGTTGTGGTATACATTATGCACACACAGTTTATCATCAAGTTAATAAACATATACCAAAATACAAGAACATTATCACACAACTTTCAATAAAGTCAATATATACAGTTAACTCTAAAATAAACTCTAAAGTGGTCACTAAATAAGGACCTCTAAACTATTAGGAACACTCTTTCAATGACAATACGACTTCTTTCTGTCTATTATAGTTTACATTCTACGCCATGGTCAAACAATTTGAACAATAATATTCTCAAGAACCAATTTTGTTTTATTAGAGGATTTTCCTCTTGTTAGTTAGCCACCTTTCACTAATGTCAAATTGAAAGCACACTGACCCAATCAGTATTTAGTCACTTTACGCTCATTTACATAGATCATTTGTCACATTTATTTCGCTTTTCCGTCGTTGATAAAACTAACATGTCCGATAATAACCGACAGTGACGAAAGGTACCGGAACAACACGAACAATATCGTAAAACCTTTAAGTCACCCTATTTCTCAAATCACTTAAATGTATGATACCAAAACGCACACGCACACGCACACACGCACGCGCGCGCACGCACGCACGCACGCACACACACACACACACACATACACACACACTGCATCTAACAATCTAACAACAGCACGTTTCATTCTGTAGAATAACCAGTCTGATATTCGACCCGTTGACCTTGTGATTGAGGTTTTATAACAATAACATACTTGATGTGAAATATGGGACTCTTGAACATTTGAAACTCACCTAAGCGGTATTTGAATGGGTATATATAAGGCTCATTTTTATGACTGTATTTTATGACTTCACTTATATTGCCACCCACTTTCAACTCTAGGTCATCTCTGTGTGTATGGTTATAGCACAGGAGCTACGGGGAGAACAATGTCATTTACAGCAGTCCGTGGTTTTATTGGGTCCAAGTTTTATATAAATATGTAGTACATGAAGCAAACAGAAATAAACACAATTTCTACACACTAACATTACTATACCATTATACAAACGACAAATACGTTCATTTGAGAGTAATATTTAGGGGGTTCTTGTTATGTCGTCTGGAATAAGTGAACGTCAACGATTGGCAGCGTACAGAGCCCACATTACTTGAACAGCTATACTAAGGGGGTCGGGATAAGCATGTTAGATAGATCCGTTTATTCCTCAAAACCTATAAGAGATGTCACTAGTAGTAGTATATAGCAAAGTATGACACTTAGTGGACAATGTCACAACTTAATTTAATCAGAGAAATTATCAGACAATGGAGACTTCTCATCTTAATATAAAGTCGTATTCAAAAAGCCTCCTTTGCATTAAAAGAACATTTAGTGAAACCGACCATGTATTTTACAGTTAAAATCACTGACAGTAAATTTGTAATACTTTTGTTTCCAATTATCTTGTTTCTACATAAAAAAAATGGTACATCCTTTCAACTTCCAACAATTAACTTGTTAGGTAATGCCAGTTTGAAACAAAAAACCTTTCCTAAGTGGGTCGATGTCAAGGCCACCTAAGGGTCAAATGTAGTGCTTACATGTCTAAAGAAATAGCTTGCACAGGGAGTATGCAGTTATGTCCAAACTTTCCACTATAAGTCAATAACAGTCATGGAACATCACACGTATGGGCACATAACAGTCATGGAACATCACACGTATGGGCACATAACAGTCAT
>ENA-OREC01000505-OREC01000505.1-marine-metagenome-genome-assembly--contig:-NODE-505-length-15482-cov-13.522752_pt1 | contig 15482 bp, 14 predicted proteins | sample MGYA00248626_ERZ508543 | MGnify/ENA primary metagenome ERZ508543 (study PRJEB26211, sample SAMN05518279) | marine metagenome | isolation source: Puget Sound, Washington, USA | host: Bankia setacea... | reverse complement strand
GAAAATCCTTCGAAGTCGGAGGGCATTGGCCGTTGTGGCAGGGATGAAAAAACCGAATGACCACACGGGACGGACAAAAAAGTCAAAAGTTTTTTTTGGTCGTATTCGTTTATTCTTCCAGTGTCCTTTTACAACCTCTTACAAAACGTTTCCTCGAATAATTTGTAGTTCGTCCGCACTAAAGCGGCTTTTAACGGCTGTAAGAGGACACTTTGGAAGAAAAACTTGTACGGTATCTATTACATAGTGATGTTTCTATATGTGCAATAGTATTACTTAAGCACTTGTGTTGTGCATTAGTGCAAAACCTCTGTTCATATGACGTTTGGGCTAGAGTTCATAATTAAGGACCTAGACTCAAGTGATAATTCCAACATTTGCTGACCAAATTATAAATTTGGTAGACTTTGGATTATAAGTAAACTTCTGCTTTTAACATTTCTGCTCAACTTGTCTATAATATCTATTATATCATCTTTTGCATTATGTTTATTTGATTAAAGGATAATGTTTTGACATCTTTTCTTATTGTTCATGTGTGTTGAATTCATAATGTCACCATTCAAATAATGAGACTGTATATCCAATATTGGTACCATCTTGGTATACATAGCTGTACTTTATTTTGACTTTATCAGCTGTAATAATCTTTTGTTTCATTTCAATTCAGGGTGCAAGCTAAGATCAGCAATACACACTTTAGCATCCATTCCTTGTACTGGGCCCAATTCCATAATCAATGATTTACCCTTCTAATATTTGCTGACCAAATTTTAATTGACTCGCTGTGTTCTTACAATACCACTGATGTTCATGTAGATTCATTGGTAAACTATATACTGTGGTTTTAATATTCCTGATAAATTTGTCTGAAATTATCATCAAATATGTATAATTTTTCCTGAAATATTTTGGACTAAACTTAAGCCGAACTAAAGTATTATGAAATTGGGCCCGGGTATTCTATAATATGTTTGTACAGCTTGCATATATACATGTAACACAAACACCTGTATAAGCTATGTAAATGTTTATTGAAGTATATAATGGTGACGAAAACATTTGGTGACAAAATAATGAGCACTTTCTGTAAATATATATATATATGTAATAATGTTTCTTTTCTAATCTTTGATATGTTGGTTTTGATCTTAACAATAACAGATGATGTAACACATTCAGATGAGCATGGAATGTATACCACTAATAACCATACAGTATCAACATATAAATATTTATCAAAATTTTAACAAAACTTATGTAAATATATCTCAAATAAAGAATTCATACAAAAATAATCACATAACAAGATGGTAAACAGATACTGATTGTCAAAGAATACTTGCAAAGTCATAAAAACGTCTCTAGCGTACTACCAAATGGTAAAAAGTATACAGTAGAACATTGATTCTTAGCACAGCCTATTTTTTATATTTTTTTCTACTAATATTTAATGTATACAAATATTAAAGAGAAAAAACTACGGCTAATTAGCTATTTAGGGGCTATAGAAAAGTATATAGAAAACAAAATTCTAGGTGAGAGAGCTCAGCAGTTAGAAGTGCAACGGGAATCAAACTATTCCCTTGTCTTTTTCACATTTGTTTAAATGAAGTTCAGTGCTTTGCTTTTCGATTTTTTTTCGATCAAAATTAATTTCCACTAGACTGAAAGCACATTTAAACCAGTTTCTGATAATCAGCTTTTTATTCAGCATGTGACTTTTCTGGTGTTTTTGGGAAAGGGAACAACACATTTTTCCGATAGTCAATATTTCTTTTCACTTTTTCCACATTGTTGGTTACAAGTAAATTGTTGCTGCTGCTGCCTAGGTGGTATAATGGTGGTTGTGTTTAGTTTGCTGCTAGTACTGTATCGCCCACATCAGAGGTGGAGTAGACAACAGTGGTGGTGTTCCCTTCACGTACAGATGTGGTGGATTCAGGTCTGAAAGGAGAAGATAATACAAGATGCAAAAATACTGTTAAACCACACGTATGACATAAATAAAAACACAACTGAACTACTTCCATTATGTCCTGCTTCTTGACATCTTTTTCACCGCAGTAAAAAATCCTACAAACTTAACTTAATAAGGCCAGTGTATCAATCAGTCCAAAGATTGCTCAATTTTTGAGGTTTCACTGTAGCTCTATGTATTTGTTTTCCGTTTTGTTCAGAGTTTCGCAGCATGTTAACATGAGCCATACATGTACCAGTAAATCGGATTTAAGTTTTTCTACACTGACAAAGAAGCTTACAGGTCACATATTATTTAGATATTTTTACCTGAGGCTGACATGGTAAACGCTGCCTCCTATATCTGCTGAACGCGAAGTCTGAAAGTATACACAAAATACAACCTTTAACATAGAGGTATGCACAGGAGTAGATACATATACAGAAAGTTTCCAATGTCCTGAATGCTGAACTATGATCAATTTTATGCTTTATGTATAATATCTAGAACTATGGGAAATAAACAATTTGTATGTGTTAGAATTCAGGGAAGAGAAAGTTTATTCTTAAAGGAATGAGCTACTAAACTTAGGTTTTACAGAACCAATGAAAACAAACATATTTAGCTGTACTGTTGTGTTCTTATGCACAGGACTTGTTTATTCAAATCATTATCATTAATTACATTAATTATGTCAAAGTGTTAGACTAAAGTGTTAGTACAATGATACACATGCAACATAGAAAGCTTCAGATTAAACATGCACTAGGTACTGTTCAGGGTATAAAACCAAGAAAACAAAGCAATAGGTTGTGAAGAAACAAGGTAGGTGGAAATAAAAATTAGAGAAATGTAACAAAGGATAAATTTTTAATCAAAGGCAACACAAAAGCAAGAGAAACGAAGCTGACAGATCTGGTGAGAGTTTGACTGCAGTCACAGAGTATTGTAGATGTGTTAATAAAGATGTAAGAATTGAATTGAGATAAGACAAAAATTAGCATGAAATAAGGCCAAAGAAAATTAAATTCTAGCTACAATCAATATTAACACTTAAAGTTTATGCATTTGTAGTAAGATTGCGTTTTACCAGAAAAGGTATTCTCAGAGACTTGAATGTTAAACTTAGTCATTTGAAATATGTGAAAAATAATAAGAAATTTATACTTATTTAAGTAAATGGTATGCATTCACCGATACCTTTAATGTAAATAGAGACTGATTAATGTCTTTAATTTTAATGTTAGCAGGAACTTTTCAGAAGGTGTTTAACAAGCTCATTTTTTTTATTTAATTTCAATATCCCACCAACACACCGTTTTAGTAAGTATTTGTAAAAATGTCTTGTCTTGTCTTTTTAATACACACAATTTTTGTAAGTAATCTAGTATCATAGATTTAAGTGAATTTGAGAAACAGTTGGCTTTTTAAACGAGCCTTTTCTTAATTGCCAAAAGAAGAAGCTAGCATAAAGAGTTCACTAAGCAAGAAAACCTATCATCGTGGGACGGTCTTACAGCACCTATCTCCAACAATGCGTGGGACGGTCTTACAGCACCTATCTCCAACAATGTTAGACATAAAACAGACACAGAAATATACAGAAACATACCGTTAGTAGTGTACTTGGCCAACTTTAACGCTAAAAATTAGATAAATTACAACATATAAGCTTTGAGTGAGAATTACAGACTATCCTAGAGCTAGAAACCCAGAGCTGAGAGCCATACTGTATTATATACTGCTTCATTAAATACTATAATAACCAGCACATAAGACAGTTTGGCTTTCATCCTTAGACATGTGGCCTCTCTGAATGGAAAATATATGTAATTATAAATATCTTCTTACCACACCATAGTTCTCAACAACTCTATAAGGAAAAGTTGTAATAAAATACAGTGAGTTTTCAGGAAGAACAACTATAGTGTTTATACCACATAATACAACAAGTCACTAATCGGCACACAAATAAAAGATAACGATATTTAAAACACACATTTTACAGAAACACTTTTACAGTTTTTAAGACGAGCTTTAATTATATAGGTTTTCATTTCTCTGGAACATCTGATATATATGGCAACTTCTAAATCTTCAAAACAGTAAGGTACTTTCTATGTTGTTTTCCAATGTGTTACCAACTTAAAAACCAAGGATACACATTGCTATATGGAAACACTTACTTTGTATGTGGAGTAAAATTACTTATTCATCCACTAATTCAATGATAATGGAAGTCTCACATAAGAAATGGATTTTTTTCTTCAAAATATTTATTTGGCACTTGGTTATTAGATTTCACAGATTAATCAGGAGTTCTTTTGAAAACAAAAACTAAATGGGAAGGTTTCACTATAGCTATGTCATTTTATCAAAGAACAATTAATGGTTTACACAAATAGTACAATAGAAAACAAGTGAAAAAACTGTCACTACAACCTAGTGATATCCATGGATGATGGTCCGTTCAAACATGCACTGTGCAATACCAATCAGGAATACAGACAAGTACTATTTCTAGATTATTTTGAAAGTTTTCTCAAATGTTTCACAAGTAATACAACCTCTTGAATCCAGACCACACTATTCAATGAAGTCAACAATTACTTGCTTACATCATGATTTATAAAGGCTTGATATTTTTTGCTATATTTTCATTCTGTTAAGGTGTCAAGTAATTAAAACCACTGTAAAGCTGTTCCAAACGAAAAATTAAGGACAAGAAGTGACTGGTGCTTGTTTGAATGGACCAATCCTCAGCTAGCAGTTTAAGTACAGAAAGAGACGAAACAACACTTACTGGTATTGGGAGTTGTCATAGACGGGATTCCTGGTTGAGATTTTGCGGATATCTCCGGTACGACGAGCGGATTCATTACGACTAAAACTCATGTTCACCTCCCCAAGATCATGCACAGTTTCATCTGGTGGCATGTACATGTCCAATGTCTGAAATTATCAGTAAGGAATTCCAATGTACACACAGAACAGATGTATTAGTACACTTACACAGACTAGCTCTTATGGACAAACTTTGATATCTCCTACAGCTAAATACATGTACTGAACACAAGTAATAAAAGCAGCATTATTCTCATGATATATAGCTACTTTTCCAAGGTGTGACAGAGTTACTTATATTTATTCTTCAGAACAAATTCTGAAGAACAAATTGGTTGATTTTAGGTTATATGCCACTTGTTCATTTTTTTTGTTAGAAATTGAATACCCCCAATCTGCATCTGGTTTTCTTGCTTACAAATAACAGCATGTCATACTTAAGTATTGACCTGTCAAATGCATACTGATTATACAGTCAGTGCACACAACATATTAATCTTCGAAAAGTGTTCGGTGGTGTTCTTAACATGTACAGACAATAATCAGCAACTGGATGTTTTTATAGTTCTAAGTGTGATATACACTTGGGACGGACTGTAATAACGCAGTGGTCTAGAGCGCAGATTAGTCATCTAATGGTCGTGAGATCGAGTCAGCTCTAATCAAGATATGTTTACATACAGTTTTAAACACTGCAAACACGTATTACCTATTCAACAACTTTACTAGTTTTATGTTTTTGTGTGTGTTTTGGTTTTGCATTACTTAACAGATCCCTAGAAACGTTAGACTATATGGCGTGTAATTAAATACTTGCAATTGTTTGGCGGCAATGTTTTTAATCAAACAACTTTTTATCATAAATCCCGTGAATTCCAATTTACAAGTCTGTTTGCATGTTAAAAAAAAACGAATAAAAAAAAGAAAATGAGAAATCCTTTCCGATCACTGGGCTTGAACCAACTACCTCTATCATAACAGGCCAATACCTAAATCAATGTGCTACCGATGTGAATATATATATTGGCATATGGTAGCATTACCATTCATAATATTATATATCTATTCAACATTAATTTCTGTAAGCCAGACGGACACTACTGAATTTGGATCAAATATTTAAATGAGGGTTATTACGTATGCATACTTGACAGGTCAATAAAATTGGACATTACTAAGTTCAAAATTATACTATGCTAGAATCAGGTTGCTATATGGACATACCTGGGTTTCATATTCCTTCAGGAAAGAAGGTGGGTTGGTGAAGTCTGGCTGATGTTCGTAGTTACGATGATACACACGGTAGTTGTTCAAGTAGTTGCTGTATCTGTAGAGAAAAAAACAAAAAACAATGAGGGCGCCGGTATATGTGTAGGAAGAAAAGCATTTAAATCATAGAGAAATCAGATTCAGAAACTAGTTTTCAAGGGATATATAATCGTTCCTTCCATTGCTGGTTCAAGTCTCTCGTTTTTCCTTTGCAAACAATGCATCATGAACTTTACTGTTCTTCCATCTGACTTGATAGTTATTATACATAGAGACTTGTGTTAGTACAGACATACAAGTGTCAAAATTGTGTAACACGTTTTGATGTAGATTGTTTTAAAACTGTGGTTAGTTTGTTAACAAGGTTAATTATTACAATTTGGATTCTACAAGAGCAAACATTTTGTGATGATATAAATTATATAGTGTTACGAACTTGAGATAGCTGTAAATGGACTGCTTGAGTGTTAACAATGTTAATTTGGACATAAAGGGCAGAAACTATGTACAAAATGTTCAAAGTTTGCTCGTTGTCAAACTCATTCAAAACCTTGTGATCAACAAAAAGCACAAAATAACAACACAGTGACAGAGCAAAGGTGACATAAGTCTAATCTACATTTCAGCCATAAGTAACAAATTAACAACAATATATCATTATAATTAATCCTTACATAAAGGTAAACATTGAGCATTGAGCCACAAAGTCATGTGCAATTTTAGACCCTACCTTGAAATAGTGTGGAGAAGCAACTTAAAGCACTGAATATTATTGTAAAAACCTTTTGACTACACACATGAGTACCCTATTACACTGGCTATGGTTGGAACAGGCCAAATGTCAAGGCTCAATGCTCATTGTTTACCTATAGTATATTGTATTACTAACCTGTTCCATTGGTAGAGAAGGATAACAATGGCAATGAGTCCCAGTAGGATGATGATGGCAGCCAATGCTACAAAGCCAGCCCATGGATCATTGGACCACCAGATGTAGGACTTTGTTGGTCTGGTTCTCTGCACAGAAATTAACTCATCAGCAAAGCCAAGGATGTTTTCAGATTCAAATGGTCCACGGATGAGATCAACAGACACATATGAACGAAGGGCAGACCTAACAGTAGCGATGACATTTGTGGATTGTCCAGATGACTGTGTGATGCTGAAAGAACAAGGTTTATGACAAAGTTGTTGATCGAGTCCATCAAGTGTTCACTGAAAACATGTTCAATTGACAAAAAAGCATTAGATATATGAAAGTAAAGAGGTTAACCCTACTGGAGTTGCCAACATGCACACCATCTTACTATTTTCCCTACAAGTTGTGCGTTCGAGCCAAAGCACAAACATTTTTTCAATATGTTCAAATGTTAATATTTTGGCCTACAAATGAAATCATCTAGTACATTAAGGTACATTTATAAGGACTTCCAATTAAAACTTGATTTTTAGGTTAATACTTATACATGTATCATGATTTTCATCTTTTAAGGGGAGTAAATAAACATAGATCATCATCTCAAAAGCAATCAAGACAAGGTACGTAATTAACTTCATTTTTTCACAGTACATATTTATAATGAATGAATGAATGATGATTCTATCAAAGCCAACTTACAGGTTTAGTGGATCATCGCCATTTTCATATAGTGTAAATTGTCTGTTCTGATGATTCACCACAACAAATGTGATATCTGTTTTCTGATAGTCAACACTCAGAATGCCGCTGGACAAATATCTGCGGAAGTTGACCTTTTCAATGAGGACGATACGGTTGATGGCAGTCTGGAGAAGTTGGCGAATTTGTTCAAGCTCAGTGTTAACAGAGTTGATGTCATCATTGACCACCAGGATGAATCTGTTGATATTTTGCAGAATGTCAATCTGAAAATAGGAAACATTAATATTGAGTACCATAGCGCTAGGCATCTTGTATACCATGGGATTGAAAATAAACATACACATTTATGTCCTAAACACTTGTTCTGGCAATACAGTTTCATAATTAATGAAAAAACTTAAATTGATTGATATCAATTACATTGTACCAACTAAAATGAAAGCCATGTTATCATTTGGACGACTGATTTAATGCAGCTCAAATAAACAGTCACAACGTAACACATTATTTAATGAAACTTCCATCAACAGACATAAATACACACATGATTTAATATAACTTACATAAACAGTTGTAGTTGTGGTTTGGACGTCGTTAGGATCTGCTGGGTTATCCATGGCCTGTGCAGAGAACACATATTGTTTCTTATCATTGATGAGGAATTCTCTGGTAGCTGTGAGTGAACCATCATTGGCATTCACAGTAAATGGAAGGATATCGTTGTCACTGTCACGTGCAGCAATGGAGTAGCTGATATGTGCATTCTCACCCTCGTCAATGTCGGTGGCCTAGAAACGTATCATAAAAGTATAAATTATTGACAAAAAAGAAAAAAAGAAAGATGAGTTTTCCTGCAACATTTACTGTTTGGGAGGAATGCCTTTCTTAGGTTCTTTCATTTGATGATATTTAGTCTCGGACTGCTAGTGTCTATATTACCAATGGGTGTATGCAGAAGTGATTGTCTGTTACGAATTGCATGCCAGTTGATACTCATCTAAAACCTTGGGGATTTTAGATGCACAACTGATTAACAGCCTGTAGATTTTGATCTCATTTCTCACATTAAAGGATTTAAAGCTGTCCAGAATATTTTGACAATTTCTACAGACTGACCCATGGAAACAAGCCAGTAGTACAAGGCTCAAGACTACTCACTGAATGTGTGAACTCATAAAGCCTTGATAAATATGAGTACAAACAACTTACTACTAAGGTAACAGGTATATCCATAGAATTTATTTACAATTTCTACAGACTGACCCATGGAAACAAGCCTATAATGCAAGACTCAAGACTACTTACTGAATGTGTGATCATAACTGGTAGCGATTTGATAAGTATAAGCAATAACAACTTACCACTAAAGTCACAGGTACATCCATGCTCTGGGACAACAGTGGTACAATTCCAATGTAGAACCTGTTATCATTTGTGTTGGTAAAGATATCTGGGTACTGTGGATAGTGGAACATTGGAGCGTTGTCATTGGCATCCAAAATGGTCAGGTACACATATGTGATGGCATAGGATGGGTAAACTAGAAGATAAGATGGGAAACGAATCATATATACTTGCTTGCTATTAAGGTGAATACATATATTATGTAAGCATGGAAAAGAGCAATTTTAAACATGAAGTGTCCTTGTGATAGGGTGATTGAAAACATGCACTGAAGAATATAAGTCTGATAAAATACAGCTTATGGATATCAAAACAGTGGAAAAGTTAAGGACAGGCTTCTAGAAGTATCAGTAACTGCTTACCTGGTACAATTTCTGCTTGTCTCTTGGTTCGTGAAACTTCTCTTACACCAATTGTGATGTTCCAAGTTCTACGAGTGTCTGCATCCAGTGATCCAACCAAGCGTAGTTCACAGTCATAACCATTGTTGATGCTTGCCACAGTAAACAAGTCTGGAATGAAAAGATATTAAGGTTATTGGTGTATACATTGTGTACAAAGTTTATGTTCTTCCAAATGCGAATAGCCGATAGTGTGAGCAAATTTTGCCTTACATGACAACAGACAACTTCACGCATATAGCAAACTGTGTGTAAACATTCATACAGCAGACACCTCCACATGTACAACAGTCAGTGTTCAAATATTAACAGGTTTTTAGGTCCTATCTATTTTGTTGCATGGTTCAGAGATATAATTCAAACCTTCATGTAAAAGACAAGAATATCTACACTGACAAATACTTACTGAAATCTGAATTAGAGTTGATGTTAGAGACTCCATTGATGTACAAGATCTCACACACAACTCTCAGTAAGGTGTTGGTATTTGTAACATCTAGTTCTGTGATCTTTCCAGTCTGACCAACGGTGAGACTTTGCTCATGAATGGTAACATATTGTACAGGCACAGAGAAACCCAAGGTGCGCTCAATGTTGCTGTACGAGACAGTCACAGTAACCAAGGCCCTGCTTGACAAAGGTTTCCAACTGCGATCAATGGCAATAATGTAGAACTGAAAGAGATGTAAGTTAAGTTAAGTTTGGAGAGTTTTATATTACTCATACAGTTTGATGTTTTAGTAATGTGTTAGATACAAATTTGCATGTTCAACATTATTTTTGCATATGATCTGAAATTATAAGCTAAACTGAATATCACTTTACTATAAAGCCTTGAATCCCCCCTCTCCAAATATCTACATGTAATACAGGTTCAGACTTCAAGTATCACAGTCAGCTGTTGTTGAATAAGAGCTGACCTTAAAAAAAGACCAGCTTTGCAGTAAGACCTTTTCTTTAAAGCAATGGTGATTCATAGTTTCACTGTACCTCAAATTCGTTTCTTCCGTCAGCTGTTGCTAGATTCTGTCTCACGTACAGGGTACCGTCCTTTGTGATACCGAAGTATTGAGCAGAGTAGGGATAGTCTGGGTCAATCAGGTAATCAAATTCTGCGTTAGGTGTGTTTCTACTTAATGTCACTTGTCTGTCATCGTCAACAGCAGAGGCAGCAAACAGTTCACGTCCTGTAGCCCAGTAGTCAGATATAGAAGCTGTGTACTCTGGCTGATCAAAGATTGGAGCATAGGCATTGCGCACAATGTTGATGTAGATCGTTGCTGTGGCAGATTTTGGTATGCTGGCTTGATCTCTGGCGACCACACGAATCTGTTTAACAAGTAAATGATGTATGTTTAGATCATATAAAATGTGTGGAGTTAATGAGTGGAAAGTTCCTAATTTTATCATTTTTGCCAAACTTTCTGTGCTATACATGTATGTATGAAACGAGCCTTGGAAATACATGACCGATAAGACACTAATAGGCAAACAACTTGTATTTGTTAAATTTTACTAAGAGCATGGTTTTGTTTCCTGTCTTGATCTTTTTTTGTCCAATTTGCATGATTCACAAAGTTGGACAATTTGTATGCAAATTACACACACACACACACATACACTATTTATAACTACACTGACAATAAAATGTGACTTAATTGAGCCAGCTTTAGCTAAACCTCTTTATTGAAATGATTGGCCATCTCTCTTACCTCAAACTGGTTTGGTACGCCTTCTCTTGTGAGTGGTTGGCTGATGTAAATACTTCCCTCTGTCTGACTCACAACAAACTGGTCAAAGCCATTGGGTGGTGTATAGCTGATGTAGTCAATAGAGTACTCTATGGTACCACTTGGTGTCTGAAACAATCAAAACAATATCAGATATAAGTTTCGTTTTTTAATTTTGGTTTTGACGATATTTATCTAGGAGCTTGATTGATATTTATGTCAATCTTCCATAAGGCCCTTAATTTATTTTAGTCTGATTGTGAAATCACGCTTTAATCCGTTCCTGGAACCAACCAGTACTAAGCTATGAGGGTAAAGCTCAAGGAAACAATGGAGGCTTTTGATGAGGCTCAAACCCAAGACTGCCACATTATGAGTCAGACAAGCAACCCACTGCAATATGCCGCCCCTAAATCAAGATCTTTGTTTTGTAAGATATATATTTGAACCCATAGTACCAAAACAAAGAAGACTAGATTTATAGATTTGAGAGTATTCTAACTTACTCCTGCGGGGTCAGCATCAGAGGCTATGGTCCTGATTACAGACTGTTGTACTGGAAGGTACTCGGATATGGTGGCATTGTATGTACTAGCTGTGAAGACAGGACCATTGGGGTTACGGAGAATGTTGATAATGACATTAGCAGTATCATATCGATTCACTGCATTGGCTCCAGCATTATCGGTGGCTTGAACAGTCATCTGAAAATATAGAAAATAAGATATTGAAGTTTTAGACATGTTTATTTGATTATATATTTTTTCTCTGATATGCGTTTTAACTCACTATCCATTACCTTATATATAAATTTTATACTTGCTTTGACTTACATTGGCATAAGTCCATTGAGAGAAGCATTTTAAAAAATCAACTTTTTCTAGGATGAAGTATAAACCTTTGTGCTGGTGTTCTGAAGATATCCCCTAGAAATGAGGAGTTGTATGTTTGAAAATGACATTGGGGTAGCATGTTCATATTCAGGCTAAAAGGTCAGTCACAGATTAGTTTCTTTAATCAATTTTCTTGCATGATCTGTTTGTACTGTTTCGGAATACATTCATGAACACTCTACAAAACAATATTCAGTCATGCTTTTGTATAACTTTTGTAGTAACTCTTACTTAAGGTTATAAAAATGAAATATTGTAGTTTTGAATATGTCCGCGATCTTGAGACAGTTGAAATACACTAAGTAGAGTTCTGAAGGTAGTTTTAGAAATTATGAGTTTCATACTTGAAAATGATATTGGGATAGCATATTCACATCGAGGCTAAAATAACCCATATTAGTTGAAATATACAAAGTACTACTTACAACAAACTGTGAGATACTGGTCTGGGTTAGGTCTCCATTCACACTGATCACACCGGTGTTACCATTGATGTCAAAGAAGAAGGTGCCTGATGTACTGGACAGAATACTGTAAGTGATTGGGTGCTGCAATGGAAAACAAACACACAATTAGATAATCAAACATACGAACCTTGTCCCGAAGGATATAGATAGCATACTTCCAAGCCTACATATCATATCAACTGACAACGGTATCATCCAAACACTAAAAACTGGAAAACTAAACTTGGAAACTATGTTCATCATCAGAGACACAAACCAAAAAGGAAAAAAGGCATTTAAGATTTCTTGTTGAAAATAGTAAAATGTTAAGTTACATATTAAATCACATATTCATTACACTTTCAGACTTCTAGACATTGTGTTGTTTGAAAAACAGAGTATCCAAAGATAGCCAAACTTACATTGTCAGCATCATCTGCTACAACTCGCAATACACTTCTGCCAACATTTGTAAACTCTGTGATGGTCTCTTCATAATCATTGTTACGGAACACAGGGGCATTTCTGTTTCTGCGGATAAGCACGGTCACTCGGACAGAGGATGCTAAGCTGGGAACGCCCTGGTCTGTGGCAATAATGTAGAACTGTAGGAAAAACGGAAGGTACACATATAATTATCTTGAGAAAAAAAACCAGTTTTTACAAATACATTGCAGTAATATTTATGAAACCAGATCAATTTTAATCACAATATCACTCTCTTTACATCATTATACTTGCATTTATTAATCATTGTTATGGAATTTCAATGTGCACGACTGATCCCTCCCTCTACAATCATCATTTCAACATCATTGGAGCATGAATATTCAATATATCTTCTTGTTCTTGTCAAGTGTTAATAAAACCAAAGCTAAAGCTATTACTGAGTTTGATGAGTATACCCTCTATCCTTGCTTTGTTAGGATATAATATGGATATATAAGAATTTGGAAAATGGGGCATAACTGTAGAACCCTTTGGCCAGGGCTCACACACATTATGTCATGTACATCTTCATTTCTTAAGAGTTGTAGCAAGTTTCATTTATATGACTTGAAAACTTTGGGAGAAGTTTGAGACACAACATTTCACCAACCGCCCAACCGGCCATCTGCTGACTCCAGTATACGTATCCCCCTGCCACCAATTTCAACAGTTGGGGGTATAAAACCTGATTGATTTTCACTTGTGATGAAACCCTGTCAACTGGTAATGCTCAAGAGGACTGGACAAGGGAATCAGTGTGTTACAGTAAGTGTAGTTACCCTATATGACTCTGGTTGGTCTTGGTCCTCTGTCAAGCCTCTGATCACAGACAAGTCACCAGATAATGGGTTCACATAGAAGAATGTAAGTGCCTCTACTGGTATGGCATCACTAGCTCTGATACTGTAGCGAATCTCACCATTCCTTCCCTGTTTATAGATAAAAACACACAATAATAAAAAAACATCCTGTAGATCAAAGAATAATCATTGCACACTTATCGTTTTCTGCACAATCCATTGAGTATAAAAGCTATTCTTGAACAGTATTCAGTATAAGGAGACAATAAGGAGACAATATTTACCTTGAGTTTCACCCACTTTAATTGGGGAAAAAACTCTTTGTAAAAAACTGTCAACTTTTACTTATAAAATAAATACTTGACTGTCAAACGGCTATCATAAAGAAGTTGAACAGTATAAGGTAATAGGAGGGAGAGAACTCCAACAAGGCAGTAAAAGGTAGTTAGGGAGAGATAATTCAAACACACAACATACACTGTCTGAATCTGAAGCTTCTACTCCACCAAATGAGACTCCTAGTGCTTGATCCTCGGACAGAGTGTAAGTGAGGTCTCCATGGGCAAAGACTGGTGTACCACTGTTACGAGTGATGTATACACGTACAATAGTGGTACCCTCCTCTGATGTCAGATCACTTCTGTAGGCGCGAACTCTCAGCTGTGGAAGTAAAATGGTGAAATATTAAATAAATAGCTCACACATCCGGCCATTAATTCAGTGCTGGTGTTTCTTTCATTTATCTCATATTTTACATTCTTTTCATTCGATTTTATCACACATATTAGAACAGATTATTGGAAAGCATATTCCTAAAGTTGTCCATATTTATCAACCATCCTACATGGAATGTCACAAATAGTAAACTATGAAGGTAAGCATAATAACATGGAGCCCAATTATAAAATACAATGAATGTCTTTAAAACCTGTGCAGAAGAGGTGTTGCTTTACTCACCAGATAAGAGTTGACGTTGTTGTTAAGTTGAGAGATTGTTAGTGTGATGACACCAGTAGCAGGGTCTATCCTGAACTGTGTAACTCCATCACCATCTCCATAGATGTCGTAGATCAAAACACTCTGTAAGAAATAAAACATACCATACAGCAAACACATACAGTAAAACTGCATCTTTAACAATTATTTTAATTTTTGTTACAAGCATAGAAAACAATGAAAACTTTTCAATAGAAGATCTGTTCATGTGTCATTACAGTTTCCCTACTGCATTGCTTCAATGTTGGGTCAGTTTCAATCTTAAATATAATTGTGAACTTTTTTATAGCCATCAGTTTAATGGATCACAGTAGTTGTAGTTACCAATTAGGCACTATTGATATTACTTACTCCGGCTCTTGGATTAACAGCATTCAAGTCAATAATTTCTGTTCCTACACGTCTATCTTCTGGTATGGTGACTTCGTATTCAGACTGTGTGAAGTATGGGTCACCCTCACGTTGTATACGGATGGTCACAGATGCCTGGCTAGATCGTGGAGATACACCATTGTCTGTGGCTGTTACTTGGAACTATAATGAAATGTATAAATTTGATAGTTAACTAGTACAGAAGCAAATGAAATGTATAAATTTGATAGTTAACTAGTACAGAAGCAAATGAAATG
>ENA-OREC01000504-OREC01000504.1-marine-metagenome-genome-assembly--contig:-NODE-504-length-15489-cov-10.919738_pt1 | contig 15489 bp, 1 predicted proteins | sample MGYA00248626_ERZ508543 | MGnify/ENA primary metagenome ERZ508543 (study PRJEB26211, sample SAMN05518279) | marine metagenome | isolation source: Puget Sound, Washington, USA | host: Bankia setacea... | reverse complement strand
CTCTCTCTCTCTCTCTCTCTCTCTCCCTCTCCTCTCTCTCTCTTCCTCTCTCTCTCTCTCTCTCTCTCTTCCTCTCCTCTCTCTCTCTTCCTCTCTCTCTCTCTCTCTCTCTCTCTTCCTCTCCTCTCTCTCTCTCTCTCTTCCTCTCTCTCTCTCTCTCTTCCTCTCTCTCTCTTCCCCCTCTCTCTCTCTCTCTCTCTTTCCCTCTTTCGCTCTCTCTTTCACAAATACAAGTACAATCTACATTTATTTAAGAGCATTATATTGTGTATCAGTATATTTCGACCAATCTGATTTAAATGAAAAAATATGTAGGAAGAAGGACAGCACGCGCGTAAATCATCGTACACTATAACATATCTTCACATGATTCGTCCTCAAGCTTTGAACCGAACCATTGTTGAGATTTCGGGAACTAATTAATACTGGGGCAAACGGATTGACGGATTCATAACTGAAACAATTAGCGCAAACTATCGAATCCTTCATTGTTGACCTATTTGATTTATTGAGTGATTTCGTTGTTGTTTTTATTTAATTATCAGAAATGAATTGCTTTTCGGTTTGAATTCACATGTAGGGGTTGGTTGGGAAAGTAATTGTTTTTGTCGGACACGCAGCTGGCAACGTTGTTCTTAGAAATGACAGGAAATAGGTGCACTGGATTGGTCTCAAACTCTGTATTACCTATATTGTTAACATATTACCTACGATATATGTTTGTGTTTCTATGGTTAATGATCACGTACTCATGAATTAGCTGGTATTAGAATGTCAATGGCTGATGGACATGGTTATATCAAGTGCAAGTGCATTATGGTGAAAGTGCCAGAATGAAATCGGATTACCAAATTGATGAAATGTTCCTTGCATATCTTTTAATTTCAAACAATAGTTGTAGCTGATAAAACAACTTAATCTACCGTTTTATGTACCGGTCTTGCTCGAGTTGCCCCCCGAAACGTGTACTGCATACCGAGCAAGGCAAACTATGAGATGCGTTATACGAACGGTTTGTTTTATAGGTAATTATTTTTTTCTATGTTTCTCAATAATTGACGTTCGTTTGTAAGGTGCACTAGTTTGCTGACATGCGGACAGTCGGCGGGGTCATTTGTATAGCGCTGGAGGCCAAAACGTTGTAAGTGATATCATAGAATTGTAGATAGGTCTTTATGGTCATCAACATTCGATAAATATTGTTTTAGGGTCATTGATATGCAAATAAAGAGCACAATGTGTCATAAATAGATTATGAATGGTCGTGTAATTCAGTGCAGTAGGTTTTGGAGAGTTTCGTGTATAGTTTAAAGACAAAATGATGTAACAGTCCGATTGGTAAGTGAAGTTTTACACCAGTCTAGTATCCACCTGTCAACTAGCATACACAGCTGACCATTATTGAGTATGAGGTTATAAAAATAAAATTCGACCCTAACTGTTCTAATGGAGTATAATAACAATAGGGAACGAGTAGTAAATTCTGTACTGAAATGCTTAATTGACCTAGTTATTGATGTTACATAAACGTATGTTTAATTGTATCTACGTGTGTAGGACAGGGCCATTGATAGGTATTTTAGGCCACGATCATAGCTTACGATGACTTGAACATGAACATGATCATCTGAATCAACACTTAAGTTCATCATATGCCTCGTCAAGTTCGGAAACTATACGTAAATTTATACCAACTGACATGATGACCTGTAAATGTTGGAATACAAGCTCATCTATAGAAGTTCAGTGAACTATGATGTTTTTTTAATATTCATACAAAATAAATCGGACAATTGTGACTAATTTCACCATTAAGCTAATCAATCGGAAATTGTTAAATTCTAGGAATGGGTTTATACATGTATGTTTTTGATCGGTTTGTTGTGGTGTTTGCATACATATTTGCATGAGACTCGTCTTTATGTATGATGATTGGTTGTTCTAATGCGGGTAATGCAGGTCTGTACACCACTAATATAGCTTCATAGTTTGTTATGAACTTTCACGTTGAGGTGACTTCGACTGTAGATACTGTTGTGAATGGACACTCGCAAGTTTGTACCTGTGATATACCTGTATGTAGCTGACCCCCTTCTTGACCCCCTTCTTACTCTATATGTGTACATGTAAGCGCTTTACGTAGATCATGCATGTATGCATAGATAGAACAGTTGTACAATAATTCCCAGGTGCACTAACTGTACGATATGGTACCCTGGTCTACGATTGGTCTGCCAGTTAATCATATGTTTTTTTTATTATCTAGATGAGATATCCGTCCTACAACACAAATAAATCGGCATCCTATAGGACTAGAACAATCCCAACATTTAGTATTATCTTTTAGTTTATTTTTTATTGTCAAACATGATAACCAGTACAATACACCGGCTTCGTTAAAAAAACAAACACATTTTAAAAACAATGTCATGAAAAAGGTGAATTAAAATGTGATTTACATGTTAACTATACATTTTTGTTTACATAATACAATTCGTCTTAGTCTTACAATCTTCCTCATTGTTCGAATTCCAGACAGAATAATGATGTTAAACTAAGTTTGATCTAAAATTACTTTTCTTAAAACTATTTCCGCAATTCGTTGTTTGATAACATATTTGGCTACATTCTTCTAGAAATACTGGAGTTGACAGTTGCTACTAAATTACTCCCTTAGTTAGTTACAGATCCTACTGCGATACATCAAGCCCAGATTTTTCATAGCTTAAGTTTCTCTTCTGAACTATAAACCAAAAGCAAATGCCGGAGTTAATTAGATAACACATTCGTGTCAAAATGAGAGTCATAATTTATATACATGTAAATTATTAAATTATAAAACGCTTAGGTGTCCGTTCATTGATGTTTATAACATTGTGTATGAGCACGAGAGTCTGTACATAATGATATATGCAAGTGATCGAAGTCCAGTACTGACAGTTAGCATATATTTAGAAATGGATAAATAAATGGAATTAGATAAATGTGGTTTCTAGTTTTACTAAACTTGACGGTGTAGAGTTAGTACAACAATCGACCTTTTTCGTCCAATGGTGACGTCATTGGAGTGTAGAGGTCACGTGACTTACATTGTAAATCATCGACCAATGAATGATGGTGAGATTGTCACATGATCATGGCTCGGTGACCAGAGACTATGTCTTATGTAGCTCAGTGTAACGAGTTAAGAACACAACTGATAAATATTACAAAATAAAACGTTATTAGAACATAGTTAAAAACTATAAAAACACAAAAGTTGACATAATGTACACAAATGACGTACGATCTATGGCGTTGTTCTCATTAAAAGCTACCTCGGATGTCTGGACAATAGCTTACACATACCTAGCTTAAAGAAACAAACTAAACATCTTTCTTGCCTATCAATGACAAAACAAATTGTAACTGTATCAAGTTAAAATCAACATAAAACATACTATGGACAAAATCATTGCATTGTTTCTGAAATAAGACAGTATTCGATGATATGTTGACAGAAGATGTATTCGGAATGTTCTCTATAGGTAACACTACAATGCATTCCAAAGCACGAACGTTGTTTAAACAGCCTGGTGGATACTTGCCCTTTCACGTGGTTGGAGACTGATTTCTAAATGCCCGAGTTACGTTACAGTAGACAATCACCTAAGTTTGATTTCGTTCTCGCCAATTCTCAGCTGAGGATACGTTAATCCCAATGAATGACATTTGGCTACTTCGACGTTTTGAGAGATTCCTGACTATGTTAGCGTACCCCGAATCAAAGGCATTCATTCTGAACATTTAGATTAGTGAGTTTTTGGAGATTAACGGAGTACGTGGAAGTAGGCACATATGTATCCTCCACGAGATCACGTCCATCGCTAGCTAAGTTGATCTTGCTTAGGTCTTCTCTTGATCGCAGTTGATGTTTCTTCAATGTGGGCTTGATGCTTTCAAGGAATCTCTGAAATTAAAAAGCAAACATGGAAAATCATGAAAATCGCTGTGTTGTTACAATACCAAACAAACGCTGCGTCATATTATATCAGTTCACGGCCTGTATTCGTCAACATAAAGGATTCACATTTTGCTACAACTTTCCATTCATTTAAAACATAATGGTTTGATTTACAGATTAACAAAAAGATGTATCATAAAACATGGACTGAAGCGTGCTTTATAGTTTAATTTAGAACGCCTGTCCTTGTATGTTACTAGTTAATGTTCATCATTAGCTGTATCATGCACATTTGGGATAATTATAGCCTTATTTGCAATGTTAAAAATGATACGTGCAGGTTGAAAATATATATCAATGTTCAAGGCGTAACTAATACCAATGTTTACTTGTTTGAACTAATCGTCAGTGTACAGAAGTTACTTTATCTAATCTAACAAGCGGAAAGGACGGCTTTAATTTAACAACACACGTATAGATAAACACTATTCAAAACAGTGCGTGTATTATATGTTAAAACAAGCGTCACCTAATGAATACTGACTTCAAATCAGCTAATGACACTGATCTATTCTACCAACCCATGATACTTGTCTATCCATTGATTTATCGACGTGTGTCAATCATCAATTCATGAACATGTGCACGCATATATGCTGCATTGTTAAAGATAGAAGTGCATTCGCCCCCAAGCCCCACCCCCGTCATTAACATACGGATAATCTAATGAATATGTAAATTTGCGCCATAACTTACGCACGAATTGCACACATTTTAAGTCTTAACGCGTATAGGGTTGATACACGTTTTGTTGAGATCACATTATTTTTAAATTGTGATGATACTTCAGGACCAGAAATAAACTAAATGATTATGGACACATTAGCAAAGAAAGTTGATGAATTATAACGATATTATATTTGTCATGCCTTTATATCGCTAACTGAAAATACATTTGAATTCAATGTCATCACCTCTAGATTGTTTGTATAATATTTTTTATACAGTCCTTTTGATGACTCGGTGTTTTTCACTTTCGATTGACAGGTAGTTCGCCCAAATTATTTTTAATAACAACGATCATTCAGACCTCGCGAACATACAACAATCCGGCTAATATAACAATGTCTTGAGTGGACAAATTCAATGCTTGTATTAGTTTTGATTCACTGATAAGTCCCCCTTTTTCTTAGAACGAGTTGTGGTCTTATCGGTGATGTTTCTCTCTGTAAGGTGAACGTCCTTTTCAAACAACTACCAGCGTGTTATATTCTTTAAAAGCATTGGACAAGCACTTACCGAGCTGAGAGAGCCTTCCTGTTGAAACAATCTGAATCCAAAGACGATTGGTATACATATAACAGAGCACATGGCGAGCGTCCAGCCGACCATGATGGACCATTGTGGGTATTCGTAGGTCACGTGTTTCCGGTCGTAGGACAGCTCTGAGTATGTGATGGCGCCCAGGATGAAAATGCTCTGTAAAGAAGAGAGTTAGGAACAGATTGATTAAACAATAGACTAGTTCGTACAAAGAAATGTAACAAAATGGGCGGAATGAAAGCATTGTCAATGATAAAAAAAAGGTTTCGTTATACATTCAAGCATTTGATCAAATATATTTACGTTTCCTAGTTCATGATATAGTTTAAAATTTGAAATTGTTTGAAATTGCTCGTAACGTTCAGTGGTTTAAGTACATGCTGTAAAAGTATGTGTGATAAGGATATATACTTATAACATACAGTATGGGTAAGTGTACTAAATAAACACGTTACCCATGGCTATACAAGTTGAATCTAAAAGTTCATATCAGAAAAAACGTTACAAATGAAACTACAAGTTGAGCCATAGCATAAAGACAGGACTATGCAAAACATCAAAACGAAAGGTGTGCGTAGACTGCATTGTTACCGTACATACCATTGTAAAGATTGGAGTGAAGATCATCCACAGGTATTTCATGAAGGAAGGTACACGGAAGCCGTACATCATCTCTAGGTTGTCCTGGAAACGGTTAGCGCCTGTAAGTATACAACAAACATTGTCTTTAATGTATAGCTCATTACTAGTAGCGTTACCTGGTGTTTATAAAACTATACAAAGAAACTATATGTTAACGTGTATCTAAAAACAGAAGTACTTGCTATAAATTACATATATTATTTAAAAGTTTAACCTTGAATATATAGTGGCAACCCACATTTAGGATACTGGACGTGCTGAATATATGTCTGTTGATTGGAACTAATTGAAACTATGGTTATTCACATGCTGGCGCTAGTTGTCCTTGTACACACGCCAAACTTAGTGACAACACATTGAGTGAGTTCGCGAATTGAACTTTTACTACTTCCCAGACACGTGCGCCATCTGCTATGTATGTATTGAATGCAATATATTCATCAAAGATTCATCAACATCAAAGTTCACACAGCGAGCTACAAATGAGTTGAAATAATCAGTGAATAAATGGCACTGTAGTTAGTTATACAAGGCCGCTGAGTGACACAAACAGATCTGCACTCGATACCAACTGGCATAATTACTGACAATATTTCAAGCCTCAATTTCTGATTCATTTCCTTAATTACCATCCAATTCAAATGTAGCAATTATGTAAACAACTTTGAATACTCTTCAAAACGTTTGTCAGAGAAGGAAGAAAAGTGCCGGTGCTGATTTCTCATTTAAACCTTGTCGCGTAGGCGTGATTATAAACATGGAGTTAATTTCGGGGGGGGATTCTGGTACGCAATGTAAGCACATACAGAGGATAAAGTCTGGACGAACGATAAACCAATTAGCCAAACTACATGTCAAAGGTGTTTAGAATACATGTAATGACACAGCTTCCTTAAACGGCATTCAAACTTGTAAATTTCAAACATTATACTCATAACACTTCCATAAAGTAGTGACGTGAACTTTTGGTTTGACATTTATCGTTGTGCTATGGAGGCAAATCTGAGGCAACAACCTTTCGCAGCGCGGTACAAAAATGACTTGAACACAGTATACAAGCAATTAAAAAACTAATATAACTATACCACTAACACTGTTCTGAATTTAGTTACCAGGAACCTATAAATATGCGCTCAGATGTAATCTTAGAGATTCTGTTACTTAAACTGCATGGAACCAAAATGTGAATAAACATACTGTACTCAGAAGTTTGATGTCAATAGAATATCACCATAGACGAACATGTGTTTCAAAGCATGTTCCAGCATCGATAATGAAGCGGCGAAATAGAGAGTGTGATATTTTGTCATCGAACGTGAAGCCAGGTCAATTTTCATCCAACACAAAGGGGAAATAATTACAAACCTGACCCGAATACAAAACGTCTGTTTCATACGATATGGGTGCTTTCTAATAAACGGTGAAGATCTTATAGGCAAGCAAACGGGAGGTTACTCTGATAATAAAATGGATGCCATACCTTTCATTCTATATTAAGACATAAAATTGCTTCACGATCTCGGAGAAAAAAAATATACTTAAAGGAGTTGGGGTTATATTAGCCTGTGGTGGTGTAGTTATTGAGTTGTCAGTACCGACTGATGGCACAGTAGTACTTACCGTATACAAAGGAGACAACGATACACTCAAAGAAGGCCACGACCAGAACAATACGGCTGGCAGAGTAGTAGTCAAACAGCTGGAACACGTACATACCGCCCTGAAACAAGAATGGTACAACGGTTATAATACAGGGACTTAGGGTGTAGTCGGTACAACGGTTATAATACAAGGACTTAGGGTGTAGTCGGTACAACGGTTATAATACAAGGACTTATGGTGTAGTCGGTACAACGGTTATAATACAAGGACTTATGGTGTAGTCGGTACAACGGTTATAATACAGGGACTTGAGTGAAGGTTACACGATACGGTAAAAAAGAGTACGTGTTCAATTCGTTGTTCTACTGTATTCGAGTTGTCTATGTAATCAGTGTTGGATCTTTGTGTGAAGCCCGTTAAGTTTATTTATTGCAGATCGAATCACATTCTTATGAAGGTTATTGTAACGTACACAAATGCCTTTATGTATCAGACACACACACTTTAGCTAAGGAAAAAAGCTTGGTCGCACGATTCGTCATCATTGACTTTTACAGATCCATAACATTTAACGGTAATTGGCAATTCAGCTGTATATTTGTTATTGTTATTTTCAAATAAGTGCATTTATGGCAAGAGGCGTGATCAACCGCACATTTAAAAGAAAATACATTGTTCAACTATTTCAATTTATTATACACACATGTACTTGTACTTTAAAGACTGCATATATTGTTGTAAGTACATTTAGTGAACGCATTGATTTTAAATTCTTTCTTAAGTACACCTACCTATATGCACTAGGTATAGCGTTCAAACGGACAGTAACAATTTACCTTAGGATCAGTTCAAATATAAACGAGCTAATGCTTTTAGAATCGGCTTATTCAATAATCACATGAGTGCATTTATAAGTTATTAAAGTATGTAAATGGAGCTTACTTAAACGAATATAATAAAGTTACGTCGAAGCATATTTAGTACGTGCCTCGCAGAACCGCATTATTAACATAATTCCAGTCAATTTTGGAAAGATTAATTCCATAGCTTGCCGTTTAAACTGTCGGATTAGTGCTTCAGAGAACATTCTTTCAAAATGATTAAGAAAACAAGAGACACATTGTTGGAAAGCACGCGTTGAAGAATTCATTGCAGATGACATATTGTCCAAATGAGCAAAGGCATCAAACCAATGCATACTTATTCTAAACGCCCATTATTAAATAACATTATAATCAAAGGGAGATAACTCAAAAACAAAAAGTATGGAGTACAAAGTACATGCGGCTGCTTTAAAGTTGAGTTATCGTTCTTGGAAAAAAGTTTCATATGTTATAAAAAGCAAAGCTAACAGCACCTTCAGCAGGTTTCTATACCATATACTATTTAATTGCTTGTTTTAATAATCGAGTGCGAATGCTCGTAGTCACGTGCTTACATTTGTAACCATGGGTAGTCCAAGGAAAAAGCAGATGACGCAGACGATACCGATCATGATTTCTCGTCTGTAACCTTTTCTCAGAACGTTGGGGTACAAGTCCACCAAGAATGTGACAAATCCTTCAACTCCAACAAACTGAAATATACAAGTCAAACATTGAGTAAAGTAACATGTTAAGCGTGTAATGGTAAATGTGCAATGCAACATAAATTCGCATTAACTACACTTCTATCTATTATACTTCTTAATGCCGCTTGCTTCGAAATGATAACAAGAAAACCTCTAGTGTGACAACGACGTAATATCAGAGTTTGAATTAGAAATTCGTATATCAAGAGTAGATTTGCACACGGTGATATAAGGTTTGATTTATACTGTATTATACTATATTCACATACCTGACTGTCCAAGCCGAGTAGAATGACCATAACAAAGAACAGGCAGGACCAGAACGGTGCAAACGGCATCTGACTCACAGCTTCTGGATACGCGATAAATGCTAGACCGGGACCTGCCAATGATAATAGAAATGTAAGTTATCAGTCGTGTGTCGTGTATATTTAAGTAGTTTTGTACTAGAAAGGTCAACCCAGTATTTAACTTAGACAGTAATAAAGAGTATCATAGTTAAACCTAAAACATGTGATTATATATATATATTTTTGCATGTTCTTCTTACACAACAAAGACCAGTCGTAACTGCCTCACGTTACTAGTATCAAAAGATAACCAAAGGGAAGCAACTCCTAAAACATCTGATATAGTTTTAATCGAGTTGTGTCCCTTAACTTAACTAATCTCACTTCAAAGGCTCGTTATTTCTCTTTTAACGTATAATATAAATGATGCAGTGTGCTTAAGAACCATATTTTATTTATATTATTATAGTTCGTGTGTTTATCTAAATATATAGTCTAGGATAGAGTATCGATCGATGTGTACAACTCGCAGTTTTCTGTTCAGTACATTGGTTTTAACATAATTATGGAAGTTTCCTGGTAGTGTTTCTTTTATCAATGTTTTCCAATAAGATGAACAAAGACAGCCTATCATGAGTGCTTACCTGATTCTGCTACTTCTGCTACAGACACGCCTTGTTGGAAAGCCATGAATCCAAGGATGCTGAAGATGACCATACCGGCAAGGATACTCGTAAAACTGTTCACACCGGCGAATATCATAGCATCCCTGAAAGTATAGAATGGTATCATTGACAACTGTGATTCAACATCGTACACTTTTGTAATCGTTAATAGATTTGGTAAATGATAATGATGAGTGTATGTGTTAATTTAACATCATTATATTTACACTCTGTTTTTGTTTCCTGTTGAAGCACCTAACGATTCTAAAACCCATAACATGCATTTTTCTTAGACAGCCATACTGACTCGACATTATTTAGGCTACAGAAATACACGTAATTAATATAATGCGTTTAGTCAAATAACCGAACACACAATTAATCACTATCTGCGTTTGTTTGAAAAGAGAGAACTAATTGAAAATATTTATATAAGCACGAGCGTTGGTTTCGGTGCAAGAGTAGATGGATCTGACGTGATCTTGGATTCAGTTGTTTACTGCACTCTAATTGAACTTTCTGCGTACATGGGAAACAAACCGGAAAATAAAAACAAGCGTTTGGCGTGACATTGTTATCATGAATCTTATTAAATAAACAATTGAAATAGGATGAGATGTATTGGGACGAAACATCATAGTACGAAATGTCGTGACACAGTTTTTCAGGGTCAATCAGAAAGGCTAAACTGTCTTACTTTTTGCCTCAGATACAAAGGTATTATGTTACTGACTTCCGGTGTATCTTTTGTAAAATGGGAATCTATTTATCGCTATGAATCGAGGTAAAGGTTGAACTTAACTATGTAAATCATTCACACACTGTGCGCCTTCAAACCCCTTTTCCGAGCCCCTTTCAGTTGGTTAGCTATGGTTTGCTATAATAGGTATCTTCTGAACGTATACTTTAAACTAGGTGAAGGTGTTCTTTGTGAGTAATAACACAACTGAGCGGCATCACACGGGGTACAATGGAAGTTAGCTTACAATTCACAACCCCAAGATCTCAAAATAAACCATGATCAATATAATTAAGTTAACTATGTATATGTCGGGAGTTGGAACATAAATTGCCAACACAGCAGTGATAGCAGCATGTATTGGAGGAGCTTTTTTTATTTCTGATTCAGAGATATTTAATGTCAGTTGAAAGCCAGTGAAACGCCTCTCTTAAAAATATACTTACTACACATTGCCGCTGAGCAGATCCCCACAAAACTTACCCCGCCTAGACTTACTGTTGTAAACGTTAAAGATACACATGCCCCAATAAAACCAGTTATAACCAGTTGTGACCAGTTGTGACCGGTGTTCAGTCTAGTCAATCACAAGCTCATGTGTACAGAACGGATTGACCCAGGCGTCTAACCCAGTACTCGTGTAATATATCATCGTTATTAAGTCGTTGTCTGACGTTTTAGACGATACATGTGAACAGTGAATAGTAGGGTAGGCTCTTTTAGCAGAGATATTAGTAGATGTTATACTGGTGACTGTGGTGACTGTGGTGGAAGGTTGGGTAACAAGTAGATAGAATGACAACATGAATCAATAAATCTAGCCAATCCCTTGAATTATGTATTTATGTAAAACCAAAGCAGAGAAATATACTTCAGTTGTATTTCAGAAAAATGTCCCCGGTAGGAATGGGTGGTACTTTGTGACTACTGTTTTTTTTTTATCTTCATGTCGGCTTTTTGTCACTGATGATTTGTCATTTGTGAAGATATAATTTAGAAATGGGTGGGTTTTTTTGCTGCCACGAGCCCATAGGTGTACGCACTTAGTATGCTGCCACGAAATTGTCTTTCGTGACAGCGGGAATGAGCGCACATGTGTTTGTTTTAAGTACGACGTTATTGCTTGGGGTCAACTTATGACAGAGTGCTCTGTATGGGAGATTGTTACTTTATAGTCAGTCACATCATCTCTTCAGAAACGATGGTAAATTTTTTTTTCAGATAACCGTACCTGTGTTCAATGTTGAGTAATATAATTGATGTTAACTGTACCAGGTGTTTGGCCGTTATCAGCAGTACATTCTAAAAAGTCATATGTACTTTAACATGTTTATCAACGAGACCTTTATCAGTAAACTTGTTTATCCGTAAATTTACCCAGTTTCAATCGTCTTTCCATAGTCCCGCGACAAAGAGGTCAAAGACACAAAACAAACAACATCAGCTAAACCAAGATAAAGATGATTCCAGAAATATGGACTAAGTATTTGAAAAAGGGGGTATAACATATATTTCATCCAAGCATGAAACGAAAAACAAAATACCAACCGATATATTTCTATGACAACGGTCAATGAACTTGTATAAAGGTTGTGGAAACTGCTAGCTCAGGAAACCACAAATGTTACAAAACAGTATTACATTGTAGATGGGATGATTACCTTTCCCTGCTGTGATGATATTTACCTGAATGAATTATGGCTGAAGCGGTTGTAACTTCCGAGAGCTGTCAGCGTTCCCAGGGCAATGGAGTAGGAGAAGAAGATCTGAGTTCCCGCATCGACCCACACCTGGCAATAACAAAACATACATGTATACAGTTCACCTTTCTCAGTATATACCTACTTTTAAACAACGAATAACCACAACAACAAAAAACGAACTGTATTTTCCCAGCATCTGAATTAAAATGGTTGTTTCAAGCCTTAAGATAAAATTCAATAGTCATATTTTATTTCTCTAAATTATATGTGTTTATGTGTTTATAATTTATAATTGTCATGTTGTGCAGAGTTATTTCCCTTGAAAACTCGCAACGCGGTTTTTTAAATATCGCATGATTCGAGATTCACTGCTGGTGTTGGCGGCAATCAATAACAGAGCAATGGAACAACTTGACTTCTTAGGCTTTAACAGTATTTCAAAAGTCCCGATTCAAGATGTCGGTGTGTGAACATTCAAGATAGCCAAAGACGTTTATGGAACTTTGAGACAGACATTATGCATATTTACAAAATCTGATCCAAGTTGGATTTTTAGCTGCAGCAATGTTTTCCTTAGTCATCCACTTTTCCAGGATCTTAGCAAATCCGCAATCACAAGCTAGCCGGCTATACATTTGACTAAACTGCCATTGTCTTAAGTACAACTATAAACAACGGTATTCTCAGTGGGTTCTTCAGTAGACAGATTGATTGAATGCCGAAGTAGGACTAAGTAAGGCGGACTAATTGCCCTTCCTTAACCTCATACTGTAGTTGTTGGCATAATTCTCCAAGTTTATCTTTGCTTTCAATCATCACTTTTCAAAATAGATAACAGTACTAAACAGTTTGGATTGCAGGAAAACAGCAACAAAGCAACATACTTTATGCGAGCATATAAAACACAAATTACTAAACGCTTCATAAATAGATAAATTGATTGATTGATTGTCGATTTATTTCATTCTACAGACATCTTAAATTTCATAACATTCCGGGGTAACACCTAACGTATTTTGAAATTACGATCAATAAGTACCAAAACATGCACCGATACATTTGTAGGCCTCTGTTTAAACAAGGAGCTAAAAACGGATTGGTTAATTGCCTCATTGATTGATTTTACAGGTGCTTTTTATGTGTGATTTTCTCTTCTGAATTGGACATCAAAAAGAAATCCGGGGTGCTTAGAACTTGTAAAATGTAGACTCTTGAACGTATCGATGGGGTAAACGTGAAAGGGCTGTAAGAGCTAGTGACCACAGAAGCTGATCAAACCCTTTCACGTTCGCCTCTCAGCATGACATCACGTTTGGTAAGCATCAAAAGAAGGCACACACTTAGATTCGAAACAGCAGTATCATTGATGGAGTGCTAAATAATACAAGAATAGAACAACATGCTAAATTAAGAAGCCAACGCTAGGAAGCCTGCCAAACCATTAATTAAGATAATATCAATACCACATTCCAGTAAGTATATTGCTAGATGAAATAAAAACAAGCTTATTTCAAATACTTCCAAGGATGGTTCTATTTATATCTGCAATATTCAAGGTCGTTGTTATCATTGTCTGCTAAGATAAAGTTAGGCATTACATACGTATGGACGCACGGACAGTTGAGTGTATGTGTCGTATTACCAAAACTGAGATTTGTATTTGATGTGTATCCTGAAAACTAGAATTTTACGTATTCAGCAATCGACTTAAGCTTGGAAGCTACACAAACGAACAGTTGCTGCATGCAAATGAATAAAGCAAAACACGGGACCGTTTTATCAATGATTCTATGTTTGTTTACTGATTCCTATATGATGTATTTAAAGGGACAACACGGTTATATAAGCCTGTAGGTGGCGTTGGGGCAAACGGTTGTATGATTTTAAACATGCTTCACATCAGGGGCCCTTTTTTCAAAATTAAGAAATATTTACAAATAATTTAGAAATGAAACTTTGCAAGCATCTAGATTGAAGGTAATACAAATTATACTCACTAAAACACCACCAGAAACATGAGTTTGAGAAAAAAAAATCCAACCGTCAGATTCAAAATTTGAATTTGCCGGAGGAGTGGCTAATTGGTGTAGGCTGGGTTATGAGCTCTCTGTTGTTAACTTAACCACTAATGTTGTTTGAATTCCTAGTAACTGACTGATAGCAGACGACATACAACACTGTTAACATAGATGCTGAGTATAATAGACATGGAGATAGTCCAGAGAGTTTACTCATAACCCCTCCACATTTACTCGCGATTGTTGGGCCTTGAAATATTTCTTAATTTTGAAAAAGGATCCCTGATGTGAAGCATGTTTGAAACTATACAAAGTTCCAGCTCCACCTACAGGATTATATAGTCCTTTTGCCCCTTTAAGTGAGATATAAGCCGTTTTTGTTCGTAAGTATGATATCCTGTTCTAAAAACGGGTTAGTTTTGTCATATTTAGGTAAGCTATCAATCATGTTGGTTATAAATAGCGGTACATGTATACAGCTTTACCATTGGCTAGTTCTTCATATTTAGGTGAGCTATCAGTTCCCACTTTAATGAAACGGGCATCTAGCACTACTGGCAATCTTTGAACAATTTTATTTTCCAGACTTCTTCACCTTGAACTAGTTACGTTTAAATCATGTTCGACTGCGGGAGATAGCTCAAACAAATAGTACAGTTATTTTCCATTATTTTGAAATGCTGGTATGATTTGTTTACAAACATAAACATTCCGTCTAACCACAAGATCACATGAAGAACTTAACATTGTAAACTCCTACGTGTATATGTTCATATATGACAAGCGTTTCGCACGAAGCATCTATAACCATACCCATTCAAAGCAATGATAACACATTCCAATACAGTTTCATTACATTTAACGCACAGTAATCTCTATATATCAACTGGCAAACAGTCAAAAGAATTAAATAATATTACCAAGAACGTTCTGATCATTTCGTTAAGTTATGGTGATGAAATGATGATATCCACACGAGCTAAATGAAAGGTAT
>ENA-OREC01000503-OREC01000503.1-marine-metagenome-genome-assembly--contig:-NODE-503-length-15491-cov-13.293889_pt1 | contig 15491 bp, 3 predicted proteins | sample MGYA00248626_ERZ508543 | MGnify/ENA primary metagenome ERZ508543 (study PRJEB26211, sample SAMN05518279) | marine metagenome | isolation source: Puget Sound, Washington, USA | host: Bankia setacea... | reverse complement strand
TATGTCTTCCCCTCTGTCTATGTCTTCCTCTCTGTCTATATCTTCCCCTCTGTCTATGTCTTCCCCTCTGTCTATGTCTTCCCCTCTGTCTATGTCTTCCTCTCTGTCTATGTCTTTCTCTGTATATGTCTTCCCCTCTGTCTATGTCTTCCCCTCTGTCGATGTCTTCCCCTCTGTCTATGTCTTCCCCTCTGTCTATGTCTTGCCCTCTGTCTATGTCTTGCCCTCTGTCTATGTCTTGCCCTCTGTCTATGTCTTCCCCTCTGTCTATGTCTTCCCCTCTGTCTATGTCTTCCCCTCTGTCTATATCTTCCTCTCTGTCTATGTCTTCCTCTCTGTCTATGTCTTCCCCTCTGTCTATGTCTTTCTCTGTATATCTCCCTCCCCTATCTCCATCCCTCTCCCTCATATATTTCTCTCATTCCCCCGTCTCTCTTTTTCATGTATTTACCAATTTCCCTAGCTCTCTACCCTATTTCATTGTGACAATAGTTATCTGTGATGTGATACTGTGACCTTCACTGTCCCATGACCTTCACTGTCCCATGACCTTCACCGTCAGATTACTGTGACATATTTTGTTCTTGCTCCTGTTAGAGAGTGCTTGTTCTATACATGGTTTCTTTTCTTTCCTGTTTATCAATGTAATCCAAGTAGTATGCAGTTTTTGGTTAAATGGTAACCAAGTAACAAAAAGGACATAAAATAAAGCCAAAAAAATGCAAGAAACAAAATAGATATACAATAGTGAGAATATTTCCATAAAATCACCATTAAATACCATTTTCTCTTTGCCAAGATTGTATATGCATATTTGTGGCACTGTGTCGGCTCTGACTGGCTTTGAAACTTTACTTTGCAGTTATAGAAGTGAACTTGGAATGTATAGTTAATACTGACTATTGAAATGGTAGTAATATGCTTAGCTCTGAACGTTTGATTTCTGTTCCTTGCATTTAACGTGACAGGTAGAGGTGACTTTAGTATGTTGGAAATTATGTGTACCCTTGTTTTGAGTATGCAATGCGGTAGTTTTGGCACATTTTGACCCCATTTTGTGTTGAGGGGCCAAAAACACCTAGCAAACGGTGTAGTCAAACATTTGATTCTTTGAGTGGGGTTCATTGATGGGTGGCTGATAATGCAAATGTGCGATAATGTTTAAGTTTTGACATGTTGTTATGATGAAGTCTATGTAAATCGTTAGTTGTGAACCTGCTTGTATTGGCACTAAATTGAAACTACTTTGATGCAACTCACTGGCAACAGATATATATATATCATAGAACTCCATTCTTGCCAAAAAGAAACTTGTTTACGCAGCAGGGAAGGTCAACAATAATAGCAAAATTGTTGGAAAGATAATGAAGGATTTAGAATTTTGTAGATCTTTCAGAATCCCTTATAACTTTCGAAAAAAAATGTGGGGAAAACAAAAAGTGGACTCTGATATTTGTCATAGATAAGAAGCGCTTCATTACTACTTACCTACAAAGTTCCCAGAAGAGAAACTGGAAATTAAAGCACCTAGTTGTCAAAAAAGTGTGTAATTTGGCAGTTAGATAGTTGTCATTTTTAGTGGGTTGTTCTGAATTTCTTGTGTTGTGTCTGTCTCATACATCACATTCATCTAGAATGACAACATCTTTAATTTGTTTCATTCATTTTCGATCGATTTCACTGCCTCGGCCTGTTAGACTGTCATACTGTGACTAAATTACACACACAAATTACGAGGGGTGAACGCGAAATGGTTCTATCTGCTTCCTTATTCAATAGCACTTTTTCGCATTCACCTGCTGCATATTGATCAGGAGTTTACCGCTGTGAAAGAGAGAGAAAAAAATCGGACAAGCAATTCTTCAAAAGGACAATTTGAAGAGATCGGCATGTTTTTCGAATTAACGTAAGCCTGTGGCAGAATTTGGGGAGATGTTGTTATCACAAGTGTGAGCATTAGAGAGACTTGTTATAACATGCTGTTGTTCTCAATTCTGTACAAACATGTGAAAGCATTCATTTTCGTTGAGCACTAGTTTTTCTGTTGATTCTGTGCATCAGCTTATATTTACGTTTAAATGTCAAGATATCATATGATGTTAAAGTCTAAAGTTATATATTTTTGTTTTTGTATTTGCATATTTCGATGAAGTTCTTCTATTAAGTCAATTCATAAAAAAGACCGTTTCACTTAACTAAGACCACCTTTTTGCAGTCTTAAACAGCTAATTGCTATGTACGTTGGTTTGGCTATTGAGACCAATTATCGTTTGTCCCTATGACTGTCTTATTAGGGGAGCTTTACTATAATTTCAAACCCATAAAATTCTGTTCTCAAAAACTGTATCTCTTAAAAAACATGAAACTTTATGCCAACGAAAATAAATGATTCCTAAGTAGTAGATAAACAACTGATACTCTGCTTAGCTCTGTGCTAACTTGTATTGAACTAAGAAAGAGATTAGTCAGTTTGGAATCATCCTCTGCTTTTATTCACTGTTGTCATTTTGCTCATAAGATTTATGTTGTGAGGGAAATTTGACACTATAATTGAATCTCTTGAAGGCATACATATTTGATGTACTAGCGCATCTTGAAGACAAGGCAGCCAATTAGAAAGTCTTGGAATTGAAAAAAATGATTTACAAGCTTCTGTTGACATCCGCGTCTTGTTTTCCTAAGCTCAGCCTCAGCTGTCCAGTTCCTTGGTCATGCAACATATGTACTAGCAATTAGTGTCGTAGAATTAGTACACAACCTGCTTTCAAGGGTGATAGCATGAGGGTTCCAAGTGCTATTGAATACAGAAGCAGATAGAACTCTTTCACATTCACCCCCCAACCCCGTGTTTTGCTGTCTTGTTAAAGCCTACCAGAGTTATAGGCCTTGCTTTCAATATGGCGGCCATTAGTTGGAGTTGGCCCCTAAATAGTAAATCCAAGAGTTGCTGGTGTAGTAATTGTTGAACTTGTATATGTAATTCAGGTGGACAAAACAAGAGTTGTTGAGTAAGCGATGAATATAAGATAACTGCATAAAATGAAACAATTACAATTTAGGCCATAAAACGTTCATTACTGTATATTGAGAAAAGTTTGTGCCTATAGAATTTCACAAAAATTGAGTTAAATGTCTTATTAGCTAAATTTTTGTTTTCACACATCCTTGATCGACATGTTCTAACTATTTAGGTATCTGTTAGTTTTTTTGCTGATGTCTTGAAGTTGTGAAACCAAATGTTCTTTCAGAATTAGCAAAAAAATAAAAATCTTGCAAATAAACCTCCATTTGCAATTTCGCCATAAAAAAGTTCTGTGGAGACAATATACAGCTCGATGCTATCTCCTTGGCAGCAATGATCATAATGGTCTGTATTTCCAGGCTGGTCATTTTTCAGTGCAGATACTTCTCCCCAGCTCTCTCGACAGTTTATTGTATAAGTTGGAAACTACAGCTTTACACATGATCGCCTTCTTGTCAGAAATATTTCTTTTCCTTGTTCGAGCTATCAGCTGAATATGGCCATCTCACCTGAAGCAGAAAATGTTGATTCATTCATAGTCTGTACAGAAACCTTCCAGCAGCAAAAGGATCCCTTTTTTTAGCTCAGTTGTTTTGAAGGAAAGTCTAGTTCATGTAAACCCCTTGTCTTGACATATAGTTCCAAATTCTGACTTGTATTATGTTGTAACATGTGATTATGTTGATTAATAATATTATGTTGTTGCTTTTTGGGTAAGCATGACCACATAGGCAACATCTTCAAAACTATCAAAAAATGTCTTCTTCTCCTACACAGCTGAGCAAAAATCACCACAGTCAGCTTCTTCATTAAAACAGCTTTCATCTTTCTCTTAGCTTGATAATTCTACGTTATTTCTCTCTGTTGAATAATCAGTTAAACTAGTTACAGTTAATCAACGTCTCTGACTTTTGTATTTTATCCTGATGCGGAAGTTGAAAGGAGGACACACGACATCAAGAGAAAGACATAAAGCACTATCAGCGGGAAAAAGTCCCTCTCTGATGTATCAGTGCATGTGAACCTGCAGAAAAAATAAATCCATCTATTTGCAGTATTAATGCATGTAAAATACCCTTCCCAACCTTTAGTTTAACAGTTTCTCTCGTTCTTATAATAGAGGACCTTTATGCAATGATTTAAACTCACCAAACATGTATCCAGCACATATAACATGGTGAACTCTTAAGTCAGGTGGTCTCTCATTGTTAGGTGGTTCTTTATTACAGGTTTAATTGTTTTGGTAAATATTTACAGCTGAGTATTGAAATCATTATATGCAAAACTTTAGCTTATATACAATTTTAGGTATTGAACAAAATCTTTACCCTTTTCTTCATTAACTCTAACTTAACTTACTTGTTTGATATTATCTTCTTACTATGTTGATTGCTGTTTGAGTGCCGTCAGTGCTTTGATTACTATTTAGCTGCAATCAACTGTTTCAGAGTTAATAAGTTTTGTGCAATTTACTTAAGTCCTAAGGTACCAAACTTTCTTGTTCATGTACTAGGAGAAATTGACTGAAGAGAAGCAGTGTGTGGTTGAATATGTAGTGAGTCGCTACCTAAAGTCTGGTCTGCTAACAGCCACTTGTCAAAAGGGGAATGGCAAATGTGAAAAATGAACTTTTGTCAGCCTCATTTACAGGGTTTTTATGACATCTCAAGCAAATAATTATAGAAAAAATTGTAGATTGTGTTGTATTGTGTTTGATGCTCATGGAGCCAATATTTGGTGATGTTCTTCTCGAAGGCTCATTTATAGTGGCTTTAATTTGCACTTGTTTTATAAGGCAGATTATACCCAGAAAAAGATATGGTTTTGGTTGTTGGAAAAAGTTAAAAGCAAATCATGACTTCCTTAATTAGCAGGTTAAGAGATCGAAAAAAATAATCTGCGAATGTTTATAGGTTTACAGTATTAGGAAGTACAAGACATATAGTATTGATTTCTGCCTTTTTCAATTTCTTTGACAACTTGGTGACAACAAACATGTATATGAGAATGAATCAGGGACTAGCTGTTAATGTGGCGAACCCAAGAACAAGACGAGACAAGGAATTTCCATTGGTAGATTAAGGTATCGGGTCCTTGAAATGAAGATCAAGGCAATATTGTGTTTGGTGTTAGTTATGTTACAGAAACTAGCTGTTTATGTGGTGAACCCAAGAACAAGTTGTAACAAGGAATTTACATTTTGTAGATTTAGGTATTGAGTCCATAAAAAGAGAAGTAAGTCAGTTTTATGTTTTGAGTCCTTAATTTAAGATACACTCTGGTTTAAGGGTACCTAACCATGTTAAATATTGAAAACTGTGAAACATGTTAATAAAATGAAAACAGTTTGACATGTTAAAGATAGAAAAAGGCTAAACATGTTAAAGATAGAAAAAGTCTAAACATGTTAAAGATAGAAAAAGGCTAAACATGTTAAAGATAGAAAAAGGCTAAACATGTTAAAGATAGAAAAAGCGGAACATGTTAAAGATAGAAAAAGGAACATGTTAAAGATAGAAAAAGGCTAAACATGTTAAAGATAGAAAAAGCGGAACATGTTAAAGATAGAAAAAGGAACATGTTAAAGATAGAAAAAGGCTAAACATGTTAAAGATAGAAAAAGGCTAAACATGTTAAAGATAGAAAAAGGCTAAACATGTTAAAGATAGAAAAAGCGGAACATGTTAAAGATAGAAAAAGTGGAACATGTTAAAGATAGAAAAAGACTAAACATGTTAAAGATAGAAAAAGGCTAAACATGTTAAAGATAGAAAAAGCGGAACATGTTAAAGATGGAAAAAGGCTTAACATGTTAAAGATAGAAAAGGAACATGTTAAAGATAGAAAAAGGCTAAACATGTTAAAGATAGAAAAGGAACATGTTAAAGATAAAAAAAAGGCTAAACATGTTAAAGATAGATAACTGTTGGTGGTGTAAGAAACAAATTGATACATAAATGGTTCTATTTAAAAAAAAAATGTCGAAAAGAAAATTGTTGATTTTGTGAATAAAAATTGTCCCAACTTTAATTAACTCTGCTACATTTGTATTTCTTGGTATTCATTATCTACAGGTATTTATGCATGATTGGCTGATACAACGTTTAGAAAGCAGGGTCTGGGGGGTAAATGGGTTCTGTCTGCTTGTATGTCTGAATTAGGGAAAGAATTCTATACAGAACTATCTGGTTGCATAGTTTTGAAGCACAGAATGGTTTTGCCTTTATGGTCTATTGCTTAAACTTAAAGAAAGCTTTGGAAAGTTCTTGTTGTTAGAACCAGATAAAACAAAGATATTTATGAATCTAATGATATACAACAAGATGAATCATAAACAAATCATAACTTGTCACTTAGTAGGGTGAGGAATTCATCATTTCTATTTTTTAGACTGGTTTCAATTAAAAGAAGGTTTTCGTCTTTCGTTAAATCTGCTACAAATTGTGTGTATACCTTGGTGTCCTTTTTTGTCTCCACCCTTAAGCTATACCCAACCAAACATGATCTCCCAGTTTCCTGACAACAATCAAATGGTGTTTTTCAGTGTTTATTGTTTAATCAATGCGAATGTTTGAAATCTATAGAACAGGAAAATTGACCTGACACACTGGAAAACATTAGATAACCAACTGAACTATGCCCACTGATTGATTAAATTGTGGTAGTATAACGAGATGGAATGTGAGCACGAGTCGTTCTTAAAGTGTAACACCAAATATTAAATGCATCTGGCAATGAAGTTTATTCACTCGGTGTCCAGTGGCGCAGGTTGATATTTTTGTACTTTACCCGCTAGTTGTTATTGGCTCGGTGACTCATGGATGATGAAAAGCACTGTCAGAAGTTACCTGTAATTGAACCTGTTCCAAGCATGTTCCCACTGATTTTAATCAAGAGTCAATGGATTTCTACCAGCATTTAGATGGATGGTATGGGTAATGATGTCATTATGAAACCTGAGAAACACAGAGGGAACCAGCCGTTTACCTATTGTGATAACAACATTAATTGTGGGTTAATTGTCTGTGTGCTGCCCTCTCGCTGTCTTTAACGATTGTTGAAATGAGAGAAAGTGAACTTTGCATGTCGGCAGTGAAACATACCCCAGCTGTAAAACCAAACAAAAGCACAGAAGAAGTTACAAGTATATGAGGAAAGTGTGTTTGATTTATTATTTGATTGGTTTTGAGAAATTAATAAGAAAGAAAAAACAAACACGCAGTCCAAAGAACAGAAACAACTGAAACCTTGTTGTGTAGTTTTATGCTTAGAATAATTTCTACAGTCATACAATAGCCTGGTTTTCACACTGTTTAACTGATTACATGTTTGTCTATTTTCAGTGGTACATATGATATCCTTGTGGATGATAAACCAGTGGGCAAGTATGACAACACAGGTAGTTTTGGTGAGTTGGCGCTGATGTACAACATGCCCAGGGCAGCTACCATTATAGCCACTAGTGAAGGCATTATATGGGCTATGGTAAGTGAACGATTGACAATTTCCAACAAAAATACTAAAAAAGTTTCATCAAATCAGCCTGCTTTTGGGACCAACAATAAGTGATTTTTCAATAGTGAAGAGGTCCAAGTTGTAACGGTAACTACTCAAATGTAAAGAGAAACAGTCACTTTGTGTTCAAATATCTCATTGCTTATTTAATGTTGACTGCTGATCTGCTGTCAGTTTTTGAACAAATGTGTTATCTTTTTGATACCATTTGTTTCTGAGTATTGCACGAGAACATTGACCAGACACTCGTGAATTCATTGCACAGTCTACTGAATTGTGAAATAGGTGAATTAGACTGTCCTGTTATTACAACAGAGTATATAACACATGTCCATGATATACACATGCAACACCAATTCTGTAATGCATTGGTCCATGTAATTTATTCAAGAGTGTCAGGTCAATGTTCCCATAGATTTTATGTGATTTTGATGAGTTCTGGGCCTTTAATGTAACAGATGGTAATGAATTGTGTTTAGATGGTACTTTAATAAATGTTAAGAGCTATCTATTGTATCACAACTTTGTATGGGCTGCACTATTTGGCAAAGCTTCAAGTTAACTGGCCTTCTAGCAGCAATCTTTTGTCAGTCATGAAACATGTTTATATTTATAGCATTGTTTTTAAACAGATTTTCGTTGTCTATTGTGAAAGAATTGTGTAGTATACACACTGACTTTATCGCATAAGTCTATTTTCAATTTGGCTTTTATGGAATATTGTATTACATAATTATAGAAGGTGAATTTATCAGTTTAAATATGTTTTGATTGGTGCTATATAACGTTGTTGTTTTTATGTGCTTTAAAAACTATCGAAAAATAAATGAAATTATCATGAAATCATCAAAAATAATATTTAATGGGTCAGTCATAAAAGACTTTTAGTACTTGCGAGCTGTTTGACAGTAGGAAATCCAATGTTGTGTTGTTTTTTCTTTCAACTTCAACACAGATTCCCTTATGAAAAGCATTTACTATAATATGTGTAGGCTAATTTCTTGAAATGTTTTTTTTTTTAGGGAAATTAAATAATTGGTAACAAAAGGTCAACTTGATTAAATGTTTAACTAAATGAAATGAATCATGTTTATACTAGTCATATGTTTATTACCTTCGTTATCATTTTGTGTTTACAGGATAGATTAACATTTAGGAGAATTGTGCTTAAAAATGCCTACGAGAAACGAAAAGTGTACGAATCTCTATTAGAGAATGTTCCAATGCTGAAAACTCTAGAGGTAAAGTTTTATAACTGTACTCATTTTTACTGTTTCAAAGATTTTCATATTTTAGCTGTTATTTTAGTCATTTTGTGTATCTTTTTAATGCAATTGGCAGTTGTTCTTATTCTGCAGATTTGTGATTAATATAGGTAATTGAGAAATAGTAAATTTTGATACTTAAATACGTATGTTGATATTTAACTATGAGTTTTGATGTTTAACTTTGGATTTTGATGTTCAATTATGGATTTTGATATTAAACTGGATTTCAACACTTGATATCTAACTGTTGATTTCCATAGTATGCTGGATTTTAGTATTTAACTATGGAATTTGATAATTAACTTCAGATTTTGATATGTAACTGTGGATTTTGATATTTAACTATTTGTTTTGACATTCAACTATGGATTTTGATATTTTTGTTCTATTTATCTTGACTGCCTTTTTACTATTTCAGTCTTACGAAAGAATGAACATAGCAGATGCTTTATTTACTAGAACATTTCACGATGAAGATGTTATAATTCAACAGGTATGTACACAATCAGTTTAAGTATTGATTGTATTTTAAAATGGAATAATATCTGTTGTTACACTTTATATATTTATAGAAATACGCTAACTTCAAAGTTACTCAAATCATCATTTTGAGCAAGCGATTCAATGAAACATTACAGGAAGCTTCATTGCATGACTCTTTACAAAAATACAACAAGGCATAGAGATTGGCCAACAACAACATAATGGCCAACTTCTTGTTTTGCTTTAAAAAGACATCTCTAAAACTACTGGGCCAAGTTCAATGAAACTTTCTATTGATTTCTATCTACACTGGCCAGGTTTGATGTTTGGATACATTAACATTATTTCATCATTCATATACCAGACTAGTGTTGATAGGACCACACATTGATTTCTGAACCTTTATTCTACCCTGCATTTAAAAAAAAGAGAGGATTTTATTCAGGTGAGCGCTACAGGGCCACCATGACACTCTTGTTTTAAAATGTCATCACAATCATGTTTGTATGTGTGTCTCTTCAGGGTGATAGTGCTGATTGTATGTATTTTGTGGAAGATGGTGAAGTGAGAATTACAGTTAGAAATATGGTAAGTGTTTCCTCCACATTCCACAACTATATACCCAAGATGTTGTAATATGTATTGTGTCCTCTGATTTTGCTGACAATAATGTACCTGTGCACGTTGAATTTTTTTCTCTTGGTGTGTTTGTTAAAATCATAGACTGTTTTTGATTGACCAAATACCTGACCTGCTCTTTACTAAACTGAGGTATACACAAACAGGCTGAGACAAGTATTTGATCCCTAGTTATTGTGAACACAAAAAAAGAAACAAATTAAATGATTGATATTTTAGTATAGATATGCTTCTTTTTGTTTGTTCGTGAACATGGTTAGTTGTATACACGTATTTTGCATGGATATCAATTTTTTTATGATGCTTGGTTGAAACAAAAATATGTGTATTGGGGAAAAGGTGGGTGGGTGGTGGGTGTGGGGGGTTACTGGAAAATGATTGTTATGCATGCAAGTGTTTTCAACATTTTTTGTTTAAGTGATTATTTTTCTGTTGTTCTACATTTCAGGAGGTATGAATCTCCTTGATATACCCAGTAAAAACAAAACGGTTTCAGCCGTGTTTTAGTGATTTCTTCTGCTTTTCTTAATACCATAAAACCACACAAATAAGACCACACTTTTGCGAAAGTATTTTTGCCGTGACCTTAAAGGTTTTGATTCTAATATTGAGGTAACTATTTTTCAAATTTTAAAAGTTGCTGCAAATGAAACATCTACCTTGCATTAAACAGTTTGTACTTGGATAGTGTTTAGAAACATGAAATTACATTTATTACAAGTCAAGTCTAGGCGTTCAACATAGAAATTGTCATCGAAAATCATGTCTGTTAAATTGTTGGTCATTGTTATCAAAGTTTTAAAGCGCTATCCTAGTACATATATTGTTTAATGTAAGGTTATAGTTTCATTTGTAGTAAATTTTAAAATTTAAACATTTTACCTCAAAGTTAGAATCACAACCTTTAACATTAAGAACAACTTTTTTCAGCTCCTTCAACTGACTTTGTTCATGTTTCTGCCCCATGTTTATTAAGATTTTTTCATGAAATAACAAACTTTTACCTTGAGCAGTTCATGTTAAATACGGTCAAAGTATTGGTTTAAGCTCGACGGTAGAGTGCTTAAAACTGGAAGGGACTCTCTTGTTACCAATTACCGTTACTTGTTCAGAACAGTTAGTACTGGTTAAAACTCCCAGGAACACTGTTAGGTGAATTGGCCATTTTTATGACTGAAATAGAGTTGAAACTACATTAAAGCAACCTTACCAAAACTATCAAGTTAAGTCTTAAAAACAAAATAGTTTATTAATGTGAACCTGAAAAATACTGTTCTTGATTACTAGGTGGTCTTATTTAGAGGGTTTGTCTGAAATGGAGGTTTTACTACTGTGTGTCTAATGTCACCAGTCTTTTCTCTTCTCCCTTTTTTGTGCAGTTTTTACCTTCACATGTCTTTAGATGATATAGCTGTGCCAAACACTTTGTACTAACTCAAAGCCTGTAGTAAATTAACAGCCCCTGTCTCAGTCCTACCGTCAATAGACATTTTCAGATTTTTTTGGTTGATAAAGTTTCTTATGTTTATATGAATGGCTTACTTAGTACTGGTTTGATATGCTAGGAACAGGTTACAGTTAACTGGCCATCATTTGGGTGTTTCAGCACAAAAATAACAGTTTTCAATTTATGAACTTCCAACTTATGAAACCTAAATAAACATCTTTAAGCATGACCCCTTTGATGTGAAGACGTGTATGACATCATTTTTGTGAGGCTCAGTCAAAGAGTTCTAGAGTTATGGCCCTTTTTGGGGAATTCTTATATATCCCTGTATCCTTATTTCCTGTGATAAATCAGGGATAGTGGGTATATATTACTCTTCCCAATCAGTCATAGCTCTAGTGATATTTGTATGGAGAATGGAATTATAAGGTTATTTAAATGTCCATAGCAGTCAATGCTTGAATAGTTCCTCCTCGCTCTACTTCTGGACTAAAAACAGAACAGAACAGAACAGATTTTTTTTAGCATACTGAACACATGTTCACAAAGCTAGTACTTCTGGACTAAAAACCTTTAAAATCTTTCCAATGTTCTCCCTGTCTAGTCTTGATACCCTAGTTTTGGCTTAGCTGATAGCTTTAAAGGGTTTTCTTAGACTTCTGCTGAACACCTTTTTTCCCTATCTGAAACATCTTAGCTTATGTCAATGAATATCAAACTTTTTAGCAACAATTGTATTTGAGCTGTTATTGTGTGATGTGGAGAAATTCATTAAACTGTTTTCCGATGATAGAAGTTATATAAGTCAAATGATAAAACTTAAATATTCAGCTGACTATTTTTTCACAACTCGATAGATGATTTTTTTCTCTCAACATCTGTGTGTAGAAAGGTGTAGATTTTGGTAGAAATATGTTTTTAACCTTTGACAGCTTACCTCTTAGAATTGTATATACACTAACTTGCCCACATGCCTATCTCTCCAAGTAGATTAGTTTATTCATACTTTTGGTCTGACTTAATATTGTTTAAATCCTGTTTGAGCAAAAACAATCTATGTATATATACACTATTATATTTAAATATGTATTAGCAGGTTAGTCTATGTGTCCCCGCCAAAAAAACTGTATTTTTAACAAGTTTTTTTCCCCCGATAATATTATATGCTCTTTTATTGAACAATGGCAAATTAAATAAAAAAGTAACATCTTTATATTTTGTGGGTATGTATTTTTAGTGAAATTCATTTATTTAAGCTTCCAAAAGTGCAGTGCTAATTGGCATATAACTTTCTGGATCATTGTAGACTGCTCAGAGCAAGAAAGTTGTAAAAATGCAATAAACATACAACAGTGTTACAGTGATTTGAAATTTTACTTCTTAGTGATTTTATTTTTGTATGATGAACAGATCCCACCCTCTCTCCATGTATTTTTGCTGTGATCTTGTGATGCATTATCAATAATCAAATAATTGTGTTCAATAACAAAGGTCATCACCTGCTTTATGACAGTTATTAAATTTATTGCAACAATGATGGAAGTTGGAAAGTTTTTGTGCTTTCAATATTTCACTGAGTTTTACAGTTGAATATATAAAAAAAATGTAATGTAAAGTAAAGTATTGTCAAATCCAGGTGCAGGAAGTTGTTGTGCTTTGTCACCTGACTTGAATATTATTGTTTCTTAACAACAGGCAGTGCATCATATATTGTGTACACCTTGACATAGAATTATTAATTTACACGTTTAGGATCTTTCATTAAATGTCATTTTATAAAACCATCATTTAAACGAGTTTACAAAACAAATTCAAGCTCTAAAACTTTTAGGGAATGATTGTTATAAAAGTTTGTAGTACACTGACAGTAGGTGCAAGTATCATCTGAAGTGAGCTCGGACCTGCAATAAAGCACATTTCTCTCATGGAGTATCTAGGATTATGTTAAATGTGTGGAATATAAAATTGTTTCTTCAAGTTTAACATGTTTTGTATTGCACTGATAACCATGTGAAAAACTCGATAAATTCAAATCTAGATATTACCATCTGTGGAATGTTTGTTCACCCTTTTAAACTGCCGTCAAGTATTTGAAAGGGTTCATAGCAACAATGATGTAAATATCCATGCAAAATTAAGTCATTTACAACAATTTAGTCAATATTCTTCACTTTGCACTTTATTATAGAAAAAACAAACAAACTACATGTATTATTTTTCTGTGTTAAAAATCTGTACTTTTTTATGTTTGCCCTGTATGTTTAGTCATATATTGTACACTGAGGTAATATACTATAGCTTGATACAGGGCTCAACTAGGTCAAATACAAGTCATAAACTTTTTGTAGTACAATTTAATCATATTAAACACTAGCAACAGAATTTAAATGTTACTTATATCTCATATGGATCTGACATTCCATGACTTATAAACAAAATTCTATTTCAACTGTAAACATATATTAAACAGCTGTCACATGAACTGCTTTCTTCTGTCAAAAACACACACAAATAGTTATGAAATTGAATTTAACACCCCCATAATTGTGGATTAAGATTAAACTGCTACGCCGATTATTTTAAGCTAATCGATATACATTTAAGTTGTTGAGGAAATGAAATTATTCAAATTATTCGAGAATCTAGTATGGTAGTTTTGTAAAGGACTTTGGGTTAAAGAAAACGAAAATGGAATTGTTGAATAGAAAGTAAATTTGAAAACTTTGAATTGTAAGTGATAATTTGAGCGATGAAAACAAAATTATTCAAAGTGTATGTCAGTGTATTACAACTACTTGTGGTTAGGTATAATACAAATCAATCCAGCCAACAAACCTTTGCAATTAGAATTGTGAAAGTACGGCTGAGGCTGGATTTCCTAATTATTTAATCTCAAATTTATCAGAAATGTTAAAAGCAAAAATACATAGTTTACTTTTGGATCTACATAAACATCAGTAACTGTTGTATTTGTAAGAACAACACAGCTAAACATTTCAAATTTGGTAAGCAATTATTAGGATTAATACTGAGTTTTGGTGTGTTTTTTTAGCGACTGTTGTCGGTTCTACGTGATCATTCTGTTTTTTCCTCCCCGCCACAACGGCCAATGACCTCCGACTTCGAAGGATTTCTATCCCAGATTTTATCAATTACAATTTTTGTCCTATCTTTATTCTTCAGAAAGAGCCAGTATTTCCCTTTTAAATGTTGCATGCTAAACAAGGGAACTACCTGGTACCATTTTAACGACTTTGGTATGACGCGGTCCTTGACTGGGGATTGAACTGGGACCTCCCGCACTTGAAGCCAGCACTCTACCACTAGGCTATCAAGGAGGCAGTAATACTGAGAGTAAATCCTTGATTGTGAAATTGGGTCCAGGTTGACACACGATTCTTATACTTTAAACTGAAAATTGTGTGAACTTTGATGGTTCATTCATAGAGGGACAATTATTCAGATTCTTATGTTTTTTTATTTTTTATTTCTCCATTTCAGAATGACCCTTCTTCCAAAGAAAAGGAAGTCACAAAATATACTAAAGGAACATATTTTGGAGGTAAGGAAAATAATTACACTATTTTCAGGACTTGACAATTGAAGTAACTTAGTCTTTGTAAAGTGGTTCATTCATTAGTTTATTCATTGTATTTATACCCCTGCAAACAAAGCAAATGATATGCATGAAAGAAAATAATCCCGGTCTTAAATATATCAAAGGAGATCATTCAAGGGAGATAATTATTTATGCGGGATGGATTATCCAGTGTGATTCGACTTACGGTTATAGTTTATTACATTTGCATGGCTCCTTATACTGAAAATAAAGTCCTGCAAACAAACACGCAATTTACAGTTTTCTCATTCTCACAAATAGACTTGAGAAAATTGGGTATGCCGTAAACGAACATAGCTGTTAGCTGTAAATTCATTAAAATGAGTAATAATTTTTAACGATGAACATTTTCTGAGCATCTGAATACACACAGTATTGTAGCACTCTGACTAGGCATCTAGTGATACACACAGTATTGTAGCACTCTGACTATGCATCTAGTGATACCCTAGTATTGTAGCACTCTGACTATGCATCTAGTGATACCCTAGTTTTGTA
>ENA-OREC01000502-OREC01000502.1-marine-metagenome-genome-assembly--contig:-NODE-502-length-15494-cov-13.705714_pt1 | contig 15494 bp, 4 predicted proteins | sample MGYA00248626_ERZ508543 | MGnify/ENA primary metagenome ERZ508543 (study PRJEB26211, sample SAMN05518279) | marine metagenome | isolation source: Puget Sound, Washington, USA | host: Bankia setacea... | reverse complement strand
AAATAACAAAAATAAGAGCATACAAATAACAAGTATAAGACCATACAAATAACAAAAATATGTTTAGATCATTATGTCTAGGTTTGACAACAAAAACCAACAACTACTAAACACAGATGAAATTTGGTATTAAAATGTTTAATCTAGTATTTGCATTCATCAATAAAGACACATTTCTCCAAACTTCAATTTGAAGGCTTAGTGTAACTCTTATGATTAATCTATAACATGCAGCAGAAAGATAGAAGGATAAGATTTCTAAAATACCTTGCATGCTTTTCTCATAAACTGTATCCCTGGTGAAACATACTGCATGCAAGTGGTTTAATATCTTAGACAAGGCTTATACAAAATAAACCATTGGAGTTTGTTGTTCATAGAGATAAGTCTATTTTTAACATTGGTAGTTTAATATTGACATCCTATGTACATAATCAGCTTTTTGTTCATGTAAGAGTGATCTGTGGTTAAAACTCTGGATTTAAAGACACCTAGATTATAAGATGTCTCTTACTTTTATGTCCTTCAGCCATAATCAAAAATGATTGTAGAGGTTACAATACTGAAAAATAATTTATAATATGGAAAAGTAAAAGGAAATACTGACAATAATTTTAAGTGTTAAAGAAAAGAAACTACCAAAAGTAAAACAAAGTACCGAAAAGATTTAAAGATAAAAATGTCATTTTAAACATTTTATACCAAGATTTTCCCGTCCCAGGGCATTATATGGAAGATTTACTGTATTAGAACTTAGATTATAAATAACATATCAAGTCATCCACTTAAACTTGCTGTAACTCATGTTCAAATAAGACTCAAGTACACTAAACATCAGCTATAATAGTACAGACCACTGTTAAGACCACCTGTTTTCAGACCCAAACATCTGCCTTTAATGTTCTTTGGTTAAGCTTTTAAGGCCGTACTGTTCTTAAGATCATTTTTTGTTAGTACTGAGAGTGGTCTTAATAGCCTACATTTACTGTACCATGTGTTGTCAAGTATTCAATATACAAACTTTTAAGTTCCATCGTTTGTTTTCTACTTTCAGTTTGACAAGTTGCCAGCTAATCCTTTCCTATCAAGGCAGGGTGTAAGTATATACTTCTTCTCTTCAGTGATGCCTGTGTGTGTGTAGGGGACGGTGAATGTGAAAGTGTTCTATCTGCTTCTTTATTCAATAGCACTTAGATCCCTTTAGCTTTCATGCCTTGATATGATTCTCCGGAGAGTCACACAATAGATGCAAACCGTGTTTTCTTTGTAACTGTACTACCACTTTCAAAATTGACACATTTTCTGAATTAAATATTAATGAGTCTTAAAACATTAAAAGAAATCTCAATATTTAAAACACCAAAGCATAGATATAGATATACTTCAGTTGACATGCATTTTTTCCTTTTAATTGTTCAAAAATTCAAAAAGAATAATGATTTTTCAAAAAGAATGATAAATTAAAAGAAAAGAGACATTTAAACGATATTGGTACATTTCCTAAGCATGCCCCAGACAGCAGAACACACTCTAGTATTTGTAAACTACTACTGAGACAGAAACTCTGGGCCTTATTAAATATCAGTTAATTCAGTTTTGGCTCTCAAGGGCCAAATTTGGACACACTGGAAAAGTTGGAAGAAAATGTTCAACATTGAATTATTCAGTGTTTGGGAATAATGTTACAAATAGTTGTTTAATGGTTACCAAGGGGATTGTCGTTTGTGTAAAGATTAACTATTAATTGTCTAGCACCTTTAAAGTGTGGCATGTGACAAGCTTTTGTTCCTTTATTGCCACTTAGTGTTTAATAAGGTCTCCAGGGACTATTGCTGGAATTGACTTTTTAGCATAAACTTGGGGTATAAACTTTCAAACGATGTAGAATGTTATTTGTGGCCCAATGGCTTTTGAGTATGAAGCTTTTATCTTAACAACAGGCTTTCAAATAATTGGTATAAAAAGAAGAAAGTTACCATAAAGGTTAAACCAAACGTTAAACCAATATTTGAGTACTGAACGTTGTAACCACAGGTCAAGGTTGTTTGTTTAAATGTCAAAGTACCTGTGAACTTTCATTTATACGGTCAAGGTCATTCAATTAAAATGCCAAAGTAGGTCAAGGTTATTTAACAAAAAGAAACAAAAGAAGTCATTGAAGGTCAATAGTACTCTTAAAATAAAAGGTCAGGGTTCACGCTAAAAGGATTACACCCCTATTTAAAAACGATGACGTGTTCAAACAAAGAATTGATACCAGTAAAGGGTCTTGACTTAAAGAAAATATAGCACTTAATCCTAACACATGACACTTAATCCAGACATAAGTAGCTGACAACCTGTCCAAGTCAAGATAAGTAAAAGCCCTTAAAAGTTTAGATGTCACAAGATTAAAAGATCATAGAATTGAGTGACAAATGAGCACCCCCTATGTAACCATTCTTCATAAGACCTGCAAAGAGTCTTGATACCGAACCCTCAAAATAGCACATTTTATCTTAACTAAGTGTTTGAACTCTGCTCCTTGTGCCAAGGAATGATGAATTGAAGAAGGGGAATATATATGGTCACTTGAGAAGATCAGATTCCACTGTAGTGTCATACCTGGTTAGAGACGTTCTCGTAGATCAAAAGGCGTGTGATAACTCTGTCCATTTGCTGATTGTCAAATAGAAGTACTTAAATTATTAACACACTTTGTCTTAGATATATAAAACTAAGTTAAGAAGTTTACATATGAAATAAAAAAAAAAAAAGAAAATGTTTATATTAATTGACATTATTATATCATGTTTCCTCCTTTGCACAAACTCTTGTTTAATGCACAGTAATGTTTTGAATAAGTAAATCAACCTCTTCAGATCAACCAAACCTAACCAACCAACAACCTCCGTTCACTTGAAATTTATTGTGTGAGATGGGAACACAAACTTTATCAATGAGGTTGTAACAAATTTTGTTTGAATGAGAGTTTTGTATATACTGTAGACTACTGAGTAATGTAAGTAAGAAAACAAAGTCATTTAAACCATTTCTTAGATTTGGATTAGTGTTAATAGACAAAATGACAATATTTTAAGCAAAACTATTTAACTTGTTACAACAATGAGATGTTTAATTGCATCAATTTGTCAGAAGTAGAATTAATTGGTACTTGCATTACAATTAATAGAAATGTTATCTGTTTGGGAAGACTTCTAATATTTCTCTCTCAGTGTCTTCTCTGTACTAAATGCTTGGTATATTTCTATGCAAGTTTGGAGTGGTGAACAGCTAGTATTTACAGTACTAATATAACTTCTTTATGTGGTGTGTTCTTCCTGCCATAATCAGTGATTGTTTGTATCATCTATTGCATTGGAATATTGACCAGAGTGACACTCATGAATTCATTACATGGTCTGCTGAATTGTGAAATAGGTGGAGTAGAGTATATACGTTGTGTCCGTTTTATACCCATGTATCACCTATTTTGCAATGCATTGGTCTATGTAATTGATTCCGTAGTCTCATTTCAGTATTCGTATACAATACTATGTCGTCATATGATTTAAACAAAAAGAAGATGGTTACTTGCCTTCATTATTACAAAATGCGTACCATCCTGTCATCCACAAGTTTCATCTGATATAGTTCTCTTTTCAAACCTTTGGTGACAGTTTTTATTGCAAGTTTTGACTTCTGGTAGCAAATATCATACTTCTTTCATCTTTACACATGTATTGATGATGTCATCACCTTTTCCTATGACATCATCACACAACTTGATGACATCACCTCATTTACATATTTTGATGATATCATTACACTTATATATGACATCATGACATGAATTGATGATATCAACACCTTTTGTGTAGTTGTATAACCCTATATATGTGTGTGTTGCCACTTGTAGTTGCCAGCTCGTCCTGGGATAGCAGAACCCGCCCCACGTCTCCACTCTGCAGTTAAAGATAAGCCCATCATCCCCCAGCACCCTCGTAGCTCATCGGTAAGTCACGGAAGAGATGATACACTCCTCCCCCCCTTTATCCCATAAGACCGAAATATATTCATGATTCCTTTCCCCAATAACCACATAAGACAAGTTCAGACTTATGCTTGCTGTCAGCAGATATTTTTTGACTTGATGCTTTTCAGATGTGTTTTTTTATAAGATTAAGTTGAACTTTATTATTCACTGACACAGATTGGTTTATACTGATTTATTTTATTATTTATTTATATGTAAATCAAGCTTGAATAATAAATATATATTGAATGTCACTGATTATTTAATGTGGCTGCCAGTTGTGATTTTGGAGATCAGAGTAATGGTGGAACAATTTCAATCAGTTCAGTTGAGGCATTTATAAATATGCAAACTTAGAAAGTATAATGACTGGAAACATGTGGATTTAGGATATAAAATATAGAACTGTCTTCGCTATGTACTTGAGTTGTTCAACTGCACTAGAAATCAGCCTATAATTTGTCTGGAATACATTCTAGTCTGACTGATGTAGTAAATGCCTTTAACATTAATGTAAGTCAGGAATATCAGAAGTATATAAGTGCATGCCAAATTGACAAGTCATGCAAGTTGTTAGGTTAAAAAATAGTTTCAAATAATCTGGAAAGCTGTAGGAGAAATAGTTATATTTTGTCATGATTTGGAATATTAAGTGACTGGTTACCATGGATACTTGCTAGTTTGTAGATTAGATTAGTCAAGTATTGAGAAGTTCAAAATTTATAACTTACATATTTGATTGTGTACTTAATGATGCTTCTAGCCTTACTACACTTGTCAGAAACTGATATAGAAATATAATCAGATAGTCACCCATGCAAGGCTACTGTAAATTTGTAAATTTATAAATTTTCACATAAGCTAATTTCGCATAATTGGCAGTGAATGGCCAATTTTTGTTTGTGAGTTTTAGAATTTTTTGTTGTTAGTCAGTCTTTGTTATTTTGTGTCGATTACTACTCGCTTATTACATGATTTCACAAACCCTTGTTCTAACGAATAAAAGCGAAAATGAAACTCGAGATTAATAATCAATTTAAAGTTTTCCATGGGACTGCAGTTTCTGCATGATTACCTAGATGAATATCAACCTATTCACTGAATTTCATCTGATTTCATTGTCTGTTTTGTTTATGCTAGTGTGGTAACAAGAGCTAGACTAGACATGCCAGTTCTTTCATCTGACAATCATTTTAGATAATTTCTTGGAGCTATATGACCCTTGTTGTGTAGCAGAGCTCCAAACCAACCCACTCCCCTCATTTGTTCATTGACCATCATACGAAAACAGTGTAGAAAAAAAGCGAACCCAGAAATGTTTCACTAAAAGCCTCTGGGTTAGAAGGAAGTGATTGCTTATTCTGTGTGTGTCTTGAATATTTCCTATGTTTACACTCTAGTCTAGCCGTGTATATATTTCTGTCTTATTACCAATCTAGCACCAACTTGTCGAACGAATAAAAGCAAAACTGTGCTAATTCGTTCTTTGTTTCATAATATTTAGCACAGTTTTGGTTTTGTTGATCAACATGTTGGTTTTTCTTGTCTCTGCTATTAATCGTTTGAATGCTTGTCTGGGATTTAGGTGTTTTAAGGGTTAAAGTTTACTATTTGTGTGTTTTAACTCTTGTTTATTTGTTATTTAACATGTTAAGGGTAAATATTAAAGACGTACAAGTCATGTGAGAAGTGTGATTCTTTGGGACTGAATAAAATGCATGCTTGTTTGATATAATGAAATTCATGGATGGGTTGTCTTAAACTTACATGTAGTTATACAACGGTACAGTATTGTTCTTGTGACATTTAGAGACTCCCTCATTTCCCATGCAATTTAGCAAAATGTGGATTTCATGGGTGTTTTTTGCATAAAAATAGGTGAATGTTTTAGTTCAGTGTTTGTTTACAACTTCATTGACTCCTTACTTTCGGATGTCATAACTTTATCACCAGTATTTTACATGTCACATGACCATATTGATACACTGACTTGCTTCTGTGAGTAGTTTGACATGTGTCAGCTTTAATTGAATGCAAAGATTGGTTTATATCAAATTGTTTTGTTTTTTAATACTTTTTTGGGGCGGATAACATTGAAGTTTATATCATTGTTTTATAAATACTTTTTGGGATTACATTTAACACGCACTATCATATTTCATTTCAGATACCAGGTATTGGTGGATATCCATCACCGCTGCCAGAAACTCTACAGTCAGGTGTGGCCGGTGCTTTTCAACCCAAGGTACGATACACTGCTTATAAGTATAATGATGGTGTCAGCTATTCAAATGTTACAAAACACCACATAGCCTGTGTCAAAATCTCAACAACAAAAATTTCTTTCCTTCCACTTGTTTTGTTCAAACACTCCCTTTGTAAGATTATTTATGATTTGCATTGTTTTTGTTTTGCGTTCTTTTTTTCTGAAGCAAAATTTAGAAATCGTGTTTGGATTAAAAAAAAATAGAATATTAATTAATTGCGTCCACCCGTGTCAGCCATGTTTTTATTAACAAAGATTAATTTAAGAGCAAAATCTGTCAACTACTATAGAGGAGTATTTTGTAGTGTGATTTGAAGTGTAACGTTACTTTGACATTATGCAATACTGAAAAATGGGATACTTTTATAGCTTGGAGTAAAGATTCTATGAACATTACATTGAAAGCTTTACCAATTAGAATTTACATGATGGCATTTCTAAAATAAAAATCTTTTTTTTTTTAATAATTGTCAGAACTTTTATACCTTTTTGTGAGATTAACCTGTAAAAAAAATTATAAAAAATAAGCACATTTCAATAACATAGGAACACTACAATTAAGAGGGGGTGCATCAATTATGAAAACTACGGTAACTGCTGGCAAAAGCTCCACTGGATCATTTGAATCAGCTGACTTGCTTGCCAGACATATGACATTGCTGGGACTGACATGTTAAAGAGATTCCAGGAATGTCTCTGTGTAGTCTACTAAGATAACTTTCAGATTTTCTATCAACGATTAAAAAAAATGATCTCGTTTATTCTGAAATCAGATTGTTTGCATAGGAGACCAGATTTTGATAAAACTTTGAATTTATTTGTTCAGATTTCATAGCATTGACATATGGATAAAAAGGAAGGACAAATCGGAAAAACATTTTTAGTTAGAGAACAAGAGATTATTTGATATAGGATATTCAACTATAATGATCTTAAATCTTTGGTCAGAGTTGGGATCTCCATGTAATCTCGTATCATTCTTTATTACGTAGAAAAAAACAAATGGTAAAAAGTTGTGTATGACAAATTGATGGATCAAAGCACTGCACTCTCCTATTTAATTACTTGTATTAAAATTTAGTGTAATATACTGTAGTGCTGCATTGTCCAATCGAAATGTCAAGTTTGAATTTAGATTGAATAATAGATGAATAAATTAGATTATGTCACATATGTCAAATGGGTAATTTTCACTATTTAACTTTAGAATTTTTTGTTCAACGGTAAAATTGATGAGTTATATAGGGTTAATCATTTGGTACTACGGCTCTTAGTATACTGGAGCAACGATATCAGCAGTGGGATTTAAGAGGGGTTGTGACATGTGATTTGTTTGAGGTACTGAATACTAGTGATATTGAACAATTTTTGCATGTATTTTCAAACTTTTAATTTTTCTTTGTGCTTCACTTGTTGATACTTGAATATTCAATTAAAAGTTTTGTTTTGGTATGTTTGCTAAACTAATCAATATTTTGTTTCATTTTCTATTACTTATACATCAGATTCTAAGTTTGTTTCTGGTTTGGTAATTTTTCTAAACCATTAAATATGTGGATTAATATTTAAGTTAACTAAATAGTAACCTGAGATATATGGATTACAAGGGAATGTTTTTAAAGACAGTATTTGACGGAAGGGCTCTTATAATGAGGGTGTTAATTATGATTTAACATTGATTGTGTAATCTGTTCTCTTGTTTTCAGAATCTGTCCGGTATACATCCAGCTGTGGGTCCATTGTTCATGCCTGGGCGAGAGATAGAGAAAGCTTCGCCCCATCTAGCACCCTCCGCCCCACAGCCGCCCTCCAATATCTCAACTACACCCAAGGTAAGACACTGGGCGTAGGAAGATTTTTAATCGTAGAGAAGGAATGCAGTTTAAACTTTTTTTAGTTTAAGTCAATATGAAAGATCATGACACTGGCTACCATTTATGTCCGTTTTCGTTTCTTGCTTGACACAGATGATAGGGACTTCTATGGACAAAAACTGAGTCAATATCAGTAGAGTTTATTTACATTTCAACTTTTGTTTGAATTTGGAATAAATCTTGAATCAACACGTTTTCCAACTATAAATACATAGCCGCATGCACTTTTTTTCTGTGAGTTTTAAAATCACTTAATCTTTCTGTGGCTTATTTGTTTGGGAGAGAGGGAGTGTGGGGATATGATGAAAACATTATTTCACACGAGAAAAACTTTCAATGATAATGGGAAACCAAATAAATGTAAGACTCTGGATATCTGTTAATCTGCTATTAAACACTCACCTATCCAGAAAGATGATGGTGATTATTTTGAAGGCTGCCAGCAACAAAGTTGTAACTATCTTCAATTGTCGTTATAGATACCTCTGTTTTGCGTTGGCACGTCAAATTTTATTGTTATATGCAAAAGGTAAAGGGGTTTGAACTTTGATTGATTGTAAAGAAATCTGGATAGAGAGAAAAAACTGTGGATCTTTAAACCTGCTCGATTGAATATGTCTGGGTTTTTTATATAGGTTTTCACGAGCTATTAATTTTAAACTAAACTAATATCAAAATAAAAAAAGTTTATTGTTATTGTCTAGTGATTATTTGTTGGTTGCTTTTATGCGCATTTAGCCAAGTATATGTGAAAATATGGAAACAAATTGCTCGTAATAGATGTTTAATGGTAGACAGAATTAATTTTTTAGTACCTTTATCATTCCGATTCAACCACTACAAATTATAGGCTATTTTAATGATCAGATGAATTTTTTCTCCTGTATTAGTAGATTAACAGATTTGCCAAGACTTCAAAGGGAAGTAATTCGATTATTTTGTAGTGTAAAGTTAGGAGTTACCTTTCTTTAGTTTAATTTCAAAATATGTATGATGCTTGTAAAAGAGATTAAATCAGTGGCTTGGGTATTAAACAAAAATGAAGTAGATATTCCAACTTCCAAATTGACAACAACTTTCTTCTATTTAGCTCTAATATATGTATTGTGGATTTGTTTTTGCAATCAATGACAAGGTTGAACAGTGTGGTTTTTTTTGCTTGATATTGCACGAGAATAGTCTAATGAGGAGCTAAACATATTTTTTTTCTACAGATAATGATAATAAATAATGATGATAATTATATGTTGTAAAAATGTAAACAAATTGGCTTTTTGTTAATATGAAGTAAGATTAATCAAAATTAACAATAATGAGCTGAACAAAACAATTTCCAACGAAACTATGGTAATAGTGATGTTGGTACATGTAATATGAAGTTCAATGAATGTTATGTTTCTCCTACAGAAGCCAGGTAAATGGTGTGCAGTACATGTGCGTATAGCTTGGGAAATCTACCTATTCCAGCAGAAGCAATCAGGGGGAGATAAGTTGGGCGGTCCTGACTCCAAGTCCATGCCCGACCCTCTACGCCCACCTAGTCACTTGTTACCAGGGGGATCGTTGTCACGGCCACCAGAGATGCAGCTCACTATTCCAACATCATTGTTTGCCTCAGGTCGCAGCATGTTTGATTCTAGTCCACACGGTCTTTCCACACCGGGCAGCCATCTTTGTATGTATGAGAACTGTATAGTGGAGGTCGATGTGAAAGGCTTCTATCTGCTTCTTTAAACAATAGCACATAGAACACTTTCACCCCTTGGTTTGATAGCTTATTTGACATTTTGCCTAGATATGTTTAGCTATTATGTTTGTACAATATGAACAAACAAAACCTTGTCGTTTTACTCTGCTTTAGCAAAATTGTATTGTTATTGTATTTTGGTGGATTTCCTGTCAGATATCAGTTTGAACCCCGTAAAGGTCAACATTGTCACTTTTTAAGCTAGTTAGTGTTCCCTCATTGCTTAGTACTGGTTGGTTCCAGGAATCAGCTTTGTGGCTGAAACCTGACACTTTATGACGTATGCGTAGAATACATTGTGAATATATAGCAGTTGTATATCCAAAGGACTTCTGTATAATATATATAATCATGATACATTATTCAGGGTGGAGGGCAAAGGAAATTAAAGTTATCTGATTTCATTATCATTATTTGATTGCATTGGATTGTTCACGATAATACTATTTAAGTAATCTCTAGATATTACGCCTGTCCTAGTACATAACAGTACTTAACAAGATATCTAAAATAGTTATCAAATTCAAGATGTTAGTTTACATTTTAGCTGTTATCATTATCAATTGGTATTATCGTTATCTTTGGCTGTTACTGTTGGCTGTTGTCGTTTGTGTTATCGTTATCATGCTATAATCTGTGTTTGATTATGTGTATAATGGATGGTGAGGTGGTTATGTTTACAAAGTTGTCTGTCTGATTGTTGTAATGTTCATCAAACCAAGATTATAAGTTAGTGACAGGAGATAAGTGCACATGTGATACTAACAATGAGTAATGTGATTGTTAAATCTGAATATAACCTTTCACTTTATAAGGCTATTTAATGCATTTGATCAAAAGAAATGTGATTACAATATACCTTGATGTTTTTTATAGTGATGAAGCAGTAATTGTTTTGTCAAAAATATTCATCACTAAGTCTTGTAGTTTTTGTGATACTTTTTTGTTGTTTTGGAATACACCACTATTTGCTTATCTCAATAGCTCACTAGCACGATAGACCCCTCCTTGTGTCACAAAATGAACCAAATCATATATATTGTTTGTTGACAGTACCACAACAAAGGCTGTGTGGTTAGTTTGGACTGCTGAGTTATATCCTTCCCTGGCAGACTTTCATGTTTCTACTAATCTGTAACTTGTAGTTCAAGGGATGAATTCAAAGTGATCTCTCTGCTTCTTTATTCAATAGCACTTATAACTCTCTAGCTTCACCCCTCGTTTTGTTTTTCCTGATTTTATGATAACCTATTTCTATTGTTGCCACTTTCAGCTCCAGGTTTTGCGAGACCATCTCCATACTCTATAGGCAGCAGTGTACCACCAATGGGCCTAGGTAAGTTCAACATTTATCTCAGCTGAACCAATCAACAATATGAAACATGGATGCAATAGGATTTTTATTTGCTTCCTTTTTTTCAATGGCACCTAGATTCAATTTGGTTTCACCCTCAAATTTTATAGTTTTTGTCATAGTCTTGTGAATGTCTGTCCTGTAAGCCCAAAAAGTTTCTAATATTGGTCATTCATTATAATATTTTGGTGTCTTATTACATACATAGACAACTCAGAGACCCCTGACCTTGAAATGAACTTGACCCGTTATTATAGTGTTGAACATATATATTTTATATATTTTTTCAAAAACATAAACCCCAGTGTTGATTCATTTGTTAATAAATGTAAGAGTAGATTAAATGTTTAGGGTATTAAATTATAAAGGATCTAAATACAGTGTGGGACATAAAAAATGAACAACAGAATTAACTTGCTTAGAACCAATTTCTCTTATACTACATTTTTTCTTGCAGGCAATGGTTTACCATCCAGTAGTAGAGAGGTGGGGCCTAATCTGGTTCCAAGCTCTGCAGATTGGTCCCGCCCCCACCACAGAACTCCTCCCACTTTCCACTCCCCCTGGCCAAAACCAGAGGAAAGAGAGAAAGAATTAGAGAGGGAAAGAGAGAGAAGCATGGAGAGACGGAGAGAAGAAGAACGAGAAAGGTAATGCTTTAGAAATGGAGATATTGTGAATATTGACTCTTTAGTTTAATTGAATAAAGACTGGGTGGAATATCAATGAATCAGTTTGTGTTGGCGTACTGGGAACAAACAAGAATTAGATACTTCAATAATAAATATTGAATTCTTCAATGGTCAATCTAATAAAATGAAAATTCAAGAAGACTTTTTATTAGTAAATACATATTTGCATGTGTGTTAAGTCACTACAATGTGCTTTTATTTTGCAGAGAAAGGAGGCTTTTAGAACAAGAACGGCACAGATACGCGTCTCTTGAGGAGCGAAATAGAGAACGTGAGAGATTCAGGGATAATGAGATTTTGGCAAAGTCACGGTCACGTTCCAGATCACCAATGAGAAACGGACGAGCAGACTCTGTGAAATCTGAACGGGGTTATGATAGACGGCCCGAAGAGATGGCTCTAAAAATAAAAGAAGAGCGACGTGAAAGTTTTACGCGCGAGGACGAACATAATATGATGTCAGATAGGTTAATACATGCCAGTATGATGGAACGAGCACGTATGATGACCCCTGCAGCTTATATGACCAATGATAGGGTTCCGCCCCACCCCTCGTTATGGAATCCGTTTGATAAGGGGCCAATGGATTTCCAGAACCATAGACTCAATTTCCAACGAGAAATGGAACACAGTTTACTGAACCGATTCCCGGGCCCTAGCGGTGTTCCTGGGTTTGGTTTATCACCTTACGAGCAGGAAAGAATCCGCGAGGAAATGATCTTACGAGAAAAACGTGAACTCATGGAAAGATTACCTGTGTTTGAAAGAGAACGTTTGTTATATGAAGGAAAACTCGCGGCCCTTCAGAGACCCCCCGAACATTTACATCCTATCGGTCATGGTTTCCCTCATAGTATAAGTCCAGCGTTACATAATCATGTGAAACGTAGTTCTCCATCAATGTTACCTGGAGTGCCCCCTCCGCTGATTCATTCCTCAAGTGGACATAACTCTAGAAATCACAGCTCGCCCGCAGTGAATAAAACTAAAGGTGTAAGTCCAACAGACTCAGTGGGAGAAAGTAAACGAGACAGTAATTCAAATTCCACGGATCCGGATTTGCACTCACGGTAGCAGACGGTCGTACCTTAGTGCGTAAATCGGTCAAACGGCGGATTAATACAAAAGTGTCTCATGCATCCTGGAATTATATAACAGTTGCTGACACTCTAAGCTGTGGAATTCTACATGGATAATTTGTTATGTTGTCCAAGCAGTGTGTGGAAAAAGGAAATCATAAAAGAAGTGCAGAACCAGTTGGGCAGTGAATCGTAAGCCTGTACGTTATGTGATATATACAATGCAAAAGTGTCATAGTGTGGGAATAGTGTGGAAAATAACTGATAATGATAAAAGTGTCTCAGAATGTACATGGTGAACCTTAGAATGGAGTACAAGGCCTTTATGTTATGAAAATATAAAACGAGCCCTCAGTTGGAATAGTTGTACTGTGGTTACAAACCTATTGACAGTTATTTACTAAGTGAGTGTTATAGGACTGTCGAGAGAAAAAAGCCTACAATATCAGGATTTAAATTCTTACTTCAACTGTAAGTGAGGTAATGAGGATATTGAAATATGGACGTTAATTATAAATACTTGAAAAGTAATATAAAAAATAATATAAACGAACACGGCATTATTGAAGCATGACATTATATTGACAAAGTATACAACTAAAGCTTCATGAATGCATTATAGAGTTACAGTGACAATTTTACTGTTATAGAGCTCCAATTCTTATAATCATTTCATGCAAGTTCCATAGCCAAGAACTCAAACTGGCATTGTCAACTTTTAAATGTGTTTTCCTCAATGTTGAAAACTGTAACGCCATTATGCTGTTTATAGTCCTATCAAAGTGTCTACATATCTCTGCTTTGTTTGTGTCTTTCTTGTCTTTCGTTCTGTCTTGTAAGAATTTCCTCTGTCTAAATCAAAACGATCACTCACATACTTAGATAGTAGGATGGACAATTGTTGATGTTGCTGCAAACAATTCAGATAAAATCAACATCAAATTAGCTACCTTAATGTTTGGCCATTAAGACTGGTCCACTATAAAGACCCCCCTTGATTCGATCACAAACAGGAATAACCTTTGGAAGTTGGTTTGCTAACAAAGACCAATTTGTTATTAAGACCAGCTTGTTTCAGTCACAAACAGCAATAATGTAAATAGTTTGGTTTCACGATAAATACCAATTTTCTTTGGAGACCATTTTTTACTGTTCCAAGGATGGTCTTATTTGCAGAACTTAGAAGTAATATGACAACTTAGATAAGAGACCATTCTGCCATTCAGACCATGCATTTTTTTTTATAGGTTAACGTCTCATTTCAATCAAGTTGATGTCTCACAATGGAGAAACGTTTGCTACAAAGACCACTTTCTTTCAGTCATGAGAGTAGTCTTATTAGCAGACATGTATTGCTATAACCACATATTTACAATCTACATGACCACCTATATGCTCAGTTAATTAATTATGTACCTGTTTCCATGACAACTGAGTATTTTCAACCTTAAGCTTTTTACTTTTTTTGATTTTGCACTTTTATTTTGAAATATATTTTGTCCAGCTGTAATTGTGCCCTCAGATTTGTTTAATTTGTCAAATTATTCAATGGGTATACATTAGAACTAATATTATAGACCATGCAAAATGTTATACTATAGCTAAAATCTATTTCAATTTTAATATGAACAAACAAAAAGTACATCTCATTGATCAATAATCATATAAACTACCACTTTTATGCAATAAGCAATTAATTCATGTTTCCACATCAGGCTGTAGTTAACAGTTTACAACAGAGTTTTTTCTTTCACAGTATTAATTATATGTTTTGCAACTGCCATCTTAAATTGATATTTTTTTAAACTAGCCAATGAAATTTCATCTTTAATTTATTGTTTTGAAACTAGCCAGTGAAGTTTCATCTTGAATTTATTGTTTTGAAAATAGCCAATGAAATTTCATCTTTAATTTATTGTTTTGGAACTAGCCAATGAAATGCCATCTTAAACTTGATCTTTTAAACTAGCCAATGAAATGCCTACAAATTACCAAATACATAGATATACAAAGTAAAATGCATAACAGAACTGGTATGTGTCTGGTTGTTGAAGAATGTTAGATCAAAATGAAGACCTCCTGTTTAAGCCAAGGGTATCAGAATGAACACAATGGAAGAGCTAAGAAAGCTTGGCTGTATGGGAGAAACAGTTCTAACAACACAATGGAAGAGCTAAGAAAGCTTGGCTGTATGGGAGAAACAGTTCTAACAACACAATGTATACCATTAGTGTGAAATGTTTTCTTATCACACTACAAACTATTTAATCTTGAAAATAACAAGCCCTCTGCAGATTTGTTTCATATTGACATACAATGATCTCAGTATAGGATTTTCTCAACCACATGCTACCTAGATGGTACGCTGTTATTTGAAAACTTAACAACGTAAGAAACATCAACAAACAAAAACAACCACTGCACATTGGCACATAATTCACTGCAGAGAATGGAAGCCTTACATTCT
>ENA-OREC01000501-OREC01000501.1-marine-metagenome-genome-assembly--contig:-NODE-501-length-15495-cov-13.144442_pt1 | contig 15495 bp, 5 predicted proteins | sample MGYA00248626_ERZ508543 | MGnify/ENA primary metagenome ERZ508543 (study PRJEB26211, sample SAMN05518279) | marine metagenome | isolation source: Puget Sound, Washington, USA | host: Bankia setacea... | reverse complement strand
AACAGGTCCAATAAGTAACAGGTCCAATAAGTAACAGGTCCAATAAGTAACAGGTCCAATAAGTAACAGGTCCAATAAGTAACAGGTCCAATAAGTAAGTGCAGAATTACATAAACATGAACTTTGCTGAAAATCAAATATGAATTAAATGAAGTAAATTTGTAAATGAGCAAATAACTAAAATTATATAATAAAAATATGACGAAATCAAATAGTGGTACGAAAGCAAATGAGTTCCAAGTTTTATTGAATTAAAGAAGCAGATAGAATCCTTTCCCATTCATTCACCCCTCACTACACTAAGTGTGAAGGTAATGATAAAATTGTTTGGCGTTAGCCTATAGGAAACAATTTAGATTGAAGATTTCTGAAATTTGCTACCAGTTACATAGATTGATGAGACTTAGGATTTGAATTCCTCTTCTATCAGTGGTCTTGAAGCTATGAATCTGCATTTTGATGTGCAGGAATTTGATGTTATGTATTATATAAACGTGGCATTGTTCATATACCATATTTTTATATTTTATAGCAGCAACATCAGTTTGCTATTTAGCTATCAAGATTTAGAAATAAATAATCAAATACTTGATATTGAAGCAGGTAGTTTGGGTGAGTTTATGCAAACAGTGCTGTAAATGTGATAAGTTAAGATTACTAGAAACATAATGCACTCATTTCTGTAAACTATATTCCCACCCCCTCCTCTTCCTCTTTCGCAGGTTGTTTTGAAACTGTTTCATTCAGTCTTTAAAGATTGATGGCATAGGATTAGAAAGCAAAGAAAATATTATCTATCAACATACCTGGTTGCCATAGAAACCACAAGAACTATATTGTCTAAAATATTTGGCAGAATTTGTGTAGTTTATTTTTGAATTATGACACATGATGTATGGATGCAAGTGTAGAAGCTTATTTGTTAGGTTTGAGACATGTGAATATTAAACAAGAACTATTTTTAACAGAAATAGTATCAATATACAATACTTTCAATGTAGTGTGACATGTTGAATGTTTTGTATGAATATATGATGATGTTTGTGATGACTATATGTTAAGTATTTAATACACAAGAAGTGAATGTGAGACTGGTGAATGTGAGACTGGTGAATGTGAGACTGGTGAATGTGAGACTGGTGAATGTGAGACTGGTGAATGTGAGACTGATGTTATCTGCTTCTATATTCAATAGTGCTAAGAACCAGTTCGCTGTTATCCCACAGGTTGTAAGTAGTAACTAGATATTTGGATTTTCTTTAAACCGGTGCACAATTATAAAATTCAAGAACTTGACATAAGATTTGGGTTTATTGTCTTTCAGTACCAGCAACAGCACGCTGATCAGCAAGTGCATAAACTTGAGGTCACAGAAGAGGACAGAATTACACTGAAGCCCATTGGGCCCGGAGTTCAACAACTGGAGCCAGAGGGCAGCACCCTTGGGCGAGATAGTACCCTTGGGCGAGCCACTACCCCAAGCTTCCCTACAAGTCCTCATAGTGCAGGTTAGTGTTGTTTAGAGCTGCTAATATTTGTAGATAAACTAACATACTAAATGTACGTGATCTTACCTGTTTGTGTGAATCTCTGAACTGTTTTTCACCTGATAATGATTTGAATTACTGAACTATTTATATTAGCCTGAACGAGTGAGAAGTGAATTGTATGTGACATAGTGAGAAGTGAATTGTATGTGACATAGTGAGAAGCTTAACCTCTCAACTATTTGACAACAATGAAAAAAAAACTTTCACTGAGGACAATCAATGGCTTTGTCCAATGCTTACAGAACGTATATATACAAATGTGTGTCCAATGCTTACAGAAAGTATATATACAAATGTGTGTCCAATGCTTACAGAAAGTATATATACAAATGTGTGTCCAATGCTTACAGAACGTATATATACAAATGTGTGTCCAATGCTTACAGAACGTATATATACAAATGTGTGTCTATTTCTTTTGTTTTTGTCATGACTGTGAAGTGACCATTTTTACCAATGATATCTCCCATGTGCTTCTGTCACCGTGAGTGCCGTCCGTCTTGATTTAACTGTTGTAATGTAAAAATATGATGTTGTTGCTAAAGTGACAGTTTCAATAGTTTTAAATTTTACCCCAGCTAATGTTACTTTTATGACATGTGTTGATGGTTGTTAAAATGCAATGGTTGAACTTTTACATTAGGGTTGAAAGATTAACAAATCTATGCTGAAATGTATGTGCCGTTTTGTCCGCAATTTTGTCTGCCATTTTGTGTGTCCCAGTTTTTGTTATTTTTCTAGAAACTGTTTCCTTGTAACCAAAGTTCCTTGCAATTTCATAGAAAATGCATGAAGGCAATGATGATTTGTTAATTAACCATGATTTTTACTTTCAAATTGGTTGCCATGGCACAGTATAGAGAACAAATTTTATTTCTCCCATTGGTAATGTGTAAGCGAAGTCATGTTCTAAGTTTAAAGTATTCACAATTTTGACAATTGGCATTAAACCATTTTGTAATAAACATTGAAAACAGCTAGCTTATACTTACAACATAAGGAATACTGAAAGTAAAAAATAGAAATGAGATTTGATCCTATCGTTGCCATGGTGAGAGTTCTCTTATTTTTTGGAATTTTTCACCATTTTTGGTGTGTTGCCATAGTTACTAGATTTGTTTTGACCTTTGACCCACAGAACAAATAATACAAGCAGTGCATGAGAAAGTACGACGGATGTCCATAGGTTCTAACCAATCAGTGAATAGCATTGGTTTTGTCGGTAAAGCAGCTGTTTTTCTCATTTTAACGTCTCATTCCTTTGGAGTACCCTCTATATATCACACCAACGTTGCATTTTTATCATGATGCATTTTGAGCATGTTTGGAGTTTACAATTGGTCCGCTACCATTGTTTTGTTTTCAAAACACACATTGTTTTTGTATTTTAGCAGGGTTAGGGTAAGGATTAGGGTTAGGATTGAATGTTGGAATAAATCCCTATTCAGATTGCAGTCTAGAACCAAAAACACATTGATTTTAGTGGCAGACCAATTGTAAATGTGCTCCCATGTTTGTATATAACCAAGGTTTTGTTTTTTTCATTTTATCATCCTTTCTTATTGTCCTTTCTTTTTGCTCTCTGACATGGTTTTTTGTTGTCCTGAATGTATTTAATCTACCACTTGGTTTGCTAACTATAGTGATGTGCAACATGTGATTTTTGTCTCTTGTTTTACTCTTAATTATCACACTTTTTAAAGTTTTGTTTTTTTGGAAGTTTTGTTTGTCGACTATTCTTATTTAGTTTTCATTTTACAATTTGCTTCACTTTTCATGAGCATTATTTGGTAGAAGGCTGATTTTATGTTCTTTTAATTTTGCATTTGGATGTCTTTGAGTTTTAATATGAAGTGTTATAGAAGCATATCACAAACAAGAGTTGGTTGTAGTAAGACTTGTTAACACATCACTTTAGTTTGTACTAATCGTGGGGTGAAAGTGACAGGGGGTCTATTAGTGATAATGAATATAGAAGAACAACGTTCAACATAATCATCTTTTGCCAAACAAGTTTTCTTGCTTCCAACATGTGTAAAATGTCATGCTCTTTTCTGCTTTATAAGGAATAAATTGAAACCTAATGACTTTAAATACTGGTCTTTTTTACTTGGGTGGTCTTATTAACATGATTCTCCCATCAATGTGATCTTATTATCTAGGGGGGGGGGGGGGGGGGGGCGCTGTAGTGAAATCTGTTTGTAGGTGAACGATTTCTGAATCAAAAAATCAAAGTTAATTAATTTGTTCCTTTTTTTTTGAATTTACAGAAATGAATGTCATAAGGCCAAGGTTTAAGACTTGCTTTATGGTTTGATTTGATTTTTTTCTAAACTCAAACTTATTCTCATATTGGTTTAGCAGAATAATTAGAGAAACAAAATCTATATTTTGTAAGGAGTTCACAAATGGGCTGTTAAAAATGAACTAGGAGTACAACTATTGACATTTCTAGGCACTTATGAGTTGTGCTGCTTGTATCAAGTTGATTATCATTTGTTTACTCTTTCCAAATTTCTATGAATGTCCGCAGTACTGACTTAAACAAATGATTGCAGCCTCATAATCACCATCTCTCCTCACTCCCAGAATCAAAACCTAACTATAACTCATGTCTTTATAAGATCAAAGTTGCCATGAGGAAGGTTCATGTATCAAAACTCTGTGTTCATATCTTTGCAATGAACAGCATAACATTAGATTCTTTGACTGACAAAAGTTACTGTTCAGCTTGAAAACAGTTTGTTTCCTTAAATCTTTTAATGGAATGGTACAGTTAAAATGATTATACCTTCACAGTTAAAATGATTGTACCTTCTTAATTCTAAAAAATAAAAATAAGTACTAATGCTAAGCAACGAAAACTAAAGAATGCCAAAGGGGACAATCAGTAAAACAAGATGAAATCTGCAGGATTATCTCCCTTAAAGATGTAAATGATTTCTACAGCAAACTGACTGTTAATGATCTTCTCTTGTGGCAACTTAATCATATAAAAGAATATTTGCTTACAATAATAAACCTTCACCTTGTCATCAACCAAGATTTAAATCAAAAGAGCTTCAAAGAAACTAAGGAACTTGTTACACCAGCTTGTACAAAAAGGAATTTATTTTGTTTTAGCACTTGTCAGGAATGATTATTTGTACAAATTTAACAAAACACTTTAGTAAGAATACATAACAATTTTGAGTTTTAAAAATTGAATGGAATAAAATACTGACTAATTTACAATATTTGCTGTGGAAATAAAATTCATGGTATTCAGTAGTTTCAGTAGAACAAAAGAAATCAGATCGAGGCTTATAATGTACATTTTTGATAAAAAGAATATGTTTACATTCTCAATTAGGAATGTTTTTATTACGTGAAATAGTTTAACAATTCTGTAACTGATAATGATGGGAATTTTACAGCATATTACCTAGATGAAAATGTTTATATAAACTCAGTGATTTTAAATACATATTAACTGACTGTTATAAACATGTAGTATAAACTGATAATTAGGTGGCATGGATTGCTTAACTTATATTGTCTTGATTATATTTTGATTTTGGGATTTTGTTCTTTTATGTAATTTCATTAGTATTTAAGTTAAACATCTGTCTATTTTATTTTACATTTAATTTGGTCGAATATTTTTTCTAACCTCCTTTTTGTTCAAGAATCTTGCTTTTAGCGCTTTCATTTATGAAACGTATTAATATCAATTATGTCTTATTATTGAAATGAACATTTATCAATTAGACATTAATTATGAACAGTATCTGATCTACTAGAAAATAATAAATGTAACATTAGATAAAATAAAATAATTCATTATAAGAAAAATAATAATAAAATTGACAACGATATAGTTGTATTCCTTACTAAAACATTTTACAACTAGATCCATTTATACTTGCATGTTTTATTTTTCATTTCATGAGTATCTAAGTTACCTCTAGCCTCAATGTATAGATTTCCCGATTTGTTTTGTTGTGTTTACAGTGATTTGTTTTGCATATTGTGTTTTGTTTCCTTTGTAGTTACCCCACCCTTTCCAGTGACTCCAAAAACACCTTACCAGAACGCATCAGGTATATTCTTTTTCCGAAATTCCCAAAATCTTTGTTTCTTCCATATTTTATTTGCCTTTATCACACCGTTTTTCAAGACCCTTATTTACTCGCAAATATATATCATGTGTGACAACCAGTTTTTTATATGCATAGATGGCTGTAATAGATGATGGCGACCAGTTTCATTCTGTGACATTTTTAGTATTTAGTGCAAAAAAGTCAATGGTAAGCCAAAAATTCCACAACTTTTTTAGTTTTCAAACTAGGCAATGTCAAGCATAAACACAACTCTCGATTTTACATATATACAGCCAAATACATGCAACAGTTGAATATCTTTAAAACATCACACATTTGTTATTTTGTTCTTCTGACTAATTTGGTTATGGGAATTAGTTAAAGCAGGTAGAATGTTTAGATTATTTGCCCAAATCTCGTCCTGGAAAACGCATGTTTTAGACTTTAGGAAACAGTGCTGCTTTATGATTGGTGCAATCACATGGAACCTAGCTCAGCATGTTAACTGCTAATATACAGTCTTTTACAATCACCATTAACTACATGACAGTTTTTGTATTCTTTGTACTTTTTCGTTTTATGCAGAACAAGTGATAATGCTTCCAAAAATGTCACCAGACTTAACTTTGAGAGTTATTTGGATTCATTAAACTAAACACAATATTTTTGCTAAACATGAATTTCTTTAAAAACAAATTGATGAAGGTTTTGTGTGTTTTCTAGTGTTAACTGTTAAGATGCTGACATGCTATGGGTTCTTTGTTCTTCTGTACACTAGAACTCATCTGACACCTGTGGTTTATAGTTTGTTATTTCCCTGCCTTTTTCTTGCATGAGTAGTGTATGTAGTATTGGTGTGTAAGATATCATTGATACAACCAACTTGTGAGTGTTTCACCTGTACAATCTAATGCCTTTCATATACACTCTTGTCTCATCCATATTATAGTATATACTACTGGTCAATGACCGTCTCCTAGTTTCTTTAAATATTTTTACTTAATTTTTATTCATCCAATAATATATTAAATTTCGAAAACTTGGAAGTAAAATGGATGGCATTAGTTTTTGTTTGACGGACATTCAAAAGTTTTCTTCTAAAATTTTGTTTTGCTTTTTCCGGCACTTTTTCGTGGAACGGTTGCCACAGCTAAGCCTGCAGCAAGAACTAGCTCAATGCATGTCAACTATGTTCATTTTCTCATACTTGCTTTTTCACCTGAAATAATGGCCTTTCTTTAGAGAGAGAAACACACATTTGGGGGGCTGCTTATTCAAGAAAATTGAGTGGCTTGGTACAAAACTTCCCTATAGATCTATGCCAATGCTTAATGTCTGTACAAAAGAAGAAAGCTGACGTGCTTACAGTTGATAGAGGTATAGTTGATTCAGTTGCAGACATATGCCATCTTTTCTTATGCATTGACCTTCTTCTTGCAAGCAAGCGTCAGTTAAGACGGAACCAGAAGTAACATTCAAAAGAAAATACTACCAGGGATATATAAAGGAATCACATTTTTGTTTCTCTTTGCTTTTATCCTCTGCTGCCGAAACAGTGGCTTCGACTGGGCCCTTCAGCTACTATCATCAGGGGTCACGGCCCCAGACGAACCCCAACCCCTACACCTATGGGTCTTCAGTAACATCTGGGCCGGGCCCGTACAGCTCTCAGCAATCTTTGAATAGTGTTTTCGAGCGTGAAGATCCAAACTCGTACAATTCGATAATCAATCGTCAGCTAATGCGTAGTGCGGCAGACCCCACGTATGCTTCGATAAATGACACTGCCACTGGGAATGCTGTGAGAGGTACCATGAATATTCTGCTACATGTCTAGTCGCTTATTTCTCTGCATATGAATGTAACTAGCACAGTTTTAGTTTTTAGCTCGACTGACTCAAAGAAAAGTGAATATTGTCATAGCCTGGCTACATGGTCAATTGGCTCATAACAGTCTGTATTGTCAATATATAGAATTATTTATTTACCCACTTGTTTATCCCTTGCACAATGTGTAGTCATGCTCTCCTATGGTGTTCCTTTGTTCAACATGCTTTTCCCTGACTTTAGTTGCTATTACGTCCCCAATTAATTAATTTCCAAATTACTAGGATACCAATTTACTACTAAAGGATCAGTTTTGTATATATTTCACAAGGGCATTATTTCATATATAGTACAGATGAATATGATTTTTATGATTTTTAAAACAACTTTAAAATAAAAGATATTAGCAAATCAAGACTACCGAACAATTGAATCTGCTGAATTTCTTGTCAGTTTTTCTTATTTCAGTAGCTGTGTACAATTATAGTTAAATGTGTTACATGTTTGATTTAACTCTACTTAAAACTTACAATGTAATATCATTTTGTTTTTTACTTTTCTTGTTTTTTCTTTTTAAATGTGAGCCACTGCTGCATCTTATCATCTGTGTTGCACTTGTATGCCTACTTACAGCTTGACTAGGAGTTGTGGTGCTTTATACACTTGCTGCACATACAATATAACTAACTTCATATACCTCACTTAATATACCTGACTTACATATTCTCTTTTTTCCTACTGACTATTTGATCATTACCTTTTGTGATGAAAAACGAATAAATTAGCATGTGATTGGTACAAACTATAGCAAACTACTATAGATGAAGCACAAACATGCTTTATTTGAAGGTTTACATGTAGATTTGTTTTGTTTTTATTAACTCATCAACTAGATTTAAAAAAAGCTGTAGTGAAAATAAACCAAAGAAAAAGAAATAACTTACCCTGTATATTTGTATATTGTTTTAAGACTTGCATAATCTCAACATTCTCCTGATTATGAATACAGCATGGAGAACTGATCACATACAAAATGAAACTTTTAATATTATAGAACACAATAACTACAGGCTGTTTCATAATATGTGTTACCATTTCGGCGTTTTACATTTTTCAAAATATGGGACGTACTTTTAAATGAAAGTCACTAAGCATTATAATAATAAAGAGATATAATAAAGTTTTATTTGATACATTAAACATCAGCAGGTTTATTTAAAATGCTCAACTCTATCACTTCTCAGAAAAGGCAGTTTTCCAAAATGACAATATGACGTTCCCTTTGTTGCAAAACGACGTTCAGACGGTTCTTGAGGTCATTGATTACGGCGTGGCACGTGGCCGTTTAAAGATTTATTAATTAAAACAAATAATCTGTAAATCCTTTGTTCACCTGAGCATTTAAATAGAATTGTGCTTCGTCAGAAAACCCAAGTATTGTCCGCTATATCGTGTCGATCTTTCATCCAGTTGACGAGGCAAGTAGGCTACTGATGTCAGAAACTTTTCAAGTGTTGCCTTATTGCAAGAGTATATGGTGTTCAGTTTAAATCATACCTCAGCATCCTGTAGAATATTACTAGAATCACTAGCTTTGTTAGTAAGGTTACCTAATAGTCTGCATACAGACTTCTGGTGCATTTCTTCAATGACAGAGTTCACCTGCTCGGTGCTTTCCGAAGATCTGACTGCTTTCGGTCGGCCGGTGTTATGATGTAGTCTGTGTCAATAACTGACCCTGTTCAAACCTTTAAACTATTTTGTGTACTTGCATATAACTAAGTTTCTTATACTCAGGATAGTGTTTTACATTGATCTATTGACTGTGACTGGTGAATAACTCTCATAATACAACTTAACTACTTCTGTGCACTTTTCTATTGCCAACGCCATCTTGAGAATATGACCTGTTTTGATGACCTCGTTTATGACGTCATAATGTCAACAATTTCTGTATTTTGTAACATTACACAAAACTTCATTTTGTCTCCTTTACAGAAATATATAACATGACTGTGTTATTTGTACAAGTGCATTTTATATTAGCTTGTAATGGTAACATATATTATGAAACACCCTGTACTTGAACGCAAGGCTGCCCATGAGAGGTCATTTTGTATTTATAAATTTAGTATGCTAAAGTAAATTAAATAAGCCAATTAAAGTATATTAAACTAGCATAATTATGATTAGTGTAAATTGATATACTGTGAAGCTGGCAGAAAACAGCAATAATCTATGTAGTTTCATGTATAATTAATTAATTCCCTGGCAGACTTCTATATTTTCTTTGATATGTTGGCATATATTAGACAGACATGTAAATCCGTCTGAACTGTGACATATAAAGTGATGTCTTGGAAAAATCAACATGTGATTAGTTCTCCATTTACTGTTGTAGATATAGTCCCTCTTTTCATATGTGTTGGGTGTTGTAACACTAGAGTAAAGCAAACTAACCCTTTTATGTTTTCATTTATTTTTTACTTCTTTACCATTTTTACATATTTTTGTTTGGATTTAAGAAGTAAATAGTTGATTTTGGAAATTGGAAATGTATTTGTTTGTTTTAATTTCTTTCTTCATATACATTTTGATATACTTTGCTTAGAAGTTAATCTTCCATTTGATAAATTAGACACTATTACAACTGATATTTGTACCAACAATACTCCATGCCTAATTATGTTTGTTTTGTCTGTCCTGTATTTTAGATGGGTATATGATATATGTAGATTAAATGATTTTGAAATTAGACTTTGGGTGAATCTGAGTGTGGATAAATAAACCATATTTGTCCAGGCATTGTTAACTGCATAACTGCTTGATATTTTGCACACATTTGAAAGGTCTCCTTATGTCTAAAATCCAGTATAAAATGTTACTCAATAAGGTTGACATTTATTTTGGCGTTTAAGCTAGTTTGTGGCTATGATCAATTCAGTCGTCTATGATTCTTGGTTAATTTTACCTTGTACTTGATTGAAGAGTGTGCAAATCAACATATATTATTAGAAGTGTGCAGGAGTACCTCACCTTGAATACTCTTTTTAACAGGAGGTGGTTATGTTGTGACAAGCCCTACTGGTACCCTGCAGTCAGAGAAGATGCAGTATCAGACCCAGCAGTACAACAACCAGTACCAGACACAAACACTGCCACATAACATGCAGACGGTCAGCCAGTCGTCCTACGAATCCAGAACTCTGCCGCATCAGTCTAGCTATCAACAACAACAACAACAGGTTAGTGAGACACAAATACAAGAGTCAGTTTAATTCTACTCATATGACAATTTCTCTCTGGACAATTTTACTCCTGACAATTATATTCCTGTCAATTCCTCCTCTGCCAATTCCACTCCTGCTAACCCGTACAACAAATCCTTTTATGCAAATCCCACTCCTGACAATTCGACTCCTGACTGCTCCATTCCTGACTACTCCATTCCTGACTACTCCACTCCTGACTACCCCACTCCTGACTGCTCCATTCCTGACTGCTCCATTCCTGACTACTCCATCCCTGACTAATCCATTCCTAACTACTCCACTCCTGACTACTCCACTCATGACTACTCCATTCCTGACTACTCCACTCCTGACTACTCCACTCCTGACTACTCCATTCCTGACTACTCCACTCCCTGACTACTCCACTCCTGACTACTCCACTCCTGACTGCTCCATTCCTGACTACTCCACTCCTGACTACTCCATTCTTGACTACTCCACTCCTGACTTCTCCATCCCTGACTACTCCACTCCTGACTACTCCACTCCTGACTACTCCACTCCTGACTACTCCACTCCTGACTATTCCATTACTGACTACTCCACTCCTGACTACTCCACTCCTCACTACTCCACTCCTCACTACTCCACTCCTGACTACTCCATTCTTGACTACTCCATTCCTGACTACTCCATTCTTGACTACTCCACTCCTGACTACTCCATTCTTGACTTCTCCACTCCTGACTACTCCACTCCTGACTACTGCATTCCTGACTACTCCACTCTTGACTACTCCACTCCTGACTACTCCACTCCTGACTACTCCACTCCTGACTATTCCATTACTGACAACTCCACTCCTGACTACTCCACTCCTCACTACTCCACTCCTCACTACTCCACTCCTGACTACTCCATTCTTGACTACTCCATTCCTGACTACTCCATTCTTGACTACTCCACTCCTGACTACTCCATTCTTGACTTCTCCACTCCTGACTACTCCACTCCTGACTACTGCATTCCTGACTACTCCACTCTTGACTACTCCACTCCTGACTACTCCACTCCTGACTACTCCATCCCTGACTACTCCACTCCTGACTACTCCATTCCTGACTACTCCACTCCTGACTACTCCATTCTTGACTACTCCACTCCTGACTACTCCACTCCTGACTACTCCACTCATGACTACTCCATTCTTGACTACTCCACTCCTGACTACTCCACTCCTGACTACTCCATTCCTGACTACTCCACTCCTGACTACTCCACTCCTGACTACTCCACTCCTGACTACTCCATTCCTGACTACTCCACTCTTGACTACTCCACTCCTGACTACTCCATTCCTGACAACTCCACTCCTGACTACTCAACTCCTCACTCCTCCACTCCTGACTACTCGATTCCTGACTACCTTACTCCTGACTACTCCATTCCTGATTACTCCACTCCTGACTACTCCGCTCCTGACTACTCCACTCCTGACTACTCCATTCCTGACTACTCTATTCCTGACTACTCTATTCCTGACAATTCAGTTCCTGCCAATTCCTCTCCTTATAATTCCACTTCTGCCAATTCCACTCCTGCCAATTCCTTCTCGACAATTCCTCTCTTGAAATATCCTCTCCAGACGATGTTTTTCTTATTATATTGAAATGTTTCTACTTAAAAATACCAAATCCAGAATTGTTGCAAAAAGAATTGCTCTGAGGTTTTTGTTTTGGTGGTTTGATTTTTCAAATAAAATAAACAATTGAACTTCTGTAAAAAGCAAGAATCTATCGTGTAGATATTTTAACTTGACTGGTTGCATTCTGGTAATTGATTTAAAAACTCTTGATAGTCTATGGGTTGTGACGGTTTGATATTGAGCTTGGCTGTTAATGTCTCAAGCTAGAACTATATCAAACATTATGATAACTGTTTAGTTGCAGCAGCAGCAGTACAACCAACAACAGCAACAGAACAACCAGCAGCAGCACCAACAGTATCAGCAGCAGCATCAACAACAACAGAAACAGCAGTATCAGACAAGCTCTAGCTACAACTACTCGACGTCCAGCTCTCAGCAGCATGGACATGGACAAGACGGAAGTCTCCACGTAGACACAAACAATTCCAGAATGCTTATGACACAACCTGCTAGATCACCGTCGGCTTCATCACCAGGAAGGTAGGGTAGTGTGTTTTATATTTAATACACAATCTGCATCTTGAGTTTATGTAGCATTATTAGGATTACAGGGTGTAGGTTTTTACCAAAACTTTTACCAAATGATGCCTGGTTACCATCTGCATCACCATCAGGAAGTTAGGGTAAATACTCAGTGGATTTTCACATATTAAATATGCATATACTTGTTGTTTTCATTGAGACAATGTATGCATCGTTACGAGGAATGAATGGTGTAGGTTTGATAACTAATACAATTAATCTCTGCTTTCATCATCGAGTAGGTAGATTGGAGTTTTCTATTACAACTCAAGTAATATATTCACAATAATTCATGTGGTGCCATTTAGAGGCTGTAAAACGTCTCCCAGAAAAAACTGTCACCTCAAGTTTTGTAAATATTTTGTGACCTTCAAATGGTAGGGTTTGCATTGTACTAAAAAGCACTCATTTGTGTTGGAAAATTAGGAGAAAAGTATTTTTCTAAAATCCGGCTTTAATGGGGGATCTGCATTTCTCCCTTGTTTCTTAAAAGTATACCTTTATCTAATTTTCTAGTCCTCCGTCGCCTGGCAACCTGAATACTCTTCGTCACCAGCTGCAGTCTGCACACACCATGTCTAACAATGCGGTGTCACCTGGTCCACATAGCGCTACAGGTCAAAGTTCACCAAGCGTGTATTTTGGAATGTCCCGACGTGGAAGTCTTACATCATTGGCAGGTAGGTGGAACATTACAATACAGACAAACATAATGTTAAACAAATTTAAACAAGCTAAAAAGCCATCTGGCTCACATTTGAACAGCTCTTATACACATGGAACACATTTGAACAGTTCTTATACACATGGAACACATTTGAGTAGTTCTTTTACACAAGTTCTTATACACATGGAACACATTTGAACAGCTCTTATACACATGGAACACATTTGAACAGTTCTTATACACATGGAACACATTTGAATAGTTCTTTTACACAAGTTCTTATACACATGGAACACATTTGAATAGTTCTTTTACACATGGAACACATTTGAACAGCTCTTATACACATGGAACACATTTGAACAGCTCTTATACACATGTAACACATTTGAACAGCTCTTACACACTTGGAACACATTTGAACAGCTCTTATACACATGGCTCACATTTGAACAGTACGTATACACATGGAACCCATTTAAACAGTTCTTATACACATGGCTCACATTTAGTTTATACTAATTTATTTAAGTTCGATTGTGAAACAAGCACTTTTTTGCTTATGTAAATCAGGCTCGAATCTGTTCCTGGAACCAACCAGTACTAAGCAATTAGAGTAAAGTTTCTTGCTCAAGGAAACAACGGCTCTTATACACTTGGAACACATTTGAACAGTTCTTATTCAAATGGCTCACATTTGAACAACTCTTATACACATTGCTCATATTTGAACAGTTCTTATACACATGGAACACATTTGAACAGCTCTTAAACACTTGGAACACATTTGAAAAACTCATACACATGTATCACATTTGAACAGCTCTTATACACATGTCTCACATTTGAACAGCTCTTATACACATGGCTCACATTTGAACAGCTCTTATACACATGTGTCACATTTGAACAGTTCTTATACACATGTATCACATTTGAACAGCTCTTATACACATGTGTCACATTTGAACAGCTCTTATACACTTGGAACACATTTGAACAGCTTTTATACACATGTCTCACAGTTGAACAGCTCTTATACACATGGAACACATTTGAACAGCTCTTATACACATGGCTCACATTTGAACAGCTCTTATACACATGGAACACATTTAAACAGTTCTTAAACACATGGAACACATTTAAACAGCTTTTATACACATGGCTCTCATTGAAACAGCTCTTATACACATTGCTCATATTTGAACAGTTCTTATACACATGGAACACATTTAAACAGTTCTTATACTCATGACTCACATTTGAACAGCTCTTATACACATGGCTCACATTTGAACAGCTCTTAAACACTTGGAACACATTTGAAAAACTCTTATACACATGTATCACATTTGAACAGCTCTTATACACATGGCTCACATTTGAACAGCTCTTATACACATGGAACACATTTAAACAGTTCTTATACACATGGAACACATTTAAACAGTTCTTTTACACATGGCTCACATTTGAACAGCTCTTATACACATGTCTGACATTTGAACAGCTCCTATACACATGTCTCACATTTGAACAGCTCTTAAACACATGTCTCACATTTGAATAGTTCTTATACACATGGAACACATTTGAACAGTTCTTATACACATGGAACACATTTGAACAGCTCTTATACACATGGCTTACATTTGAACACTTCTTATACACATGTCTCACATTTGAACAGCTCCTATACACATGTTTCACATTTGAACAGCTCTTATACACATGTCTCACATTTGAATAGTTCTTATACACATGTCTCACATTTGAACAGTTCTTATACACATGGAACACATTTGAACAGTTCGTATACACATGTCTCACATTTGAACAGCTCTTATACACATGTCTCACATTTGAATAGTTCTTATACACATGTCTCACATTTGAACAGTTC
>ENA-OREC01000500-OREC01000500.1-marine-metagenome-genome-assembly--contig:-NODE-500-length-15508-cov-14.315145_pt1 | contig 15508 bp, 8 predicted proteins | sample MGYA00248626_ERZ508543 | MGnify/ENA primary metagenome ERZ508543 (study PRJEB26211, sample SAMN05518279) | marine metagenome | isolation source: Puget Sound, Washington, USA | host: Bankia setacea... | reverse complement strand
GGGGGAAGTCGTCTTAATGGAATGGTATGTGTAACTAGATATACAGAATGATCTACTATTATATATCAAGGTTAAGCTGATACTATAGGTATAATACTGCAGCATACATTCACTGTCTGACCACATACACAACACCTGTTAAATGAACTTCAACGAGTCAGTTTCTAAACTTAATATCTAAGCGTGTTAGTACTAATTACTAATTACTACGAACAGACCTTACCATAATCTGGTTTAGGATGCACAGTTTTTATCCTCAAATATTCACGAAACAGCGTGACAGCTTTATCCTCCGTTTTAGATTTCTTCTGTGACTTTCCTCCTGCCATATTGTACTATTACACGCTCTGCTCCAATAACCGATGGCTTGTAAAGTTAGTAAACTTCCACTTGACTCACTCACACCGTCTGAACTGAACTGAAAGTTACATTTGCACCCATTCAAGTTCGTGCTAAATATGTTTCGCATCAGGAACGCATTGAGAAATTAATCTTACAAGAAATATGTATGAAAGTAATCGCTAAACGTCAGATTTAAGAAACATTTAACAATAGCATAAATTTATTAAGCAATAAACATGTAAATGTGGTAGCACATGCTTTTTGTTGTTGTTGTTGTTGTTGTTGTCGTCGTTGTCGTCGTCATCGTCGTAATTTTGCTGCTGCATATGAAAAGACAAATGCACAAACAACACAATACAACGTTAGATATCTTTGACTTCGGCAAATATTGACTATGTTAAGAGGAACGACACAACACATCAAGTAACACAGAATCCAACTAGATACATCGTAGACTTACATCAACAAGTCTGTTGACATGTTGTTGGTAAATGAGTTTTCAGATTTGTTGTGTGCGTGTGTATACCTGTGTTTTAGTTTATCTATAACACAATCATGGTATACACGTGTATTTATAAGAACTAGTTTCTATAATAAAATTAAATGTTATATCGATGCATAATTAAAATGTAATTGTAATTAACGTCACTGTATAAATTACAAATTTCTGAGACTGAAAATATACTTTGGACACACTGACTAGGTAAAGCATCCGCGTTTTTTAACAAATGTAAGGCAAGCGAGATCAATGTCAAAAGGTCACTCTTCGAACTTTCAAACTTTTGTCGTCTGGTACATAAACTTACTAATATATGGTATATGTTTCAACGGTTAATTTTATTTACACCAATAACACCAGCAAATTGTATCAATATATAGTTGAACTAAGTTTGTTTCTATCACGCAATCTGACTACATGAAGAGCTTCTGTTATGTACAACGACTTTACATACTTTCTTTTGACTAGCACGTGATCGATGCATGTGTCGTTCCACGTTACGTGTATGAACATAAGTGTTTATATGTGTACAACTGAAAACAATGAACGATTGTCCCCAAATTCTGCTTTCTCCATCGGGGTTTCTTAAAACTGAACCGTAAAAGTGATGTGTCACATTAAATCAAACATGGTACGTCCTTGAGACAATGACTTGCTGTTCTTCGTATATACATGTATACATTATTGTAACGTTAGGTCCACCTCGCCTGTATTAGAAGCGACATCGTGTGCAGTAGAACTGCCATGTACATGTTTGTTGAACACACACCGTTTGTACAGTGTTTCATTTTCGTTTTGAGAAGCATGTATGTTTAGCGGAATGGTCCTCAGAACATCGTACTTCATTGTGGTTTCATGGTTTTAATAAGATGGCTGTATTTCGACTTCGTCTACTGACACAATGTAACCAATATACAGCCACTGCTTCCATGTGCTGATCATGTATAGTTGCGAGTCATCTATTTTTCCTCTTTTCAATTGTGTGTGTTGTTGTTTACTTTTGTTTTCCTTGTATCAATCTCGCAGTTTCCATAACCTTGGTATGCTCTTGTTGTCATACTTTTCTTGTATGCTTATGTATCACTAGTTAAAGTGTAAAAATCGCGTCCACATCAAGCATTTATTCGATAGAAAATCCTTACTATCTTACACTTACTGGACATGTATTAGGAAAATCCACCGGAACTACCCAGTGACAAGGGAAATAACTGGTCAAGGGGCGCAACTCGGGATATCGGAAGGGGCCCATTTTCAAGGCTTAAGGAAAATAGTTTACTACACTCAGCATAAGCAAGTCATGTATATGTTAAAGTAAACTTTTACCCCTGACTGAGCATTTGTGTTTCCTTGGGTGGTTTACTTTGCAACTGAAATTCACAAATGAAATTATAAATTTTATTTTAGAAAACATTTTAGACTACACATTTTCAACATGGGCAACACTTTTTTCAATCGGACATTTGGGCTCAAACAATTCAAAAGCTGGACAGATCACTTGCAAGAAATAAAAGAACATTATCGATAATCCAACACATACTTTGGGTCATCTTTAAACACTAAATAAATACTCCAGTATTTACTCTAAAAAATAACGACCAATAGGAAAAGACAAGGAAGCAGACAGCAGGCGGGGTAACTCTGTTCTTACGGTCGATACTATTGGTCGTTATACTATCGGTCGCCAGCTTGTGTTCAGTGTTGCAGATCTTCATTACGGAGATTTTCAGCTGATCGATGATCTACAAAACTTTCCGTGGAAATTTTAGGGCATTCGAAGCGTTGTGCATGTTTAAATAGTATGTATTCTACTCATTTTGTACAAGGATCTCTGCATATGCGGATGTCATGTTTTATATAGCTCTTGATTTCCTTGAATTACATAAATCATTCAGCCGGCTTACGAGTGTTTACCGGGCCATCAATCATCAGTCAGCTGTGTCACTTGTGATTTGTGTGGTAACTTTTAATTTACACGTTTTCTTGCACTCGAGTGTTGTTAAAATAAAACTTATATAAGTGTGTTAATAAAATATGGACAGTAACGCTTGAACGTTGCATAGAACTACTATTGGCAAAAGATATACATAATGTAAGTAAATTTTAAGTGCCTATTCACAGATCTTCTATAGTTTTACCCTCTTTTTTGGCATTACAATTATATAAGAACCATATGCTAAATAAGTGTGTAGAAGAAAGAATGTATAGATAAATAACTTGTTACAGAATTAGAATTATAAATAAAGGTCTGTGATTTCTACGAAAACATTAATGCACACTATTAAACACATACGTTTTCTATATCGTTATGCAAAAAAACATGTTCAGATGACAAAAAACACTTACATGAGTCGATTGTTTCACAAATGTCCCAAATTCTTTAAACCTGGCAGTGTGTGTGTACATATATAACACGGTATAAAGTGTTTGGAATAGTTTCGTCGTTGTCAGCTTGGTTAAATGGAACTATTTTAATGCGATAATTGTGATGATTATGATGACGGTGGTGCATTAATTAAATCTCCATTGAAACATTTTCCAACAAATTTAAGAAATTATCGACATTGCCATGCTCTAAGACAATATCAGCTCCAACTATGCTAAGGCGAGCTAACTCAGAGAGCATGTGGAACATGATGATGGGAACAATTTTAGTCTTCAAAAGTTTAGGATGTATACAAAATGGTGGACTGCAGCAACCTTTTTGTTTACCAGAATATATTTATGTTTAAATATTGGCCATAACAACAATTTCAATCCAGTTTTGATCATTTTCAGGTACATTTGGATTACTATTATCAATATTATTCATTATAAATGCATAGTTTTGCTAAGTATACTTTCACTCAGTGTCTAAATAGGAGAGAGTTGTAGCGTTACAGGGATTCAAAACAAAATATCAAAATCCCTCGTCGCTCATTATTGTAGCTAGGGCCTGGCAATGTGTGATAAGTATAAGTAATTTTAAATAAGTAGTATTAACACAGATTTTGAGATGTGGCTGAAGCTATTCATGAATATGTTTAAATCAAAGTTGATTCTGAAGAATCTAATTCAAGATTTTGAAGACCAAATCTTGTAGGGTAGGGTAAAGTGCTAGTGGAGTTGGTATAGAGCAGAGATATGATTATATTATAAATATTATACATTTAACTTTGAAAGTTCAACTATTGCACAATTAATTTATCGGAAAAGTACTTTATTGTCAGTTTAAAAGATGTGTCTGTTTTGTAGCCAACTTTGTTAATTACATTTAATATAAACATTTAGATATAGTGGATGTAATAAATCTTTGAAAAAACAGGCTTCATATGCAGGTTTTTATTTTTTCAGCAGAGAACATTTGAATAATATTTGATGACCACGACATCACATCCCACAACCATGTTGAGTATTGAGGACTGTAAAGCTATTTGGCAGAAGGCAGATACTGTCTGTTTTGATGTTGATTCAACAGTTATAAAGGATGAAGGTCTGGATGAATTAGCAGTGTTCTGTGGTGTTGGGAAAGAAGTTAAAGAATGGTAAAACTATATTTTTTCACCTTTATGTACATCCAACAGGATATCTATGAAGAGCTTTTTTCAGTTTCCAGTTTTGTTTAATTGTTGCATTTACTTTCATAAGTTCAAGAGATCAATCATTATTATTGTGTTTGGAGAAATAACTATGTAATGAACTTTAAGCTGTTACAGAACAAAGGCTATGGAATAGGGAAGCAAACACTCAAACATTAACGTTAACATTAAAATGCTTTCATTTTCACTTAACCTTTGCTTTACTGATTTAAAAGTTTTTAACAGAAGAGAGAAAACATCCAGTTATCCTTCTTGTGGTTAAATGTAGGGAACATAAGAAAAATGCATTGTCCACTCCATTAATGATAGGACTAGTTGATATTTTGAATATTGTGGAAACAAAAAAGATTTTACACTAGAACTATTTCAGGACCAACAATGCCATGGGCGGATCTATGAGATTTATAACTGCTTTAACTATTTCAGGACCAACAGTGTCATGGGCGGATCAATGAGATTTAGAACTGCTTTAACTATTTCAGGACCAACAATGCCATGGGCAGATCTATGAGATTTATAACTGCTTTAACTATTTCAGGACCAACAATGCCATGGGCGGTCAATGAGATTTACAACTGCTTTAACTATTTCAGGACCAACAATGTCATGGGCGGATCAATGAGAGTTAGAACTGCTTTAACTATTTCAGGACCAACAATGCCATGGGCGGTCAATGAGATTTAGAACTGCTTTAACTATTTCAGGACCAACAATGCCATGGGCGGTCAATGAGATTTAGAACTGCTTTAACCATTTCAGGACCAACAATGCCATGGGCGGATCAATGAGATTTAGAACTGCTTTAACTATTTCAGGACCAACAATGTTATGGGCGGATCTATGAGATTTATAACTGCTTTAACTATTTCAGGACCAACAAGGCCATGGGCGGATCAATGAGATTTAGAACTGCTTTAACTATTTCAGGACCAACAATTACATGGGCGGATCTATGAGATTTAGAACTGCTTTAACTATTTCAGGACCAACAATGCCATGGGCGGATCTATGAGATTTGGAACTGCTTTAACTATTTCAGGACCAACAAGGCCATGGGCAGATCAATGAGATTTAGAACTGCTTTAACTATTTCAGGACCAACAAGGCCATGGGCGGATCTATGAGATTTAGAACTGCTTTGGAGAAGAGGTTAGACATCATCAAACCAAGCATACAGCAGATCAATGAATTTAGAAATAACCATCCAATTAGATTTTCAGACAAATTAGAGTAAGTACTGTCAGTATTCATCTTAAGTATCAAGTTATAGATGAGCTATTTTTAAGTTATTTTTAAAGCTCAGGTGTTGAATTTGTTTGTTTTTGAAGTAGAAGAAAACATAGAAGGATGAAAGCAAAAGGATTCTAAGTGCTATTGAACTCAGAAGTAGAAACCTTATGCATTTATCCTTCAAAATGTAAGTCGAGATTTCTACTTTAACTTGTTTGCAGCAGAATTATATTTGTAGACAAAATTTAAGACATAGAGTAATAGTAAACTGCCGATTCTCTGAAGAAGTACTAACTTAGCATTCAGAGATTTAATATTAGTTTACAAGTGCATTCTGATAATTAACAAACATCTTGAAAAAACTATTCCTGCTGCAAATATGACTTTGAATGAGCATGAAATTTCTGCAAACAACAGATAAAGTTTCCCCTAACCATAGTGAGTGTTAATAATTGCACTTAGTCAAATACTTATGGAAGGAATATTTCAAGTATGTAAAACCGTAGGAACAAATTTAAATTAGGAAATATCAAGGTGTTCTTTTAAAGGAAGTAAATCTTTGATATCCTGCTCTATGTAATAATTGATTTTCATTTTTTAGTGTACAGTCCTTTACGCATTATTAGCTTTATTAAGCTTCTGATGCTAAATATACTATTGAAAGGAAGGGTATGGTTGCAACACCAGGTGAAAAATCAATGAACTATTGCATCTTATGTTTGTGGTAAAGGGAAGTAAAAAAGGCTCATTTAGTGTAAAATATGCAATAATGACATTGGATATACATTGTATAGCTTTAATTTAAAACAACTTGTATACACCAGATATGCAGTTTAAAAGACATCTCATGTTGCACCAATTGATATGCATGATTTAACTACTGCATTTAATTACCTGCACAATAGAATGATTTAAAATAGATCTGTGTGACAAATCTTCCCAACTAGGGTTCAAGGCCTGTTATATAAGGTGAACACACACAATTGTCCTAGTTGACTGTTCAGGATGTAAAATTCCAAGTGTCTGCCCGTTTTATAACATATACTGTGAAATCATAAATATTTTCGTTTGGCACTAATTTATATGGATTTGGTGATTAATATGTCAACAAAGACAAGTTAACATTTATGCATACATGTTTGTAAGTTTGGATTCCTCTGCCTTGTGTTTCTTTCAAAATGTCCTCTTTTTCCTTAGAAAACAATAAAAGTTATTATACCCACGAAGATATTTTATTACACAGTACCAGGTAGTTTAAAATAAGGTCATAATTGGTAGGTAGTGCTTTGATGGTTGTCTGCTAAACATTGCAAGGATACACATGCTCTTACAGATGTTCATTATAGGTGGTTGTATTTTTTCTTCTCCATTTTTTCTGATTTTATACCTAGTCTGATAATTGGGTCAATACTTTTAACTTAAGGTCCAGAATCTAGTTCAGTTGATTTACAAATGTAGGTCAAAACTACACTCATTTAGACATTTATACAGTTTGTATTATCAACATGGAATGTTTCATATAATACATGTACCGGTACTGTGAAATCATTTATTTTTGTGAACATTAATTTTTGGAAACATTTTTTGTGAACATTTTTTTATAAAGCAGTTTTTAAAATGCATCTGTAAATGATATGTAATTGGCTGTAAATGATATATGTATATGTATTCTGTTTTCTTTTATGGAGAAAATAAATTACTAACACAATGATGGTTTTGTCTCAAATATAAACTTACAGCATCCACAAAATTTAGAACTGAATGTATAAATCATCATGGATTATATTGTTTATGGAGCAGGTTAAGATTTAGCCACGTATAAAATGTGCTTGTCACTTAACATTTTATATACATGGTCTTTGTTATCATGTTGGTTGTGTTGTAGATTAAGGGATAACTGCAAAAAGAGTTCTATCTGATTACTTTTTAAATACGTAAGGTGGTCTTTAGAATGACTTGATGAAACTATGCAATTTTACATGTATTATATCAGCTTTTCTTTTGTTTTCCAGAGATTTAGTGCAGCAATTACAGAGCAGAGGGACACGTGTTTATCTTGTTTCTGGAGGGTTTAGAAGTTTGATTGAACCAGCAGCAAAACTGTTACAAGTTCCATATGAGAACATCTATGCAAATAGGATTAAGTTTTACTTCAATGGTAAGTAGAGTGGAGTTCTAAAGCTATTAAGATCACCTATAGGACTGACATTAGGGAAACTGGTCTTAATAGTGAGATTCAGTGGCATTGGTGGTCTTAGTAGCAGACAGGTCATTCAGAGTGGTCTTTATAGTAGATCTTTAATGATAGTTTGGTTACTAGAAAATATTTGTTAAACCAAGAGTACTGGAAAAAATGGAATAGTCCACACACAAGACCAACTAAAAAGAGACCTTAACTGAACTTTATTGTACTAGTGTTATTACTTTTGAAAACTAAGAAACTTTAATTTTCAGTAATCAACAACAACAACATAACTTTTATTAGGTTGTATGCAACACAGGCACATGGACACAAACCATAAATACAAATACACAATACGGTGATTAACTGAAAAAAACAACATACATGTACATGTCGAAACAAACCGAAAAAACACTACATGTACAGACAGAGATACTATGAAAAAAGTTGATTATACATCTTAATAGGTTTGATTATTCACAACTGCATTTCTGCATTCAAAACTTTTTATCAGAAATAGCCCAAGTTTGTTCAGGGTAATTATATTGTTTGTAGTAAAAAGTTCTATAAATTTATACATGTACATAGATGGTCTTCTATATTAATAAGTAGATAAGTTGTAAGTGTAATGTAGTTTGTATACACATGTATGAATTGAGAACTTTTAAGCTTCATGTTCTTACATTTCCAGGAGAGTATGCAGGGTTTGACACAGAGCAGCCAACAAGTGACACAGGTGGTAAGAAGATTGTAGCAGAGACATTGAGGGCCAGCAGTAAGAAGCTTGTGTTTATAGGAGATGGTATGACAGATCTGGAAGCATTTCCTCCTGCTGTAAGTACACCAACACAACACCTATAATGCTAAGAAATGGACATCAGGTAATCCTCTATTAATATGGGGTTTCCTTTAAAAGATATTTTTCAAAGAGCATATATTTGTTGATTCCAAAATAACAGACTTAAAATATTCTTTTTTGTGTTTAGCAGACCATAGAAATTGATAAAGGATAATGTGAAGTGCGATTGTTATTTGGTGCAGTGGGTAGAGCCCCTGACTCCTAATCGTTCACTCTTGAGTTTGGGCATTATCCCATTGTTTTCTTGATCAAGAAACTTCGCCCAACTCTATTTTGTCCGTACTTGGTTGGTTCCATGAGCAACTTCCAGTGTGAAAAAACTGTTTATTTAGCAATAAAACTAAAATAAATTAGTATTAACAAAACTAATGTGATTGATTTCACCTTACTGTATACCTTTATTTGTGTCTGTCAGACTTATTGTGGAACATTTGCTATAGCTGTTTATTTTGTTATCTTCAAATTTTCAAAAGCAGCATCAAAGTTACAATTTCCTCACTTTGAGGCTTCTTTATTAAACGTTTGTTGATTTGCTGGAGAATTGCTGAATGAAGAATTGACAATCTGTGTGTGTTTTGTTTGCAGGATTGTTTTATAGGGTACGGAGGCAATGTGGTGAGGCAGGCAGTGAAAGAGAAGGCACCCTGGTTTGTCAACGACTTTTCTGAACTCATCAATGTTCTAAAAGAAACTAGTTGATGTTAACCTACTATTAGACCTATTTCAATTGTATGTAACAATATACTGTTTTACTAAGCTAGCGTGGCCATGACTGATTGGTTATCTTTGGTTAACTCGTGCAAACTCATTATCTTTAGTAAATTTAATCAATACCAGTCATTTATTGTATAGATTGTATAAGGTGTTTTTGGTTAAAAACGTATGCACTTGTTTAAGATGAAATATACCACATGAAGTGAATATCAGATATACATGTATAAGAAAACCAAATTTGAATACTGCTTGTAGGACCAATGTACATTTTTTTCATACAACATGTTTTATAATTCACACTCTTTACATGCAATATCAGTTAACATTTATTTGTACCTTAACATTACAACATTCATCAGTATGAAATGTTGTTTAACTGTCTAATTTTCTTAAGAAATATTTTTGAAAGAAGCGTTCATTTTCATATTTTACACAGACCTTAAATAGCAACTATGAAATGTAATACGGGTTAACATGCTTCATCTACAAATCTGGATGTCCTACTCTCTGTCTGGTGTACTCTGGGCCCACGTTGGAAACCCACAGATCCTGGTCCAAGAGTTCAGATCATTAATCTTAACCTATGTTTAACCCTATACATGTACAATGACAGTAATGTGGGCTAATGATGGATCAATGATGCAGTTTTAAGGAGCACTAGTGAACATACGGCCTGGATACAGTTTTATTAAAGCAGTTAAGCAATAGGTTAAGATAAACACTTAGTTTGGATCTTAATATCTATTTCAACAGTGTCAAAATGTATTCAAATCACTAAGAAAGTTACTGAAATGAAGTTCTGTTTTATTTAATTAAGAGATTTAAATTTTATTGAAGCTTTAACGTGTGTAAATTTTAAGTTTTGTGTAAGTGCTTTAGTAAAACGGTACCCTGGCAGGTGTGTACTATGCACCGTATTTGCACGGTGAAGCAAAAGTAATCAGTTGGGTAGGTATTTTTCTTCAGAGTTTGTGCCAGGAAACAGCCACAGTTTTACACTTTTTGTAGACATGCACATTTTAGCACACGTATGTTACTTTGTTATCAAACATCATGTTGACTATAAATATGTGTACATCAAAGCTATATGAACAAATTCTATGACATATACTGAAGGCATCATGATGACATTCATAATATCATAGGGCATATACAATATTGGTTTATGTTTCTTGCCTGTTTGCTATTATAACATTGATGTTTTTAAGTTAAACAATTAATGTTGAGATTCACCAGTTTAAGTGCTACATTTCTGATGCTTGTGTTAAATTAAAATTGTAAGTTATTGTAATTCACTGCCTGGAATGCTCAGTGGAGGCCATGTGTTTTAACCTCGCAATATCATATCAAAGGTGTAAAAAGTGGCACCAGTTGTCTCCCTTGGTTGGTGCTCAAATTGTAAAGGGTAGAACAAGCTTTCTCTCTCTTAAGATTATTAAACATTTGGCATAGAACTAGATAAAATACAAGAACAGTAGTCCATCTTCTTTTGTTTGTAAATGTGTAGAAGAAGCAAACATACCAGAGGAATCCAACTCTCACACAGGGATCTAGAGGAAACCAGTAGTAGCTTACCTGTGTGATTTGTATTATCATTTTGTAATTTTTAAAGCCACTATTTTATGGAAAATAACACCATTATGTGATTATCAAGTTAATATTATGTGCACTGTTTATTGTCTACAGTGGCACACCATCAAACTACGTATTTTTCACAGTATCAGTTGTAGCCAAAAACTACTTGTATGTTCATGTATAAAACATTTTTAGACCAGATTTTTACATTGGATAGAATTTGCCTGTTTATATGTAGTTAGAAAGTGCCATATTTTTATACCGTAGTTATGGGAATTGATTTATAGATAAACACAAACTGATTGAAATATGAAGTAGAACATTGAAACTTTCTGTATAAACCTTTATTCACAGAACAATGGCCTATAATGAACATATGTACAAAATAAATGCTGATACTTATAATGTTTGTTAAAAGTTATTTTGAATTGATATATTGATATTCTTATGACATACAACATTTGTAAAAGCAGCGGAAATGTTTTTCAACACATTTATTGTACAAAATATTATAAATAGGGTTTTTAGTTAATAGGCATTTATGTAAGAAATGTTAGTCTTTACTTATAAGAGTACATTGTATACTCTTACTATCATGGATAAAACAGTAAATAGGACCTCAACAAAATGTTTGCTCTTTCGTGTAAACAAAATTGATTGGGCCTCATGATTATGTTTGTCATAAATTTGGTTTGCTTTTTTCATACTCTCAAGTGATAGGCTTTGTAGATGTTATTTATATAGGAGAATTCATTGTAACAAAATCAATTATAAGAAAAACTCACCCCAGGGTTATTTGTATTAACCTGTTTCTGTAAAACCATTGTGGGATTTGTTGTACATTGTAGTAACATTGTACAAAGTAAAGTGCAACCTAACATTGTATTCTTTAAATAGTAGAACTGAAATAATCATGACATTTTTAACTTATCTGTGTTTTCACTTGCAATAAACATGAGCTTTTATTAACTGTGATGTAAAGTGTGAAATGACAACCTGTGTTTTTGTTGTAAGAATTTAAAACCTGTTTTCTCTCTGTATACTTTAATAAAATAAAATAAACATGACATTTTAAGCTGTGTTGCAGTGTTTTCATTCATTCAGATGACCCTTTTCGTAATGCACATCTTGATTTTATATTCTTGCATTAGAAACTTTGTACTTAAAAGGTCCATCAAGTTATAACATTACACCTACAGAAGAGAGCAGCTATGAAGACCATTCAAACTACACATTTTAAGCACCAAATAGCTACATATCAAAATCAGATTAGCCATTCACACAAATGCAATCCTAACAGTTTTTGTTGATCTTGATGGTGGTTTAATTGTCACAGTGAGTTTTCGAACATCTTTTAAATTCGAGTTCCATTCAGAGATGGTGAAAAACAGTCTGGTTGAACTGGTTTCTATGGTGACACTTTTATTGGTCATGTTTAACCAGTCATGACCTTAAGGACCAGTGTTTTTCGCATAGACAGTCTGTTTACAATAATCCTAACCACTATGTAGCCTCGTGTTAATATGCAGTAAATTTGAACCAATCAAATTATTCTTGTATGGATTTGAATATACTTTAAGGCTGTTAACAACCAAATAACAAACAATTCTTTTACTTCTCATTCAAGTTGCTGTCGCTTTATTTATTGCTTGAAAACAAACCAAAACAACAGAAACACTTCTCTAATGATTTCTCTAAATGACTGGTTTACATTGTCATGATGATCTTGTATGAATGGTTGATACAAAATTGGTTCCAAACACACGTCTATTCTGTTGAAGGTTTAGTATTGTCAGTTTCTTGTGCAATACTGTTATCTTTAATTGTAGTTCTCTTCAATAGTTCAATGACATTATCAGGATCTATAGGTGGGTTGTTCCATTCTGGCTGCATTTCAACATCTGCTGGGGGTAAACCGTCTGGTCCTATGGTGAATACAGTACCTCGTACCTTGGCAGCTATTCTGTTGTTGACCTAAAATGAAGGCAAAGTAAAAACAATAAGGATCAAGGGAAAGTGGTCTACAGAATAGTGTAGCTCACTGAAATGTAAAACAGTAAAATGACATCAAAAGTCCTTCACATTAAAGGAAAACACCATTTTAAACATTTATACTATATACATATTGTAGAAATACCAACCCAAAAGGGAGAGCACTCATGAAAATGTACAGAGTTGTCCATATAACGAAAATAGGGAATTCTATTTAGGAGACGGGATTGGAGCTTGTGACTATTTGCAGCATTTGCTTGAACATCTTTGATCCCAGACAATGAAAGGGTATTAATAGATGTACAATACAATAACACAGTAATGTTTACCTGTAACTTGAAGACAAAGTCACCTGGACCATTAACTGCTTTACTTGGTGGAATAATGTTCTCCTCATTCACCCACAGGCCCTGTGAAACAACAAGTGGTCATTAGATAACAAATTTATACCAGCATAAAACAAAATCATGATCTTTCTTTAGGTGACAAACTGAAACAAATTTAGAATTACCGTTATTGATATTTGAAGTTAGGGAAATTGTAGAATCTCATATTCACAAACGACATATAGGACAGCTAATCATTAAAAGATTACAGAATATATTTTTAGCAATTAAAAGATACTTTCGCTCTCTCTTTATCTCTGTATTCTCTGCTACAGCAGTTTAGCAACATCAACAAAGTAATCACAAACTTAGTCTGCAGTCTACTGTATTATGTTACCTGTTTTCTACTAGCTATACGTATGTGAAGCGGAGATAGTTCCCATTTAACTGACGAGTTCATGAATACCCTCAGGTGAAAGCCAGCCAACTTCATCATCATCTGAAAATTTAATTTGGACAGCTAGTTTGTTGTTTTACTACCAAGATGCATGTGTGTTTATGAACTTGTTCACTGGTTTAATTTAACAATATCTTTTTTTTATTAAACTTGTAAAATTAAAAGCTAATTTTAAGTTATACTATTACCTGAAAGTAAAAGAATTCACAACATTTGGGAAATTTGCAGTATACTTTGTAACTGACATTATGAAAGATTCCTCTACATGCTTTTCAGCACATTGTTATTGCTGACTGTAATATTTTTACAAGAAACAAACCTGTTTTGTCTGGTAGTCTATTCCTTCTTCTTCACTTTGCTGAATGGATAAAAATGAAATAAATTCACTTACAGTGTTTAAAGGCTATACACATATTGTGAATTTAATTCTATTTTTTTTAGAATTTAACAGATTTTAGTGGATTTTAACAAACAGTGGTAAAAAATCCTTAAAGACGTTTTCGGCAGTTTTCTTCACGAATCCTATTGTTCAGGTGTTCCGTAGCCTCAAACCCCAGGGGTTGCGAGTTCGATTTCCCACTGGGGTCGTAAGCTTTTTTTTTAATTTCCCTTTTTTTAAATTTAATTGAATAGTTATTAAAACATAATGAAAAAACATAGTTAATGATTTTTGACCACTGTTTGTTAAAAAAATAGCAAATTCACTTGATTTTGGTGATTTTATGCCAATATAAAAAAATCTATAAAAAATAACAAAATCCCGAAAACGTCTTTAACTATGTTTATTTCATCATGTTTTAACAACTATTCGATTGAGTTATAAAAAAAGTGAAATTAATTTTTTTTTTAAAGTTACGCCTCCAGTGGGATTCAAACCCGAGGATACGGAACACCTGCGCAATAGGATGCGCAATGAAAACTGCCGAAAACGCCTTTAAGCCCTAGGTCAGCGCATATTCTATTTCATTTGTAGGAAAATTCACATATGTTGATAAATGCTCTCAGAATGTCCATTTAAATTTAATGTTGTTTTTAACTATTTTACTAAGCAACTGTAACCAAACTACCAGGACATGTCACCACAGGTTTACATCCTTTAATAAAGACTATAATTCACATTACACTGTACCTTCCTATAGGATTCATAGTATTCCAAGTTTTCTGGAGAGGCATACACAGCTTCTCCTCTCGGGTATAGTACATTCCTGAACAGCCTTTTCTTCACCTCAACCACTGTGCCCTTTAAACCAATACCTGAAACACATATATAAACTACAGAGATGGCCATGTAGTCACTGCCTCTGAGTGTTTTTTCTGGGTACTACGGTTTCCTCACATAAGAAGATCATACAAAAGAGACTTTATTAAAATTTGTTTTGTCACAGTTGTAAAATGAATAAGGTTGTTTTACACACGAAAATTTGCTTTTTGTCTTGGCAATTTTTGGAGTCCATTTATTTGTGATCATAACAAAATAATTTGATACTGCTACTGTAATAGCTTCAGATTGAATGTCTCTCCTGTAATGGAAATTAACACCTCTACATAGCGAAAACAATAACATTATTTAAGGAATGGTTACACATTGCTATTTTTTACAAACCTTCAATTTCTGCTGTGAGAATGCAGGTCATGGTAGTTTTGTATTCTGAATCACAGGGCAGTTTCACTAGAATCTCATGTCTTCTCTTTATTAGTGGAAACTTTCCGACTCCAACTAAACCAATCTCATTTTTTCTTTTAAACATGTGCGTATT
>ENA-OREC01000499-OREC01000499.1-marine-metagenome-genome-assembly--contig:-NODE-499-length-15541-cov-12.679708_pt1 | contig 15541 bp, 4 predicted proteins | sample MGYA00248626_ERZ508543 | MGnify/ENA primary metagenome ERZ508543 (study PRJEB26211, sample SAMN05518279) | marine metagenome | isolation source: Puget Sound, Washington, USA | host: Bankia setacea... | reverse complement strand
CACACACACGCACGCACGCACGCACGCACACACACACACATTGGATGACTGAGTACATATATAGAACACACGCTTACTTCTACAACCGTCTCCTGTAAGTGTATCTGTAATGGATTCTGTAAATAACATTCTGTGACAAATGCTTTGCTGATATTGAAATCAAGCATTTTCTTAGATCCATAAATTATTCAACAATAACAGACATTTCACACTCAAAAAGATGAATTAATCTAATATGAACCTCACAGTGTCAATATATACTTACAAGTCAATAGCAGCGACATATCTTAGTCTTTGTTGAGTTATTCTAGACATAAGTTGAAAAATGTTCTATTATAACGTAATAAATGCTCACTTTATTATTTAAAAAAAGTGTTTGAAGTACAAAACAAAAGACTGATAAACCCAGAGAAGGCGTGGTATATTGATAAATTGTAAACATAAATAAAAAAATATTTAAAAAATGAACACCGCGTACATTTTGTATCTAAAACGATGTACGTCATGTAGACAAATATTAGAATAAAATCATTTTTTAAGAAACATATTGTATCACTGAGCCTCCATCAACGTATCAATGTAGATTATGCTTACAAAGTGCTCTTATACATATAGCTTTACAAAGACTTATATAATGATATAGACAACACTACCATATCAGTGCGAGTATTGACAGTATATAATGATATATACGACAATACCATATCAGTGCGAGTGTTGACAGTATATAATGATATAGACAACACTACCATATCAGTGCGATTGTTGACAATATATAATGATATATACCACAATACCATATCAGTGCGATTGTTGACAATATATAATTATATATATGACAATACCATATCAGTGCGAGTATTGACAGTATATAATGATATAGACGACACTACCATATCAGTGCGATTGTTGACAATATATAATGATATATATGACAATACCATATCAGTGCGATTGTTGACAGTATATAATGATATATACGACAATACCATATCAGTGCGATTGTTGACAGTATATAATGATATAGACAACACTACCATATCAGTGCGATTGTTGACAGTATATAATGATATATATGACAATACCATATCAGTGCGATTGTTGACAATATATAATGATATATACGACAATACCATATCAGTGCGATTGTTGACAATATATAATGATATAGATAACACTACCATAACAGTGCGATTGTTGACAGTATATAATTATATAGACAACAATACCACATCAGTGCGATTGTTGACAGTATATAATGATATATACGACAATACCATATCAGCGCGATTGTTGACAATATATAATGATATATATGACAATACCATATCAGTGCGATTGTTGACAGAATATAATGACGAAAGCAATACTTCAGTGTACGTAGACTAGGTACTGTTTATCTTATCTGTGACTTACTTTATGCACTCTTCACGAGTGTTTGTACGTACTTGTAAAGTTCCATCAAATCCATTTATTCCAGCTGACAGGGTACCCTTCGTTTCAACTCTTCCTTGACGACCAGTTATTTCATTTGATACCTAATTTACCGTATGTAATGAGTTGTCATGTTTACATCGCTCAGTAGAAAGGTCGACACCTTCTTCTAAATAGACAAGGAAAACGAACAGTGCAAATAGACAAGGAAAACGAACAGTGCAAATATACAAGGAAAACGAACAGTGCAAATATACAAGGAAAACGAACAGTGCAAATAGACAAGGAAAACGAACAGTGCAAATAGACAAGGAAAACGAACAGTGCAAATAGAGAAGGAAAACAAACAGTGCAAATATACAAGGAAAACGAACAGTGCAAATAGAGAAGGAAAACAAACAGTGCAAATAGATAAGGAAAACGAACAGTGCAAATATACAAGGAAAACGAACAGTGCAAATAGAGAAGGAAAACAAACAGTGCAAATAGATAAGGAAATCAAACAATGCAAATATACAAGGAAAACGAACAATGCAAATAGACAAGGAAAACAAACAGTGCAAATAGACAAGGAAAACGAACAATGCAAATATACAAGGAAAAAAACAGTGCAAATAGACAAGGAAAACAAACAGTGCAAATAGACAAGGAAAACGAACAATGCAAATAGACAAGGAAAACGAACAATGCCAATAGGCAAGGAAAACGAACAATGCAAATATAAGGCCTATTTTGGTGGCTATTTTATGAGTTTGATACTATAAATAGTTTTGTGCGCTTCCCAGTTTGTTTGATTTGGTTGAAGTCTTAATAAAAGTTTACAATGTAAATCGTAACATCGTAATATTTTGTTTACATGTGTTTATGTATAAGTTAGATGCTAAATAGAACCAATTATGCGGTATAGACGTCCTTTAGGAGCCGAGCGGGCGACGGGGTCTTCTATGTAGTATAAACGGTTCTATTTAGCCGCTAACTGACTTTACCCTAGTATTCCTGCACGGACACAGTACAATCACATAGAATGGACCTCACATTAACGTCAATAAACTAGGGTAAACATTAAATGTCCTTACATTCTGAGTCTTAACAATCAACTTATATAAATATTGTCACCACAGGCTCACATAAAATGCATATTTACTAGATAACGATATACAATGACAACACTTGTAAGGTTATTTGGAAGCAGCAGCTTAAAATTCACATTCGTCTAAATTATTGACCTCGCGTGAAACAATTGTCCAGATTGTATTTTGTTATTTTTGAGTGAGCATTAGTTACAACAATAATTACTTGTTTCTGACTTCCCCGATTTCCTCTGAACGTCGACACTTGAGTGAACAATGTGCGTTTTTCTGACAGTCCAATTATCCATGGCAAATTAAACTCTCCACTCAATAAGAAGAGCCTAAGGGCCATTCCTCGATTAGTTGGGCTTAGTCTATTGATATCCCATAGCTGCATGTAAGATTTGTTGTTCTACGAATCTTGTATGTCTTTCAGTTTCTGCACCAGAGGTCTTTTCGGCCACTAGAACTGTTATCAATTAAGTGTACTTATGTGCATACTTAAATGGACTGTCAAGTTTTTTCGGACCATGAACAACTATACATGTTTAGTGTGTATGCCCTGCTGGTGTTCATGTTCAAATCCGTTTTGTTTTACAATCCATGTAGCTCTGGGAAATACCCACAATAGCTATTATTATTTCGTATGTGATAACATAGGTACAAAATACGTCCAATATGTTGGGTTCGGTAACAAAATCAAAGAGATGAATCGGTGTGCTGAAAACGTTAGCAATGCGACTGATACAAAACACAGATTCACAATGTTTTGTATTTTGTTACACAATCAAAGACATAATTTTGTTGTGCTAAAGACGGTAACAATGCGACTTTCTGATTCAAAAACAGATTCATTATACTGTTGGAGATGTTGTGTTGAAACGCACGAACATTCAGTTTCTTAATGGTTTTAAAGCCCATAAAGAGATACAGACGTGTCTTAAGGCGAATTCATCTGATATTTGAAGCCTATATATGGGAATGACACTTTACAGACATGATCTAACCCGTAATGTTCCCTTAAAATGTCAGCTGGAGTTAGAGCTAATCCGCCATGACTGAAGACATAAATACAAGCTGTCACGCACAAGAGTCACGGTAATCCTCGAGAGAGCTTTCTGTGAAACTGCACGACTCATGAGTATCCGGGGCTTTAGTGGAGGGGTTAGTGGCAGTGTGAAGGGATAACCCACGTGAAACAATAAGCTCAAACACATATGTGAACGTAACGAATGTTCTGAACTACATTAACAACATTGTATCTCAAACCTGTTAGTACATTGTAACCTTATTGTAATTATTTAAAAGAAATAGAATGAGTCTGCTAATAGAATGAGGCTGCTTTGGGTCGTTTTCAATGGGGAATACAAATTCGACACTGCGGTAAGGACAACCCTCTACAAAAGATAGAAAGGAATAAGACGATGTTCTCTTAACTGAAAAATGACACATCAAAACGCATGTTTAAATACGTGTTCTATAAAAAAAATATTTTCGATAGTTTTTAAAAAATATTTATATGCATTGTAGGAAATTTAATGCTGAATCCAACAAGCAAATTAAAAACACCAGGTCACCGTGCTCGAATTTTTCGAAAAAATGATGTTGAACACACCCACCTTTGCAAAGAAATTTGGCTTTATTTTGGGCATTTTCATATTGTTACTTATCAAGGCCTAAAGTTTTAACAAAACACTAAACTAGCTAGTATGTTTGTTGCGCGATTTCTCGGAAGTACAATTGTACGCCATTGGTACCACTTTCAAGCACCTGTCTATACAATAGTTGACGTTTGGTGCTTTTTAAATTTCCTCAACGATTATCAGTCGTTAAAACACACATTACAGCTTTTAAACACATTACATGCACGATTGTGATAAACATATATGGGGCTGATTGCAGTCAATATCCCGAAAACCTAAACAGTCATACATTAAATTAGTCGGCTAGTTAGGCTTGTAAAAACATTCAATGGTTGTTGTATTTGTGTCAGTAGACTTCATAACTGTATCTGGTTCTCATGATGTCCTCTGGATATCGGCAAATGTTCTACTATATGTGTTTCTGACAACCTAATTATACATGGTAAATTTAACTCCAACTCAACCCGAGGAGCTCTGAGGTTATTTGATGAAAGTTAGGGGAGGTTTACAATATTTGTCTGATAATTTGGAAAGATAGACATACTACACGTATATATGCCTAACCTATAACCTAGAATTATAGACACGCTATGTTTGGTTACATGTGTCTTCTTTCAAAGAATAGTACTACATGTATTGGTATTCTCATGATAAATTTCGCTTTTATATTGTCACAGAGCCTTTTTATAGCTGTCATTTAAGACTTACATTTTAGGAATTTAAATGAAACTATTCTTTGAATGCAATCATTCAGTAGCGGCTTCTCCATGTCGCATCCTCTGCATTGTTTCCATATAACGAAATCATGGACAGTTTCTAGGGCTAATTTGCCTAGTATTTTTGTCGTGTTTTATATAACAACTGGCTACACACGATGTGATACGTACTACGAGCAAGTAGTAATGGCAGTCAGATCTGTAGACTGATTTAAAAGTGGTATGCAAACTGCCACGTCCAAACGTACAGGTAATCCTTCAAAAGGTTCCGTAAGCTTTTCCAGACATGTGAAAGTCTTGATTTATCAACGGAATTCAATTCGCAAACACGATGACTTCCAGTCTGGTACTTTGTATCTGGTAGACATCCTTCGTTCGTTTTGACAACCCTAATATATTCCAAAACAGACTGCCTAAATACATACTCCTCACAATAATGCTCACAAATCACTTCACTGCAATCGTGCAACCGTGAGTGTTTGGTTTATTCGCATAGCAATAAACGAATTCCACTTAAACAACAATAGTATGGGCAACTCTCACACCTTAAACCTATTTTATTTCAAAATAATAATTACCATACTTTACAGGACTGGTTACTCTATTTCCAACGACAAACGAGTAATAACATAACTGTAGTAGTTTTGTTATTGGAACAAGGTATACCACTGTTCAAAAAATAATAACTGAATCTGCAAGGACTAATTTTGTCAATATGTTTTCTCTTATACATGGGTTTCTGTAGACATTGGCGATATATATTATGGATCGAAATGTAATAAAGACTGTATGTGTTTAGTATGATAACAGCTATAATTTACGCATACTCATTGACATAAATGACTAAAGATTCTGAATAGCAAAGCTTCCGTTCACTATTGTATACGGTTTGAAAGCATTCGCATCTGTTTGAAGTCTGTGACTACGCGAGCGCATTGGAATCCACTGAGATCAATGTGTCCCATAAACAGTTGTATGCTACTTCAACTGTTGTTCCCATAATAGCTCTGTACTACTGTGCAGAATATGTGAGGCTGTCAAATGTATGCGTAATTGATGCTTATCGCTTGATACCCCCAGAGAAATTATGTATAGCAGTTTCCATTGGCATCTAGTTGCCTGCGAGTGAGTTTTGTCTGGCACATCCGTAGTTTGAATGCAGGTCACAAAACGACTGACTGTATTACAAATCTAGCATCATTTCCATCGGTGCTCGAGGGATTTTACATCGCATCAGAATCAGTTTAATTTTCATTGTTGCATTTAAAAAAATCAGGTTAATTTTCATTATTGCATTTAAAAAACACAATGTTATCGGGAAGCTGCAGCATTGTTCTTTTAGCTAAAATATCTATTCCGACTGAATGAAACTGACAATAGCTACAAAAGCGTGCAGAAGTTTACTCTTACTCAACTGCCATTCTGAATATTGCTATTTTGATTTCGTAAGAATTTGCTCCCTTTTCGATAAATAATTCATTTATGGTTATATAGTAAACAAGTAACCAATTTTCTAGTTTCTTTGACGCGAAGGACATAACTGTATGACAAAGTTAACATTTTTGATAACATATTAAACTACTTCATACGCACACGTTTACCAAACATATACGGTGGAAGTTTGTTCTATATATTTTAACGATAAAAGCTATCCAAAAGGGAGAGCAATCTCTTGAATTTACAGAGTTGTCTTTATAATATAAAGAGCATGGATTGTGTCATTTCTGCTAGCATTGCATATACATATATCCGAAAGTTTGAAACCTCAGCGTGAAATATTAACCCTTCCTCTTCAAGATTATCTATTTATAGACGTTAACTCAGTTTTCTTCATGCTACACAATTAGGTTACATGCCGACAGGGATTTGTATGTCGTGGGTTTATAACATCTGGGTATCTAATTACGCGTGCAATCATTCTATCACGGGAAGAGTACTATTTAGCAAAAATGTTGTTTTCCGGCTGATTGATATATCTATCTGCAATGGTAATATCTTTGACAGAAGCGCAAACATCCATCATCAATCAGAGGCCGTGAAAGCAGAGATATGAAAGATGATTTGTGTCTGCAATACTAATTATAATTATTAGGAAAAAGATTACTTACATTTATCACAGACGGAACTATGTCTACGAGTACAAGCGAGCACCAATCCAATGGCTTTGATCTTCAGATTAAGCACAACGTATCAACCCATAGTTTAAGTAATTCAGTTCTTAACTACGCATTATTCTAGTATTTATTATCCATTGTTCTATAATTATTTACATGTACTTCTTTGTCATCAATGTAACTATCTCAAAGGAAAATAATACATCGTTGTTCAGTTTATATTTTCGGTATACATACTTCTATGTGTACGGTATAATTGTATGATCACGTACACGCGATATATGAGTAAGACGTTTAATCGCTAATCTGTGTTTTGTCCGATCATCTTACGGTTATTAGAGATGACAAATTACATACGATAAATGCAAATATGTTAACGGATTCACAAGTTCGACAAGGTCTTCAAATCGTAATGATTATAATACGTTTTCACATGCACAATTAAATTAATATAAGATACAAAATTGTGCCGTTTTATCAACAAATATGAATTGTATTAGTTGAACATAATTATGGTAGACTCTTCAACCTTTGGTCTGCCTGTTATACGTAGGTGAGATATCAGTTCTATAACACCCTTATAGAATGATACCCAGTCTCTTTGAGCGGGACGCTTTATATTCATATTGTGCACGGAACAGTTATTTGACAACCCTTTCGAATACTAGTTATGTTAAGGTGAGAGCACAGTAAAATATGTTAAGTGCAGACTGTAAAGCATTGATCTCCAGAGCTTTTACAGTTCCCAAATGTGGCTGTTAATACCTCATAAATTATTTGCCTGCTCTTTTCTCTCTGACAGTTGATGTTATTTTACACAATTGAGATGAACGTCGTAACACAGAAAAACAAGTTTTACGATAATGTTTTGGCTGACATGACTTTTTTTCTGCGAAGCAATTGGATATATGGAGCTATTGGAATCCGGTATGTTTGTTTGCAGAAGATCTATGTTCAGTTTTAGTTTGGCCCACTCACAGTTGAGCATGCTGCGTCTATGAAATAAGATACGTCTATTTGAACGAATACGTGTGAGATAGTTTCGTTATAATTTTAAAGTAATTAGTGTTAAGGTTGCCCTTTCCTTCATAATTAATTAACTTACGAAAATGAAAATGAGATTTTTACCGCAAGTCCATAATAAAGGAAAGTAGCCTATTACATTCATTGGTCGGAAAGCGAACTATTTCTTTAATTGCTGTTGACATATATGAACATTATATATTTACACAATGCATACCATTCAACATTTTAATTTGATGCAGATTGTTTTAGTAAAATGGTGCAACATATTTTAGTCAATTCTTTTAACTGTTTCTTTATTTTAAACGTAAGCAGGGACCATATTCATTTTGATACAATACATCACACACAGGACATACTCATATACAAACAAATAATGGGAGATTTAGATTCAACACACAAACACTAAATGTTCAATTAATGTGATTTTAGAATAAAAAATCGCATCGACCTTGAGTTCTGTAAGGTTTAAAGTAGGACATATGCCGTGATAACGTGTAATGCATATAAATGTTTAATTCACAACCCGTCAGCAGAAAGTTGTTGTTCATATGTAAAAAAAATCAAATGTAAAACGTACAAACGTATTGAAACGAAATATTTTTTTTAATTACAATTATATGTTCATGAAGAAATGATGTTATTTCCGGTATCGTTCACATGTTTTACTTATACTTATCTGTACTTACAATGTTACAGATTTACGTATGAAACCAGCCGATGCTGCATATTTTAAACATTCATGTTGCTAGATTGCCAATTAACGGAGCATACATAGATTACTCGGGTACATAATGTATGTGCTGTTTGTTTATATTTTATAGAAGAAAGACCAGTGCACTTCCGGAAAATGTGAGCTTGGAACGTTAACAGCTGAATATGACGGCGAGTACATGCTGACAATCATTAGTAAATGCATTAACAAAATAGCAGGTGTCTTCGTAATGCTTTCAAACTCGATATTTCAAACACTTCAAAAGCAATCTTGAAGCAATTAATTGAAACAAATTTTGCAAAGAAAGATATAAAACAGATTCTGAAATCGCATGTAATGTTTGGTAAAAAGGTAGCACCGTTTACTCAACTGTCGAGAATGAACATTAACATGCATGTCAGAAAGGGATGTTATTACAAGCTTAAACCGTTAGTTGATTTACGTAGCATAACTTGGATAGTTGTTTACTGAATGCTTCAACTTTGAATAAAATGCTCACCATAAAATACGGAAAGGGTTATTTTGTTAGCATAAAGCTACCTTGAAACACAAGTCTGAATTTAAGTCAGATCCTGAAACACTGGACTTCACAAATGTTACGTATTAGACATTACCTGGTTTCTTGTACAACTCTTTTCTATGACATAACGATGGCCGTATTTAACAGTTTAGAGCTTTATAACCATTACAAGTGAAGATTTAAAGATGAAAGTAACTGCAGGTGATCACATGTGCGGTTTAACTCTGCAATGTAACGTTATTTCTTTACCAAAACAACACAATAAAAGAGCATGATGTTATTAACGGCCAACCTTATAATGTCACTAAATACCATTTTAGAACATTTCCTGGTTTCCTCTCTGTGATATCACCATCAATTGAGGATAACATGTACGCATGCATATAATTCTCTTTGGAACATGCATTAAATAATCCACAGTGCACAATTTGCAAGTACATGTATACCGAGACACATTCCACTTTTCAACATTATCTGCCTGTGAGAGTGTAACGAATGCATATGTGTTCTAATTTTTTTGTCTCACAAATCATTCCATTCATAGGTAAGCATCAATGATTTCCAAATGTTTCCGAATGTCTATAAAACATGTTTAGACGAGAACTGTTGTTGACATACATTCATAAGTCGATGGGACGCAATAATAACAAAACGGTGTTATTGAGGGCTATAACTATTTAGTTCCTCAATTTCGAACGAAACTGACGTAATTCCTTCCGAATATTCAACGTGCTCCCATGTTCCTTGGTGCATAATAAAAGTGTCACAATATTAATTCTAGTGTATGGTTGTCAAAACATTAGGTTAATGTAATTGCCAAAAATGTTTCTTCTATAAACATTGTTGTTTTTCTTGTTAGCAACTTTGTGTTACAATGCGCAGGTAGTCCGTTAGGGTATACCTAGGGTGACCAATAGCGCATGTTCTCAACCTGTTTTAAGTCCACATTTTTGTCAGCCTTATCCAATGAGCATGACGATTTAGTACGATAAAGATCATTCTGTATTATAACAGGTCACACATAATGCATATTGCAATAATCTAAAAATGTAGCAAAATTCAAACACAACGAGCGTAGGAATGTTTTCAGCACTGGTCGAAGAACCTCTAGTAATTAGGTAAAACAGATCATGTATACCGGCATCAGACAACAAGCGCCCGATTCAGCTTATCTTTTTATGAAAAAATATGCTTCTAATGCTTTTAGAACTTTTGCAAATGATCTCTCAAAACATGTCAGCTCGTTAAGTGTAAGTCTTTTGTGTGGACCTCCTCTAGGTAATGCGTTAAATGAACATACAAAGGCAAACTGTTTATACATCTATCACTGACATCTTTAGTTGTATTGTTGCATTGTGCGTTTGCCAGTTTCCCAAGTTTTCCCCTATACAAACATATTGATAAACTGACTTTTCAATGAATAAATAAAACACTGCCTTGTAGTGAGCCTGTTTTCATATTATCATAGGAATTGGACAACTGCCCTTGATTTATTTGTCAATAACTATCCCTTGTTATATTCTGTAGACTGAAAGTCCCCTCGGTTCCAAGTTAATAAAATTAGTGTTTGACCCCAGAAAGGTTCAAGGTCTAAAATAACACGCAAGCAGAATAGTCCCTTATCTCTGACGTTGATGACGCTTTCAAGTACCGTTAATTTGTAGGAAGTGGACAGATCTGTTTGTATGTCTTTCTCGAGTTCAATTACTAATTACAATCAGTCATTGTCATTTAAACCGACTGCTTGTACATTGCACTAAATAATCATACCTAAACGTGGCAACTTTCACAATTCCCGACAAAATGTGAAGTTAAGTATTTTACGTGAAGACAATTTGCTAACTGTGTTGCTATTTGGTTAAAGCGATGTATTTATTAAGGTGATAAAGGGCTAAACACACACTGTTGTAATTCAATCACAACCATTCACTTTGCCTTCAAATAGTTCATTTCCTTTTCAATGTTGCTACTGACTGTTCTGAAGTGCTTTCTATACACTATCTCTCTTAGTAACATACGTTTAAATGACGTGTTGTTGTAGTGTGGCTTTAAAGAATGAAGACATAGTTTTACTGAAACAAAATACGAATCGACGGATGTGCTACTGTTCGAAGACAATCGCAAATAAAAACCAATACTAGCCTACTGAACAGAATGCAAGACACCGAGGAAGTAATGATGCCTTCGAGACAATAAAACATATATTCCACATTTATGACAAAACTGACATGGATTGTTCCCTCAGGAGTGATATGGTTAAGAATAAATATTGTCAAATTTATTAAGAGGTAGCCTGAGTGTCTTCACGATAATCAAATTTGGTTATAGATTTCTCCTGTTTTCGGCCAACCTTGTCTCCCACGGAACAATGTCAATTGGCGTGGTTTCTGTGACGGACATGTACCGTAGTATGATTTGAATTGATTCAATTTAGGACATATCTAAACAATGCTTTATGACTACCTATTCTCATAAACACTGTTGCATTTCACCACATTTTAAAGCGTATGGTGCCTAAGAGCTCTTTCATGATTACATAACTATACGTATATGGTAGCGACTTGAATATGAAGAACATGCGTGATATCTTTCAGTCTGTTGCAACAACGCTTTGGAGAAACGTTATAGCATATCTTTCAGCCTGTTGCAACAACGCTTTGGAGAAACGTTATACCATATCGTTCAGTCTGTTGCAACAACGCTTTGGAGAAACGTTATACCATATCTTTCGGTCTGTTGCAACAACGCTTTGGAGAAACGTTATACCATATCTTTCAGCCTGTTGCAACAACGCTTTGGAGAAACGTTATACCATATTGGCCATGTTTAGAAACCACATAGTGTCTTTCTTGTAAAGCGGCAAGCAAAGTGTCTTACAGATTAGCATTTGAATTAAGACGAGTAGATAGCAATACCTTTTGAGTAGGCGATTGATAAAGGCCGAAAAGCAATGTCTAGTTTCGGTGGCCTGTAGGTGCCAACGTCAGACGACCAGACCTCATAAAATCGGCCCATTGTTTTGTTTGCATAAAACTCACCGATGCCGAAAGGCCATACAATCAAAAGATCAAAACGTAATAAATAAGACTACGTACATCTGCACACAAACGACGTAAGCCTACAAAACTGTCTATAAAGCTGTTATTTGTCTGTAGATGGTGTAATATTCAGAGACTTGAGGGCAGTTATATGGTAAACGTTTGGCAACTGATCTATAAATGAAAAATTGTCTTGATAATGTAAACTACGTAACAATCGCAGTTCTTTATACAAAAATATAAGAAAACAATGTTAACTTCGTTGACCTGTAATAGTGTTTGCAAACGAATAGTCAAACAAAAACCACCCGATACAGTCAGCTGCCCTTTTCACATAACCGAGGTTGAAACAGGTGATTGGAGCATATTTTTTCAAAAGACGTACTTAGCTGTGCAACTTACAACTTCAATGTTCGTATTTCAAAGCCACATAGTAACATATAGTAATTGATGTTCCGGTAAGTATAAAGGAAAGTACTATGTCTGAAACGTGGTGCTAGTAAACAAAACATATTTTATAAAATATACTGTATGCTTACGTGTATGTTCTTTTACGACATGTGTCGGACTCTTCCCATGATTTATGTAGAGACATTACTAGTCTCTTAAACTAACTCGAGTTACGTAGTAATAATGCAACTAATAATAAGCATTCTATTTTTTGCGGCGGTTACTTATACGTTTAAACTATACATATACATGTATATGTGACACACATATTCTCTCTCTCATAGAGACAACAAGCTGATTTGGCGCTTCGAGCTACAGTTTGTAAGTATACTGTAGGTGTTTCGTACTTAAACATGTTGTTCACAAACCTCTCTACAAATTGTTTAGAGCCAGTATGTATGGTAACGTTTCAGATTCGTGGTCATTGTGGCTCATTGGAAGACCCGCCTAATGCAAATTTTATGTAATCATAACAATTTGATTTGCTACATGACACACTTTTATGTCGCCACCAAAGTAACAGTCTTTTGTAAACTCAAGGAAATACGTCTCGTTCGGTTTGTGTTTATCACACAGTATTATTCGTAAGCATTCATTCATCAGCTCATACCAGACACTATTGTCATTTAGCATAACTTCTTTACTTGGAGTATATATATTTATATTTACAGATACTTATATCGACATTACAACAAGCAGGCGTTAAGAATTTGAATTGAAAGCAGATGAAACTACAAAGGCGGCAAACCGCTGCCATTTACGCTTCGAAATATATTAACAAAATAGTTTTGACAAGTTTAACAAAATATAAAAATGCCCTGAACAATAAATCATATATTACACGTACTGGCCAGGCCATATATGAATTCCCCGATGTGGTTGTAGTTTTCAAAACCGTTTTCCACATATAGAGAACCAGCGAGGGATTTTCCAGACTAGTTTAATAGTTTAATTGTTCCTGGTTCTAAGATTGAGACCAACTATGTTTACTCCATAACAAGGCCGTTTGGCAATGTAAATGAGACAAACATGTCATGTACTTACGTGTTTATGATATATAGCCCACTTTGTTGATTGTGTTTTTTGCTCGTCTTTAAACTGGCTCTATATTGTGGTTGTGTTAGGACAACCCGACATCAGAATATTATAAGCGCACCTCGTACTTGGTGTTTATATTGCTTACCATTGAGAGATAGGATTTGATGTCGTTTACTGACTGTTTATATACACTAAACAGCATTGTTGTCGCTCCTTTAAACTTCCATCGTCAACAAGAATTCCACTGAACATCATAATGCAGTTTACAATTTTATGAATATGAATAAGTTAACGTCAAGTTAAAGGGCACCGTATAAAAAGGCCTGTACGATAAAACCGCTCTCTAATGGTCCCTCTGCAACTGACCGCGTTTACAGAAATTGAAAAAAACAGTGCAATAGATGACACAAAATCGTCAACGGTCGTCCTATTTAAAATGAAAGCAATAAGTGTCATTGTGTTATTGAGCAATGTTGTTCGACTTTCTCTACCTACCTTGTTTTACAATTTGATTTCTTCATTTGAATGTCATACAAACGATTACATAACGACACATATTCGTTTTAAATACGAAACATTGATTATGGTAACCCTATAACTATCAATGATGAAGAACAGATAAACGGTAATTATGTGTAAGAAACAACAACCACTGCATCAGAAATGTCAATTAGTACGTCACGAATGTGATATAGTACTACATTACACTCGATGTGCGTAAGAGATACCTTATTGCAGACCTTTGAATATGTTTTTCCAACCCCTATATAGGTCTCCTATTCAGAGGACGAGACATCATAACGTCTACGTCTGTTTTGTTTTCATAAAACCCAGCGATGCCAAACATGGATGCAATCAAAACATCAAAAGTTAATATCAGACGCAACTAATTGCAGACAATATATATAAACGTTAGATAGCAGTGATTATGAAACTGTCAGTGTTGTCTGCATGCTTGGTGTTATAGTATAAGACACAATGCCAATAAGGTGTTAAATGTCAGGCACGCGGCATATAGCTGGTGCACACTTTGATACGGCAGACTCATTTTATCCTACCATCGCTGCTATCGACCTGCCATGTATACTATAGCTATCTACGGCAGGCTATACACGACAGAGTGACGTCAAATGTAAACGTTGCTAAAATTCAAATGGCCGCCATTTTTTCTCTCGATTCAAAAGTTTGGCTGATGAATGACGATGTTTGGCTGCATAAATGTTTCTAATAATAGTTGTCGTGTCATTAAATTTGCATTATTTATGAAATAAAAGAATCATTCGATCCCAGTTATCAGTCTATCGTTTATTTTGCACGTTTACCTTTTCGTTCTATCTATATCGATAAAACGAAAGTAGACAGAGTCGACTTGACCTTTACAACAACAAAATGCATTGTAAGCTGATTTTTTTCTCTCCCGTTTCGTTTGTTTAGACATTTTAAGACACAAAGGAAACTATACCGTTTCTCCACGCATTGATCGTATCCTAATGTGCCGTGATTGTGTCCATGTCCATCAGTGAATCGTTCACTGTGTATTCAATTTTGATTGACAACTCTGAGTGCCAATGACGTCTTGGTGGCGACTCTCTTGGAATCGATTAAATGCACTTCATTTCAGTGTATTAGGCTCGTCTTCGAAAGGTATACATGACTCGGCATGCATACCTCTCTCCAACATGATTTTAGTCAGTTGCAGCAATTATTTGAGGTTGAACTAAAATGAGAGACATGTACCAGAAATGGCTCATAACTTCTAACTACGTCCAACGATTATACA
>ENA-OREC01000498-OREC01000498.1-marine-metagenome-genome-assembly--contig:-NODE-498-length-15545-cov-13.749871_pt1 | contig 15545 bp, 6 predicted proteins | sample MGYA00248626_ERZ508543 | MGnify/ENA primary metagenome ERZ508543 (study PRJEB26211, sample SAMN05518279) | marine metagenome | isolation source: Puget Sound, Washington, USA | host: Bankia setacea... | reverse complement strand
AATACGGCTATCTGATTGGGCGAAAAAATAGGTCAGACACTAAATAACATATTGCGCTTTCTGACTAAAAATAGATTATACACTAAGATGCTTAAAATACATTTGTTCCGTATCTTCCCCATTAAGACGCCACGGGTTCTCCCATCGCTCGCGCCTTTAGGCATCTTAATCGTGAAGACACTGACACATGAACTCTGACTATTACGTAATGTTGTAAATGAGATTGTATAGTTTGTTGCATGTTGAAATATTGTCTATTTATGTTCTTATATTTAAGGTTTCTACCTGCCTTCATCTAGAGTGCCAGAAAAGGAGCAAGATGATGGTCCTGATCAAATGACTTTGGTGTATATTTGAATAAAGCATCAATACGTATATGACGACTATGGAGACATTGTGTGTTACAAATAAATATTGAACTGCTATGAACGTGTTATAAGTGTGTTGAATATAAAATGAAATACAAGTCAAGGAGACATTACAAACAAAACAAGATGGAAGAAGATGTTGTGGCATTGGAACGGATACTTAATGAAATGCCGAACACGTAATAAAAAAGAAGGTCGGGGACTTTAACCGGTTTAAGTTACAAGTATGACTGTTCAATTCGGTGCAAGCACGGCAATGTAGGTATCATCAGCGCCTCTTTTGTGTAAGAATCATTCAATGGTACACTCAGTTTTGAAACTAAAGATTCAAAGACGACGTTGTAGAAACAAACAAAAACTACACGGACATTTACTTGGCATATTAGCTTAGCCATGAAATGTTCACGAACAATATAAATGCACGCCATGATATTATGAGACAAGTACCGAGTTGCAATAAAATGATAAACAAGAATAATTTGATGGAGTAAGGATATACACAAATACTACTATTAACTATTTGTTTGTGGTAAACTAGTATAATCAGTTCATCCAATCTATCATCTATTAGTCAGAGTTAAGTGAGTGGGTGATTCAATTAGACATTACACCAAACTATAGTGGTATTACTAGTACTAACTACTGGAAATGTGTGATCGTTACGTGGTTCTATATATAAACAACAATGTTAAAGCTAGATTTCACATGTAGTATATAAGAATCAAACAGTTACAACACATTTGACTTACGACAAAGAACATAGTTACAAAATAACACGTTATGATGAGACAATGAAGGTCTGTGTTATCTGATGCAATATATAATTTTGCGTGTACTGTTTTGAACTGTTTCATACTAATTATTCCCTGTTGAAATGTTGTCAATAGTTGACCAGTAAACAGTACGACCATTGCATGCCGTTTATAAATAACGTGTCTATGTTTTGAAATGGTATGCGTATTGGCTAAGAACAGGTCAAATGCAACATCTAAATAAAGAAACAATATAGATTAAATGTTAACGTATTGTTCCTTATTACGTAATAGAAACATGTTGTTCCTCGGAATCGGAGATATTCTGAAAAGTTCCGGCGACATTTCCAGCGCCACTATGAAATACTTGTATAAAACGTTGAAACATGAATTCGATATACCATAAACCGCTTCAAGCCCCACTTTATATTACGCCATTGTGAAACTTTTCCTTTCTTCTTTCATCTGTCTATGCTGTCTCCTTCGCGAATATTAACTATATATATATATATATATATATGTGTGTGTGTGTGTGTGTTGAGAGTACCATGTACAATCAGCAGTTATGTTGGGGATACTAGTATGAGACTTCCATGGTTCAACTGTGTTAAGTCGTATTCATAAACCACAAATATAAGAAAACCAAAAAAGCAGATGAATGTGTATATCATCATTTTAAGCGTATGATGTCTGTTAGCAAGCATATGCATAAGAAAAGGCTAATATAAATAATGGTATATTATGTTTCCCAATGTGAATACATAAATTCAAACGTTTACATGTTTATCTAATTTACAATACTATATATACACAACACATATTTCATATCAATAATAATGCTGTCATACCAAGAGCGTGGTAGAAACGTTTATCTATTGTTTATGGATTGTAAGCATGAATCCCAAATCCATATAGTACAGTAGTTTCCATCTTAAACGATTGTTAACCAATAAAACACGCAACAGGTCAGTAATTAAAGCTTTACAACTGGTATGCAATTAATCATCTTATTTGTACAATATATGTCGTTGTAAGAGTAGATTATATCTTAATCCGATAGAGTTTGACATCATACACTTTAAAATGTCATTGATTCAAAAAGAGACACGACACAACAACCTTCAGTAAATACGACCTATTTAGTATGGATCAGTTTGCACCACAATGATGACATGTGTAACTTCCATTCAAACTTCGGAATCATGATTGACTGCTGCATAAAATGTGCTTTTGCCGAATCAGAATTTCAGTCTAAAAGCAAAATAAACGACACTATTTTTAAGATGCTCTGGAGTTCTTGTCGACAAACTCAACAGCCATGAAATGAATTTCAGATGGGTTTGATGCTAAGTTCTAAGGACGAGGGGCAAATGATTCATTGAAATAGCACTGATTTTGGCATTTGAATAAAGTTCATAGAAAGTTTAAATTAAAGGCGTTTGATTTGATTTGAGTTTGTAGTGTATATATACACGCGTATGACATATCAAAACATTTTGAGGGCCCGTTTATCTTCCATATTACTGTAAGCAATGTGTATGTATACCGGAAACGAACGCGTGGACATATGGTGACATAGTTTAGGAAATAAAATATAAATCTTAGTATAACATGCAGTTGTTATATCCACAAATACGACACGCTTACTACTATTTACATTTACAGACGCGCCCTACAAACAACTAACAATGGTTACCAAGAATGGAACAAAGACAGCAACATATAAGTATGCTCATATTCAATCGAACAACGTCAAATTTGATAACAACTTTATATACAATCTCCTACGCAGTGACCGCTCTTGACAAGCATAATAGATCTCTGCCAAGATTCTTGTAAAACACATGTATGTGATATGTACGTCATCATGGAAAGGAACAACTTTCACTTGTAAGAAAACTAAGTAAGAAACTAACCCTTGTGATAAGATTGATAATGGGCATTTATTGCAAAATACCATAACAAGAAACAAGTTAAGTAAAAGATTATCTTATATGGGTATAATAAAAAGCGCCATGCCCAGAATAAGGTACTTGAATATGCATGAAAGACAAATAACCTCCAGAACTACAATCAAACAGGAAGGTGGAGGAAGGTGGTGGTGGTTAAAGGAGCAAAAATATTAGCTTGCGTTTCACGCTAAACAATAAAGAGAAGAATGGCGGATGTGTTAGCTGATTGGCCAAACTGGTCACGTGGTGTAACTACGCTAATCCGATTGGCTAACACCCCGACATAAATTATCGTAATAAACACCTAATGAAATGATAAACAAAACTGAAAAATGACGAAATGTGCCGCAATCCATACATTATTTTATGTATGCATAAAATGCATATATGTTCTAGATTTTGCTTTTTATAAGCTATTTTCCTCTTAGTATATATTTTTTGTTGTGACATAAAATATAATATTATTATTTGAGATGAAAATACTGTTTGAAATTGGCAATATATATAGGAACTATGTTGTTGTGTACCAATTCTAAGTAATTTGGTATATGTATTCATCCGAGAGAATGAAAACATTGATCAGATGTTTTAAAGATTATGACAAGAACATCGTGTTAAGGGACCGCCTAATGCATTATTGTTTTTATTTATTTGAGAAGAAAAGAGATCCTTTTGATTTTCTACCGTCATTTTGTTGAATGCCCTGCCAAAATCTTTAAATGATCCACCGTTATTGGACTACTTCTGAGACATTAGCAGAGATTGAGAGAGAGTGCAAAGAACGACAACTCTGTATGGGAGATTGATTTAGCTTTAGTCCTACCAGTCATAACATCAACTTTGAAATAGCAGCAAGTAGATTATTAGCAATTCCTTCCCTGTCATTCTCATGTCTTTCTAATTTACATCACACTTAAAATGCATTTCTATTTCATGAAAAGTGCAACCAGTTTGCATAATTTTATTTACCATCACTATAAACATCAAACCCAAACTCAACGATGGTTACAACATTTATATCACCAAAAATGTTCGCGATGGAAACGACAACGATGCAAACATTGGCAAAATGTGTTTTGAAAGTGTGGTTTCTGGACTTATTACTTTTGCACATAAAGTAACATCAAAAGTCCCCAACCCATTGCAAATGTCGCAAAGAGCAGTGTCAATGGTAAGAGAACTATTTACATTGACACTGCATAATCTGCTTCTGTAATAAGGGGGAGTTGTATTAAATGAAATAAACCTTGTATTAAACAACTCGGTTATCTACCTAAACTTATATATACATGCTTGTTCTACGTGTCACATTCCCTTCAATAATGTATTCTGTATGCTAAGAACTATCACAGCTGTTACTTGGACACGCTGGAATTGCTGGAACACAATACCAAAAACCTTTAAAGCAACACGAGTCAAAAAAAGCTCCGTAAGATTTAGTGTGTACACTTTGTGAGGTTGTAGTGCTTACATGATTCCTAAGACGATGTCCCTACTATGATGATGGTGTATACTTCAATTATTCATGAGCGTCCATTTACGTTTATATCTCGGTCTACATAACATTGTGTTTCTGCTTTGTTTCTTGGCCATGAAATGCAACAGGGAAATTAAGTATAGTAAATATACAAGCAATGTTCTTTGGTCTGCAGTAGTCTTAGATTGATTGTATATATGTTGCTTTATCGAGAAAGTAGACGACGTTAATATAAATTTTGAAAAAAGAGTAATTATGTCCAAGTCGGTGCTGCTTATATCGCCAAACAAGGAAACGTATATAAAACATAACTTTTCCACAGCCGAAAATGTAAACTATGAAAATAGTGCTTAAGAGCTACCTATGGCACAAAAGTATAATCAATGTGTATGTATCTTTTTAATATAGTTTAAATAATTATGTACAAAATATATTATTATATCATTAAAACTGTGATTAAATATTATCTGCAATTCTAGTATAGTATATACCTGAACTAGAAAGATGTACAACCAATATCATTTTCGTCTTGGTAATTTATAAATATCAGTCACGAGTAACAATGCCGCCGGTCCTCTTAGTTACGAACATAATGACATGTGTACAATGATTGTTACACAGAAACGATACGTTACATCTGCATGTTTACGTTCTAATCGTTAAGTGCCAAATCCAATGATCTTCCAAAGTTAAGATTTGAAGATGACATAAGTTATTTAGTATGTATAGCTGCATGTACACTTCATTCTTAATCTATCTAGACACAATAGAAGTTTGAAAAAAAACACATCTTATGTTCACGCTTTGGTGATATTAAATTCAAGATACAAAAATGAAATAACAAATTCCTTTTCAACTGTTTAATTATATCGCAATACTACAGAAAGACATACTACAGCAACACATCCGTGCGTGTATATACATGATAATATATACATAAACAAGTAATTATTGTTTTTTTTAATTATAAAAAAAAGAATCATGTTATTATACATCAATGTGACATACCAATATAGAACTCATTTCAAAAGTAACAATCTACAGGCGACATTTCAGCCATGCGCTCTCAACAACCAAATAAACTGTAATGGGTAGCTCCTTTCTCTGGCAGAGTTCCATATCTGTCCAAAAACAGATTAGAGTTCCATATCCGTCCAAAAACAGATTATACATGTTTAGAGTACATTTGTTCATTGTTTTCATTATTAAGACACCACGGGCATCTTAATATCGTTAAGAAACTGATAAGTGTACTCTATTAGTTGAACTTACTGGTATTCAGATCGACTCGGTAGTTTGGCATTGCTTTGTTATAGTTGTTATAATGGTCCTTTCAAAACATATTTGCGGTATGAACAATGCACTCTTCCAATTTCAAACGTGAAAAAGGAGATGCCAACGAAATATGGGGGGGGGGGGGATCCAAACGTCTACTTGGAACTTACAGAACGCATCCTTCCACTTTGAAACTAAGAAAATAACAGTTTTACTTTGAAAGTTTACGACTTACAGTTTCGTACAAGGTTTAATAACTGCATCTCCTCATGTCCACAGGTATTTAACAAACTTTGAAAGTTATCGGGTATTATTCATTGCAATTCGAGTAATGTCATAAGTACATAAGTAAAAGCACTGATTAATACCGAACACCTGAATCTGTGAAAAGTTGGTTGGTTTCGTAATCTGAAAAAAATCATACAGGCAATTCATCGACGAAAATAATGAATCATTTGCGTATCAGTAGTTCATGCGTACTGTGTCGACCCCCTTTTTTGCAATATGTATTTAGTTACTTCGCAGCGTTTTAATTACGCCAATCTCTTCCCTATATATTCGTAATTGTAGCAGTACAATACTGTCCCTTATGAGTTATGGCAAAACGTTGCCTACGAAGCCGCGATAAACGGTATTAAACTCCCTCTAGAGAACCCGGCACTCAACGATCAACCTGTAACCGCTCGAGCTACTCATCTATAAGGACGTTGAATTGCTTTCCTTCCTGAGTGTGTATTTCTACTCCTTACGAACAATATTGCCATGCAAGCCTGTTTTTCACTATTAAACCAAATAAAGGGACGCTGTGGATCATGCGTCGGACTCGTAATAGATCAGTCGTGAGTTCGAACCTCAATAAAGGCACCCGGTGTTCCCTTGAGCAAGATACTTTTAACTTCATTGCTTAGAACTGGGTGGTTCCAGGAACAGATTTGAGCATGATTTCAGATCAAACTAAAAGGATTGACGGCCTTTTGGTAGATTATCATTTATGTCAAACAAACTCCCTTGTTATATAACGTCAAACATATTCCAATCACATATGAGAACCTTCTCCAAGACATCAATATGTCAAATATATAGTACATGTAATAAGACCAGAACAATTTGCATGAATGTTGTAACTGTACGAGTATATCGTTTGTCTGAGGACAGAAATGAAAACTGAACTATTACAGGCGTTGGTGATGCCACTGAACTATACATGACCCATTGCTCGAAAGTAGATACTTATAAATCTGCACACTAGTACCGTAATTGCATGTGTACAAATATGGCGATTGAATGCATTGAACTACGTTGACTGATAATCAAGAGATTTATTATTTTTATCGCACCCTTTTTGACTGTGACGTTATATTACAAACACTTAAATTGAACTTCAAACACACGTTAACATAAGTGGGCGATACTTCATGGATCCGTTGTCATAGGATTCTTTTTCATGTTCATATATCTGTATCTTCTACGGGAGTGGGGAGTGAGTTCTTAGATACACACGGCTTGGTGAAATGCCATCTAAATGGGTATCCATGCCTCCTTAACGTGACGGACAGCTAAGTTAAGGGGAAATTCTCGGGATCTTCGTATGACGCCTCCAAGTCATGCGAAAGTACCTACAAGTGTTCCATAGACAAAACATGTAATATCCGAATGGTAGACAGAGGCCCCAAGTTTTTTCCGTGTGTGCCAATGAAATTACTCCACTCTTCCAGCATTCTCTGTTCTCCCATTTGCGTCTGCCATTTACTCCGTAAGTGAATTGAAACCGTTTCCATGGGGATTAAGTAACATTTTACACCGTTTGTCGTATCATACATTATTAATAGCGCATGCGCAGAGTCACGTGACGTATATATTGAAAAAAAAAGTTCCAATCGCTAGTCGCCCTATGGTTTGATAACGTTATGAAAGACGACTCATGTTACAATACTGATACCATGGAATGTGTGAACGCGTATGTAAAGAAGTCCTTTATTAACGCTGCGATTTGAAAGTCTCCGCATTACAGCTTCAACTATCGGACAATTCATTCTCTAGGTATGAACACATTTCTTTATTTTATTTATATATATTGTCTTCGTTATATTGATATAGATATACCATGTTTGTCATGTATGCTGTGTGTTGGAACAAGTTTAGTCAAATAGATATTTATTTGTTATAACTGTGTTAGATGTAAATGTTTGGATACAGGTACTGGTATATAAGAGCTGTACCTACTTCTATATTAGATACAGTTGTCAGTCATTTAGAATTTACAAGGTAAGTCTAACTCGCATTGGGTATATACTAGTTGCGTATGGTATTCGTAGGTAAATACATTGCCATTTGTGTTTATTTTGTGCAAACCAAACCGTGATCATCCATAACAGTTTTCTTACGACAACCATTTTGGTTTCAAACTATTTAGCTAGGTGAATTTTTGGTTAATTTGAAAGCAGCCATGCTATCTTTAACGGTTCGGTTGCTGAATTGTAGACTAAAAAGTACAAAAGTTTCCGGCTCTAGTATGTATTATAATTAAGAATAGAAGATGAACAATTATATGTACAGTTAAAAGCGATAGTAAAGTAATGTTTCTAGTTTGTAATGCGATAAGCTGTGTAACGCTTTGACATTGGAGTTAACTCATTAAGTTTTGTTATATTGAGATAACCTTTTCAATACAGCACTTACAACCCATAATGTGCACTGATTTGTATGCGTCCCAGTTGTGTTACACTTTGTTGAGTTTTACTGTACATGATAAAAAACCTATATTTAACGCTTTGAAATTTCTCAATTGGGGGAAATATTTAAATTTAACACATCACAGTAGCGTTAAATTGGACGTAATCGCTCGGAATTTGAACGACTTAGCATAGTTTTAAACAGTTGTGACTTGCATGTTAAAATGGAAAACAGGAAATAAACGTCTTAGACTGTTCTCTACTTAGAACCAATCATACTATACAATTCTCTATTAACCTTTTCCTTCATTCAATGGTATGAGAAGGAAACTGAATCTATTACCTTAGTTCAAGCTTCTCCACAGATGTATTCAATTTAGGAAAGACTATGGTATCATACGAGTGGATTCCGTTTATCAAAATATTAGAGAAGACAATTAATATCAGTGTATATTCGTTTTGATTCGTAATTCGTTCGTTCATTCATGCATGCAGTTCTTGAAACATTTGACTGTCGCATTATGTTACCATGGAGTCAAGCAAATTGCAATTGTTTCCTTTCTTGAAACGAATAATTCTACAATATGTGTTATAGGGTTGTATAAAACGTGCTTGGTTGTAAAATAATAAAGAACCCTGTCCCTGGTTATTCAAATTCTTAGTGTTGGAAAGCAGACTTTAGTAGTCACATATTGAATATACGTATCGAAAGTAACATGTGAGAAACAGTAGGACTAATTATGTATCACCAGTGAAACAATTAGACTTAAACGACCTAATTACTCGTATCAACCCAGTATCATTAACGCAACTGCAATCCAGAGACAGAACAAAACTATTACTAAACACGTTGTAAAAATAAACAAAGTAAATAAATGAAGTGATATACAGTAAACGTTTAAAAAGAAAAAAGAAAAACCATCATGTAGCAATTATAACAATGAGTTGAATCATAATTGGTGTTTATTACTGTGCACGAAATGCATATTCTCAGTAGTTTGTATATGAATGCGTGTGTGTTTTGAGTACGTTTGTATTCTGTTAGTGTGTATATGAATTAAACTGAAATTGATGTTGTCGATTAATATTTATATTACGATAGATGTATGTGATATATTACACCATTGGCGTATGTACTAATTCATAACACAAGCAATTGTTTTCACTATCTTTAACACAAATATGTACCTTTAACAACATCATTGGAACAGTAATCAAGCAAAAAACAACCCGAAAGGTTTAACTTAGTTGTCAATAAGTTGACGTCTTCGTGTTTAAAGGTTGCCAGTTAGTATAACCCCACGTAACAGTATATGTAGTTTCATTGAACAGAAAGGAGAAACTCTGAGAATACCTGCCATGTTGCGGCTTGCCCTACCTTATCAACACTGTTCTCTTTATTCCTTGTGGGTGTTAACACTGTCTGGCAAGTAGGTGACAGTGTAACATAGAACGTAGCACGGTTAACTGCAATAGGAACCAAGCGTTGACACCCAGTTGAATTAAACATGTGTGAATGTGTGCGTGTGTGCGTGCGTGCGAGCGTGCGTGCGTGCGTGCGTGTGCGTGCGTGTGCGTGCGTGCGTGCGTGCGTGCGTGCGTGCGTGCGTGCGTGCGTGTGTAGAACTGTTGAGACTTATGATTGCAGTATTATTGTATGTATCTTGTAAGGCGTGGATATTATACAATCTACACGTTTCGATCATTCGTTTAAAAAGTACACGTTCATGGTATTGTATTAGTATCTCCGCCCAGTCATTTTATGTAATTGTATTGCAGTAGAATATTACCTGGTGACTTTTTGCAGTAGAAGCTTGATACTACGGGTGATCTAACAACATACATGGGTACCTGTACAGGAACCCAAACCAGCAGTATCAAACTTTTCAAATGAAAGTATTTATGATGAGATAAAAAAACATAGCCGAGGATGAGTGAGTTATTTTCGTTATGCGTATACAACTAACTGGCAGATAGGAAACTTGAAATACTTCTTCTTCTCGTTCGCTTACACGACCAGTCCAGCAGCAGTGATGGAGTTGGTGGTCTTCTTCAGGTCCTCCAAGCCCACTTGAAATACTGTACGATACATATTTAGCAAATGAGATTTGGTATACTAGTTTTAAATCTAAACTGAATGTAGTACTAGCCAAACATGTTATTGTATGTAAGTGTGTATTGTATTTGTACGTATGTGCGTGTGTTTTTGTCGAAAAGCTGACCAATTACATGACTGTCCGTGTTACTTGAGAATAAACAGATATCAAACTAATATCGATACGTAATATATGTAAATTACAATATTCATAATACATATTTCCAAATTTTCCATAGCAGTTACTCCATATTGTGTTGAGAAATACCATTCATATAATAAGTTTGACTTGGAATGAGGAAATTCAGCGTGTAAACAACACAACATTCTACTATATCCCTAATAACAGGACTTGTGTTTAGTGTAACTATGTAATTGTATGTATAAATTGGACCCCCAATTAGTGGACTATGATCACAGCAGCCTAGCAATAGTTTGTTTTAAATGGTTGTGTTAAGCGTCACGGAGATATGAGAATGTTTAGGTATGTGTTAGAAAACTGGATTAACGGTTTAACAAGTATCCTCGAAATCTGATAAAAGGAAACCGAAAGTTCATGGTGATTTTTTTTTAAACCATTATACAGAGTTCCAACGTACATATAAAGGTGTTTTGAATTATTAAAAGACATAAATTTCTGGATAGTCATGGAACTTTCGTTATATGATTGACATTTTGTTTTGAACGTGTTTGGTATGTATGCATTTAGTATTAAGTACATGAGTATTAAACATAAAACGAAGAAGTAGAATTATATGTATAAGACAGTTGTTTTGGTAGCCATGTAAACAAACTACAAACAACACTATGAATACTACCAGTAATAAACACGAATCTGTTCGTTTATTTAGTTCAATTTAAGTTATTAAGACGTTATAATTTCATTTAGTCACGGATATTCCAATGTTATGTGAGTTTGATCTTACAAAATGATAAGAATTAAACAAACCTGTTCTTGTGTGTTGGCATTGACGTGAGTGGGCGCAGGTCAAGAGCCTAGTAAGTACCCGTTGTTTACACTTATATTAGTTATACCAGCTTTCTAGAAACAACAGTAATGTCTGAGTGGTTTACACTGACAAATGACACGTGCTCTACATCTGTCATCAACGAAAACAACGGGGAAATGGAAAACAATATGCTATTTGACGGTACATACGTATATTCTGGTCTTCTTGTCTTTGTCTTTTCTTTGAGCTTTTTCGTTAACATATAGTGTTTACATACATATGTTGCATTTTTTCCAATCGAAGATAATGTTTGACTGCTGATTTGGGGTAATACCTTCCTTTCCATGCTGTGACTGTCCTACATATATGAGTTCGAACACAGACCAATAAGAAATATAATTTTCCTAATTTGATCTTTATATATCGTGAGAAATAGAATGTAAAAATAAACGTTGAAGCATATAGAATTGTTATAGTGTTGGAAGCCAATCGGTAATTGTAGGACTTTTTATTACAAATGTGTTTTGTATAAAGCAACGCTTGCACCACATTCTGGTAAATCCTGTATTGTATCAATGTTTAATTAATGGTTGACACGTAGGTGGTTTTTTATTGCTGCACTGACTGCAAACGTGTTTGGTGAAATTTGATGAATTTAACGTGAGTTCAAATAAATATTATACATATGTTATTGTGGCTGCGAACGTGATCTTTGACGATATTAGAATGTGTAAGAATGTGGTGAAAGTGGTGGTGGTTATCGCGATATGGTATCATATTTAGTAATTAGTAATTTGTTAAGATAAATCAGGAAGTATGGGTGCCAACTGAAATCAGAATAATTTATTTGTCTCGTCGTAGCGTCGACAAAGATAAACCCTTCAACATAGAAAAAGTAATACATATCACATGAAGTTATTAACCTAAAGATGTACTCATAGCACTAACAACATCTCACAATTGTTTGACAAATCAAATCTATTGTTTGAAGCTGCGATATCATCTGACCAAACCAACACTGCTCCCAAGAACTAACTAAATTGTATTGTCTATTATTTAATGTGATTATTAACTAAATGTTTCAATTAAAGATACAAGGTACTCGTTTTCACTGTATCACCATACAATTGTGCAGTGTATTGTGCAGTGGAATGTTTTGTTTGTAATTGGGCATAGTGGAATGTTTTGTTTGTAATTGGGCCTAATGGAATGTTTTGTTTGTAATTAGGCCTTAACCAACAAACGTTTTGCTCAACATCGTTAGTGGAGTGAAAGTGGGAAGAGGCAAGTAAAGCTGAGAATAGTGTGTCACTTATGAAACGTTTTCTTTTAAACAACCGAGCAAGGGGCATAAGGCTTCTAGGCTTAAGCTGATTAACCATTTGACTGTCGTAATACGTTTGACCTAGGAAATTTAGTTGCATTACCATTTTAAATAAATTGAAGCACTCGTTGTAAATATTTAATTGCTTTAATAAATGAGACACAGTCGGAAACGCCAATGATACATAATTAAGAACTCTATTGCTCGTTGGTAATGTCACTTTAATATGATTCTTCATTCAAACAGCTTGCGGACTAAGAATTATTACTGATTGAACATTTTAATTATCTAGGGCGATAAACAAAAAATGTATGGTATGACTTAACAGACAAAATCGGAGACAATATTATTTATTGACGTAGCTTTTCAAATTAACGGTTTAACAAGTATCCTCGAAATCTGATAAAAAGGAAACCGAAGGCTCATGGTAATTTTTAAAACAAAAACATTATACAGAGTTCCAACGTACATATAAAGGTGGTTTGAATTATTAAAAGACAGAAGTGCTTCAACATAAGGGTACATTCATGTGTTATTCAAATTGTTCTGCACAGATAACTCATAACAATTCTGAGATACGTGGAAAAAGAGATGATATTAGATAACAACGGTGAAGTCTCGGATACACGATGACTTGACTGCCCTTATTTATAAAAATAACTATACCGACACTTAAAAGTACAAACCATTCACTGAATAACTGTAAACGTGTTTGATTTTTTGAAAACTACGGTGTAAACACAATCCGAATGATTTAAGTTTATATAGTGAGTTGACAACAATTTTAAAATCCTTGGTGGTCCAATGCTTAATTATGATAGAATTGTTGAACGATTTGCAAATGACGAAATAATGCATGGCGGTAGCTCTTTAAGAATATAGCTATCATGGATTGAATACAAACCTTACTGGAGTAGCTGCATATTCAATTCAATTCAATTCAAAAACTTTATTCAAAGAGTGTGACCCAGTAAGTTTATAACATACGGCTTAATAAAGGTCTTTTAAAAACAATCAAGGTATGCAATGAACTATGTACTTGATTGACAGTATATGATGACACACACATGCATATGAGTTTCACGACAGAGGTTGTTGCCCCAATGCGTTCGCAATTATAAATGATAATTTTCCAGATCAGTGACTGGAAACAGAACGGATTGTTTAAATAGATAACGAGTGGATATAATACAGTTGTTGCATAAGATAATCATTGTAAAAATGTAGTTTGTTCACCACCTTTTATCCATTATGAATAAGAAAACATGACTAAAAACGAAATATAAAGAGCTAGTGTTCGTTGAAAGCATGACGTTAAAGCGTATGCACTTTCATTATATTGAAATGTTAGGAATAAAACGTTCAAGCACTATAAATTTAAACCACTGATATATGAAGACTTCTTAACTGTTGATACCACCCAAGTTTAGCCGAGACCAGTTTCATACCAGGCAATTGCATATTTTGCTCTTAAAATCAGTCACATTTCGATAGGTTTTAAGGATGAGAAAAATGGCGGAACGTAGTGTAAGAGCTGTGACATACGATAAACAAACTATAGTAATACATTGGTATAACAATGTTGACGTTTTGTTTCCTGATCTTGGGTCAGTAACGACAAATATAAACCTTTCTTTTTCAATAATTGAACACCACGCCGCCCCGCGACATACGAACTAGGAGGAGTCCCTGATATCTAAATGGATAAATGTGATTAGTGGAGATAAAAGATCCCTGAAGAAATTGAATCTAGTGACCAGGATTAGTGCTTTTGTTTCGGCAGTAACAAAGGGAATGTCACAAGTAACAGACAGTATTGTACATTACACTTATAGTTTTAGACAACCCTTCGGATATGACGTGCAAAATATAAATGTATACCCTAATTTGATAAATCACAGCTAGTTGTGTCCAATCAAAAATGTAACGAAGGTCTTTTACAGTGAATAGTGTCATTGTAGCTGTTCATAACATCACCCATGCAAATTTACACAAAGAAAATGTCAAAGATCGGATGACCAATGTGCCCCTGACACATAACACTCTTAATAATAACGCACACCTAAATAAATCTCGGAATCAGTAGATGGTCACCTTGAGTGTTGACATAATTAGGAAAGTCAGAGTCTTCCAAGAAAGGTTGTACATAAACGATTGGTTTGAGATGACATTTGAGACTACGGTTAATGTACAGAATGTATTTTAAAGTAAAAAGATATGTTTATAGAATAATTGCTCATACAACTGTACACGTATGTTGACAATGTTGATTATAGATATTTAACAATAAGGGTTATATAATAAATGTGAGTTTTGATAACGTGACGCATACGACCTAGCTTAACAAAATTGTGTTTCCAGAAATCTTCCAAAAAGTTTGGTCATTGTCTTAGGAACATTTTGGGACCAATAGTTCGAACTGAATTAGTTTGGAAATAGGTAAAATATTCAAATATAAAAGTGTCCAGTTTCTTTTGTCATTTACTTTTGATATTTGCTGCGTTATATGCGGTTATAATGTCAAATCAGTATCGACGTTGCAAGAGGTAATACGTAAGCAGGAGAGTCGTTACATGGATAAAAATATCAGATCTCATTTGAAACGTTATACATCTAAACATTTGAATCGTTATACATCTAAACATTTGAATCGTTATACATCTAAACATTTGAATCGTTA
>ENA-OREC01000497-OREC01000497.1-marine-metagenome-genome-assembly--contig:-NODE-497-length-15550-cov-17.056744_pt1 | contig 15550 bp, 12 predicted proteins | sample MGYA00248626_ERZ508543 | MGnify/ENA primary metagenome ERZ508543 (study PRJEB26211, sample SAMN05518279) | marine metagenome | isolation source: Puget Sound, Washington, USA | host: Bankia setacea... | reverse complement strand
ACATTTTACAAGGGTAATAGCCATACTTGTGACATAATCACATTGTATAAATTAATTTACCTTGATATACGACTAATATATTAATTTGCTTAAAGCGTACCATAAAAACATAGCGTTTTAATATACAACTGTATATATATATTCGTTTGCTTCCATTACTTAAGACACATATATGAAGATGTTCTATACAATAATTGGGTGTATTATTATTATTTGTTTTAAGAGATATAGGTGTAAAAACTTCATAATTAGTTTTACAATAAAAAAACACATTGGAAAATCAATCAATTATAACTAGTTTTCAAATACTCATTTAAGATTAATTTGGTAACCTAATGTAACATATATTTCATGTATGGCACGGATGCTACATCTTAAAATACTTTGTTTTGGTACAGAAATATGCACAGATATATTTTTAACAACAATAGTTTAAATATATAAGCCAAAAGACAGAAAATAATTACTTTGGGTGTAAAGGTAGTTATGATGCTTTTTTCCCTTTTTTTAAACATATTTTTTTGGTAACAGTCATAAACGCTATTAAAAAACATAAAGCTACCGCTTTGACAACTCCATCATATATTTTCTTAATCTATAGACATGTTCCTATCAAAATATAGGCATGATAACTGTTCACCCAATTTGGTATCGGTGGCTAAAATCCAGGGTCTGGCTCACCGCCTATCTGTACTGGATACAACATGTCGGGGTTTAAACATAAACACCGTCACCAATGTCAACTCACTAAATACAAGTATTGTTGACGCCATGCAAACATGTTACTGTGGTACAGACATACGTCAGTTGTATGTAGCCTCTAAACACTATAAACTATGGGTAAACACGGATAGGCCTAGGGACGCTGATAACGCCGTATTGAGAAGTTATAAAGACGCCAAATCCCAGTTACGTCGAGGGCAGACGACAACAGTCTGAGCAACTGTATTTTCAAAAGTTTGAAGAGTTGGATAGAGGAGCAAGTGGTGATCAAAGAATGTTTTGGAAACTACTGAGAAACAGAAACAAGAAAGATACGGTACAAATTTAGTTTTGCTGAGCACTATAGAGGCGTGTTTGACATTCACTATATCGAACCATGTACCGAGTTTGTTCACACAATCCGTTCATGTGTCCAAAATGCCGAAATTAATAACAACAACAACCACGTCATTAAAATATCTGAACTTGAAATTCACAAAGCATGTACTAGGCACTCAAAACGAGGTAAAGCCACCTGACTTGACGGAGTAACTAGCGAACACATACTTTGTGGCGGTAAACCCGTGGCAATGGCATTGAAGGCTTTGTTCGATACTGTAACATGTCCTAATGATTGAAAACAGAGCATTATAGTTCCAATCTATAAGGGTAAGGGGAAACGTAAAGACGACCCTGGTAGTTATAGGCCTGTCTCTCTGATCTCCGTACTTAGAAACTGTTTGAGCGAATGATATATAACAGAATACAGGGAGACACATTCACACTTCCCAAATCGGCAACAACAAGGCTTTCAAAACGGCTGCGTTCAGTCTCCAAGAGACAATCTATCACCAGCTTGAACAACGCTCTAACGTATATGTAGCTCAACTAGATATAAAAGGTGTAGTTGATGCCGTATGTATAGATGGTCTGTTCTACAAGTTACAACAGCTTGGCATTAACCAACGTATATGGAGAGTTTTACGTTACTATGGTCTTAAAACTATAGTGCGCGTAGGCTCAAGCACGCCACGGCCCATCGACGTCAAACGCAGCATTCGTCAAGGCGGGGTCCTATCAGATTTCCTGTACTTGGTCTTCATAAATGATCTATTGAATAGACTTGAGGTATCTGGTCACGCCGCGTAGGTAGTACAAGGTGTGGCAACCCTACTTTGGCGGACGACATCACGTTAGTCTCTACCTCTCCATGCGCTTTACAGAACCTTCCAGACATAGTGTACGCTAACGCCACTAGATTCAAATTTGGAATAAGCATTGAAAAAGTCTTGTTGCATGGCTTTTTGTCACAGACGATTACATCTACCATTGCAAGTTCATATAGGTAACAATATCCTTAAGAATGCCGAATCAGCTACACACCTGGGCATTGTACTTACAGATGATATGAGAGTACACGAACGAGTCAAAGAGAGGTGACAAAAGGGTGAAAAATCGTTCCACTCGTTGCCAGGATAAGGCGTCCATCCCACTTGCCTTAACCCCCTAACGTCGACTAGCTTGTATAGGAAAATCACTATGCAGTCAATACTATACGGCAGTGAATTATGGAACGGTTTATCTGTCACTGACGTGGAACATATCAACCGCTGTCAGCACTATATAGCTAAGGCCATACTAGTCGAAGCGATTCGTGAAAATAGTTCAGAATGTGTTGAAAGCATGACATTTTGCTTAGTAGTAGTTTATGTCATGGAGAACAGTTTCAGCTACGGACCCAATCTACTAATTGAAATTGGTGTGAACGGCAGCCATTTTAAAAATGACAGACGTTGGATTTCTTTAAAATATTTCAAAAAGTCATAGTAATTGTAATAGATATGCTATTGATATGGAACTTGGTAAATAGAGTACCAATTGAACAATTTATGAAAATATTACTGATATCGAATGGCGGCCATATTGAAAAATCACGTAAGTGTAAATTTGGTTTATATCTTATTATTTTTATGTTGACATATTATTTGATGTACATTTATATAGATTGTTTTACTTTTTATTATGATTGACTCAAGTAACAAAGTCAGATGGTTAACTTTTTGTTAACCTTGAGCAAGTTTTGTTACCACCACTTTACTTTTCATGGTGACATTGGTTACTTTGCTTATATTGTTTCACTATATGGTAAAGCTGCATAATGGTACGTTACTTATCACATTAATATATACTTTATATATGATAAATAATGTACACGAAATTTATTATATGCTTAGTTGGTTAAGTAATACCTACACAAACTATCTTATTAGATTTCTTTCCCCATGAAACAGCATAAATAGTATAACACATATATGTTTAAACCACAGATTGTTTACAATATAAACATTAATAAATATAAGTATGTTAAGTAATCAACACATTACCACATGTCCATAAATAGTATCAATTCATCCAATCAACTAGCTGTCTTCAAAATACAACATGGCAGTCAACTGTTTGATATTGTGGTAAGTGAGTTTTTTTTTAAAATAGATTGATATAAACTAATTGTGTAAGCAATTATATCAACACTTGCAGGAAAACTGTAGATTCTGTAAAATCATTGTAAAAATAATTATCTTTGTTTTAATTGAGTAACATGCCTGAGCCATTGGCACCCTTACTTATATTGGTATGACTCTACATTTTACTGGGGGTCTACAGCTCTGTCAAATAGCTCCGAATGTGTTTTGTCATAGCTGGAACAAATTAAATGTTTATTCACTTCACTTATGTTACTATAATACCGCCAAATGTTGAGCATAACATCTCATCTAAACCACTGTTGTTAACATTCAATGAGCCTTCTGGTCCTACAAAAATAATGATAGATGTATAACCAATGTATCCATTCTACCAAGATGCAGTATCAAACAATCTAATTGTTTTAGGTACCTAAATTATATTCAATATATCTCAGTAAACAATACAGAGTACTGTCTACATGTAGAAACAGACGTTTAGACCTTTTGAAGGCGGTATTTATTATGTCTGAGAGTGAGGAATTTCAGGCATCAGTCCTGGAAAGCGTACAACCAGTTTTCTTCCTGAATGCGTACTTAGGTTTTTGTTTTGCATAGTGTTTTAACCATTGTATACATGACATGAGTCATACGTTGTGACATCATTTTAAACAAAAACACAATATCAATATCACAACATCTTCTCGCTTAAACTACAATGCATGGGAAAATCTTGAAGGAAGGAATTGTTTCTGATCTCATTTGTCTGTATTAATGCTGTTTATTTGTGTTACATATTGAACAAGCTCAGATAATGGTATGTACCATCCCAACTAGAGTGATCAAGTACAGTGAAGGTTGCATCGTTGTATCGAGGAACTTCATTGTTTGTGCAATAAACTCTTAATTTCACCATGTGCTCATTGACAGAAATAAACACACCATTGTCCAATTGTCAAATTGTCTGTAAACGCGTTTGAGACCAGACAAAACGGATTGTACTTAAACTGCTACAGTTGTTTTATATAAATTTGGCTTACATTGTATACACATATATCAAAAGCTCACGCTGATCCATCTAGACTGTTATTATATGTTGTATATTTAACTAATGATATGCATCTGAACTATATACATTTACATATAATAACTGGACATACTCATGTTTAACATACCAGTGCATTGTTGGGGAAGTGTCAACTAGCACTAACTTTTAAGGAATTGAATTACATGCAGCTACATACGTTCTAGTAACCACTAATAGTTAAATGTAATGTTGATTCAATGTATATATGTACTAGACAAATATCAAGGAGCTATTAGTGGTACATTGTAATACTAATACTACATGTATTTCACAAATGTGTTTCTAATTCTAGTTGTATATTATATAAGACATATCGCTCTATGTTTAACATATTTGATATTGAATACGTTCTTGGCCAGAGACAGCATTTTATCAAAATGAATCATTTTCATTGTAATTCGTTCATAATATACAACAAGGAAGGTAAATATAGTCATTTGTTTCTATCTCTTTACCATCAAAGGTTCAATGTAAACGCGAAATCAGCAACGCGAAAGGAGAACGCGAAGAAAGTTTTTGGCTTACAAGAATTGATCACGATCCCGACCTTTCACGTTTTAAACGTATCCAAAATGCAATAAGTCCGTCAGTGATATGACAGTACCCAGCTACTCGATCACAACTGTCCCTAGCTTACTTTGTTGCCAAAGTTGTTACTGAGAAGTCAAATCACAGAGATATATGTGGGTGTTTGCATACAACTAGGACTATACATATTTTGTCAGGACTTAGCCAGCCAGGAACAGATTCATTGATAACATAGACTCTAAATACAGAGCCATGATCCCAGTACCAGTGCCAACCATGAATTCGCAAGACTTTGCTTGTTTTGTCCTGGGAAACGTAACTGTTAAACTAAACTCTGATGATCACTCTACTGAAATAATGGACATACTGTTTCGTTATGTGAAGCTAGCCTTCACACTCTACAATGGACATGTGTATATTTAGTTATGTGTCATATTAGTGACATACCTTACGCGTGCCTGATTTAAATTAATTATGGCAACTAAGAACTACGTGATTTAGTAAAATGTTGATATATGTTTGACCATAAACCTTTAAAATGTGTTTTTTCAAGATATACATGTCATGGAAAGATTCTTGTTTGTTCACACAAGTTTATTGTATTATGTATGTTCATTCTCCCTCGTGGAGGCGATAAATACATAAATAAATAAAACAGTACAATTAGATAAACGTGAGTGTGTACTTTACGTTCAAGGTGAATGGAGATCTTAAGATACAGAGTACAGAAATCACTAACAATCATAGTTAATGACAAGGTCACGTATTTTACATGTATCAGCACATGTTGAGAGGTGGACAGGATACATCATAGTATTATAGTTGTAACACACGTTCTAGCGCAGGACAATGCTATACTCACTATATATACGAGTAAGTTATAAACATGAAAACAAATATAAACACCGCCTTGCTTGTTTACCTCCCCTTAGTATACCCAAATCAGGATATGTTTAAAAACCTGAACATCGACTGTTAAATGTTTCTCTTCAGGTACATATACCATCATGTACAACAGAAGTTCATTTTTAGACTGAAAACAACTACAGCTTTTGGTTGTTTCTTGGTATGGTTTGACCCTACATATTCTCGAACAATTTCCGCTCAGTAAGATCTATAGCTCGTTGGCAAATATATGAGACTTCAATAATACCTTTATTCCTAAAGGTTCCGGTCAGATAAATAACGGCTTTCCGTTCAATGTCTGGTACAGCTTTTGATTTTGGTTTTGTCCCGACGCTTGTATCTATGAAAGCAGCCGCAAGTGTTTGATTAGGCGATGTACACTCCACCATTGTCGTATATGTTTCTGTGTTGTTGTGGCCTAAAATACAATAGCAACAAAATACGTGTGTCAGGTTACTTTAATACCAAGGGACTCGCTTGTCGTCTGCTCATATTAACATGCACTTAAACAACACTCATGCCATACACACTACTAGTTTGGTTTCCGCGGTACACAACGTACGAGTATGTACGTAACGTATGAAGTTGCAAATACGTCGTGTGTATCAGTTCATGTTTTACAAGATGACAAACTGCAGGTCGACCCGATTTAGAACGTGTTACAGAAGATCATGAGTTCCAATACTAATATCCGAATGTGCAGTTAACAATTTGAATAGACAAATCACTAGAGTTGTAAATAAAATTGCTGCACACAAATTTAATTTTGATTTTAAACACTCATGTTAAATTTGTTATATCGACTTAAACTTTCAAACGCACTCAGTAGTGTGTAGTTACCTGCTCTACATGCTTGCATTAATGTATCGGTTGAACTACAGCAACATGTGGTGCTATCTGTGTTATAATCAGTTGTGTTACTTTCACTATTATACCCGTATAGTGGTTGAACTGGTTCAGTGTTTCCATACTTCTTACATAGAAGCACGGTTACTGGTACACTAACTAGATTGATTATAACCAGAATAACGTGTAATACTAGAAAGTAGCCGCATTTTGTTAAGCAACCTTTGCGCATAGACTGGTCTCTCAATAGACTGGTCTCTCAATAGACTGGTCTCTCACAGGCAGATCTTCATACTTCGCATTATGTTTCAATTCTGGCAGATTTTGATCAGCATCGTTTATATCCTGATAGTGTAGTGTATGTATTACCAATATTTATTGTAGAGCCAACATTGGCAACATAACGTACTCTTCGTTCGTCTGCGTTGATGGAGACAACGTGCTCAGTATTTCCAACTACGTTGCTGATTAACCTTTCAGTATCCAAGGGACATGTGGGCTGTATTGATGCTTTTCCTTCAACATACAGGTTTATTAACCGCGGATGCTCTTTTGGTCTGTATAAACTATGTGTATGACTGGAACCATCATCGGTTGAATGTGTAACATAATCCAGCGTATTTGTCCGACTGTATTGCAAAGAGGGAGTTATGTATTGACAATCTTTTCCATTTATTTCAACACATTTTTCTGTTCGGTTTCCTGGGTTACTGTAAATATTGCCAATTACCGCAAAATCCAACGAAACATATAGTTCTTTCATCAAAGTGTTGTCCCCGTCTGATGTGTTATCTATCAATGATAACAACGAAAGTTCACCCCTAGGCTTTAATAGTCTCTCCATTATCTTCACGAATGTGTAAAACTTGATAGTTTAACTTAATGTTGTTTGTAATGTATACTAGATGTTCACATTCGTGTTCTGGTCACACTTGTCCAATACATGCTATTACATTGACACTTTCTGATTTGTTACCAGCCACCTATATATTGTTGCAGCGTCCACACTTTTATATTTGCAATCCTCCTTCATCACCTTTTCCTTATGTATTACGTTTTAAACGGGAAATAAACATTTGTCTAAGCCTTTATATGTACTTATCACATGTCATACAAGTTGTTAAGTTCCCCTGAGTTTGTGTTGTTTAAATTGCATATTATGTTCCGGTAAGTACCGTTAAGCCAATTTTCCAAGAATCTCATTATGATTGTTTTCTTGTGGAAATTATGAAGTGTTTGGAACTCGCTTTCCACTCAGCAGTCCACAATTTGTTATGACAGTTCTCATAGTTTCGTATATACCATACATCTAGTGATGCAGCCTTCTCTGTGGTTAGTTACGTGTGAGTTAGTGTACACAAGTTGTAATAATCTGAATAGAGTGCGTAACGAGTTCCTTTCTAGGTTGAACTGTTGATATATTCCAGAAATGGTTTGTCCTCAATCTGTGTATAAATAAACCGTCAGTTAACAACACAAAATGTAGCCAGAATCGTCTGACATCTTTCACTATTATAACAACCGCATATTTACGTTCCTTATAATATTAAAACTAACAGTGTTACACCCAGCATACACTATACAATGACTGACAGAAACTTTATGTAGGATACTTGAAAGTTTTAGTTTTAATGTCCTTGTTATGTTGAAAACCGTGTCCGTTAGCTCGATTGTAAAACCGGAAATTCCACTCGGAAACTTTCCTGACTACAACCAGTACTTAACAATGAGAGTACAGTTGTTTCCCAAATAAAAGAAACGCGACCTTGGATAGGGTTCGAACTCATTTGTAAAGGCTTCAACCGATACCGAGTCAGACGCATCTTCTGTGCGATGCTATTGGTCAGACTGTGACTATGTGACAATCGCCTACGTAATTTACCTGCAAATATGATGCGAGTATTAAACACTTGTATTTAAACACAGTCCGTTTAATTGTTCTTTAATACAACAACATAGTAAAACAATAATCACATAATTAACAGCAATACTGCGTAAATAAAAGGTAATACAAAAAAGGCATAGCAAATAACCCAACATTTCCGAAATCTGAAACTATAATTGAACATTTATTGATTTTTCAAAACCTTCAACAGCGGACATGTAAGTAGTCCAACAAACGCTTCGGACCAAACAAAACATAGGTCATGGAAGCGTGTTTTCTGTCAGCAACGTGAGTGTGTGTGAAGGTGTCCTAGATGTAGTTGGCTTGGTGACTCTTGTTTGCTGCATATGAGAGAGGATGATGAGATCCAGGCTTTATTTTAGAATTTCCATCATGTTCAGGCGGTATCCTTTCAGCTAGTCGTAGTCAATTTATCCACTGCATTGACTTCCTGAAGTAAAGTACATGAAGAAAGTCAATGCCCCGTTTTGAATACACACGTATATCCACTAACAATACAACCTACTATTAAGGTCAAGCAAGATTGTTTTACTCAATTATAATATCGCGGATATACCATCTAGCTAAGTCGGTGCAAGATACATCATGGACGTGTCTTCAATGTATAACACCTTTTACGATATGAGTTTACGAACATTCAGTTTTAATTGATAGAGAACAAAGCACATTTACCACTAAAAGTAAACACTACGGCAGATATAACAGCATGTCGTATAAATGAGGATGTTGTTTATAAAAGAAACGAAACAAAAAGGTCGACGATATGGTTCGAAAATCGATATTTAGGCTAGCTTAACAGCTAATAAACACCTTGTTATATAATAAAAGGTAACAAAAATATTTGTAAAACAGACCGGTACACCAGTTCATGACAGGTTTGATGTATTTACTCAGCATCAGTTTCACGTGACTTTTTTGGTCTATTTTTAGAATTCATGTCATTCGAAAAAATACAATTTTACGAGAACCCTTGAACAATGTATAAATATCAGTAAAAGCGACAACAGTTAAATACCTTTAACAAGTTTGCAGCCACATCCATAGTCAATGAACTGCCTCGTTTGCTTAAATCGTGTTGATCTTCCACTCTGTGATCTGTTGTGGATTTAGCCACTAGTGTAGGGTAGAGGTTTAGTGATAACCGGAAGTAAGGTGTGTAGAGGAGCGGACGCCACCTTGACAGACAGGACAATTAGAGACACAAACACTATCAAGTTATAACCAAGTAAAGAACCCACTATCACGTATAGCTATTCATGTAAGTTAAACATAGATACACATTAGATCCAAACCTGCGGAAGACTCAAGGTCACTATGTTCACTGTTTCCATCACTAGACTCGCTGTCAAATACAATTTCTTCCTCCTGGCAAGTGAACTCATGCCTAAAAGACTGTTTATCAACATCTGCTATTGCTTCTAGTGAAATAAAATCATTGTTCTTGATGTTAAGGAACTTATAAGGGGAACAATTCAAGTGATATTTTTAAAGGTATTAAACATATTTACTCCCCATTTTTATAAAGACAACCCATTTAATTGAGGTTGAACGGGTGAGTTTTGACGTAAAATGTCAAACGTCGTTTAAACGCGTTTTTCTCGCTTTGACGTTACTCACACAGAAGGTCCCTTTTTGCCTGACGCGACACAAATTTATGCATAGACTAACTAGATGTACAGACTGGAACATTCCACGATACTTATATCAATATCTCAGATGATTGGTATGTCAAACCCAAACCATCAAACTGTCCACAATGATCCAGTGGTATCAAATGGCATGTATGTGCTTATGTGTTTCAGTACATATTTAAATAAAGACCCACAAGAAACGTGTATACACATGATTAGAATAGTTATTGTTCTCATATGCATTCGTTTTATACTTTAACACAGATGACAAATGAACACTTTAGTTATATCACAGGTTTAATTTATTTTAGTTCAATTTGAAACAAAGCATGTTTGCTTATGTACGCATAGTTCACGTTCCCATCCCGAGCCTGTCATAACTAAACAAGGTGGATAAACTGTATTAATCAATGAAACAACGGAGCCTTTGCTATGGAGATCGAACTCACGTCGGATCGAGTAGGGGTCATATGCTCTATAACTAACGCCGCACCGCCGCTAATTTTTATCTATAAAATGTATGAACTATGAACGAATTGCATATGTAAGGTACTTTTCTATTTACATGTAATTTCAATATCTCGAGTAAGTATCAGTGCCACATGTTTTAAGTATCATTAAGAACATGTTATGTACATGTTATTGTTCAAACATCAACACATGAATGATACAAAACTAGTGCTGAACTTGAATTAAAATATCTACAGGAATATTTGAAATAGATATAGTTTGTTGAAGTTAAAACATTTAACATTTATAAATAAACGTTAACATATGGCCCTATATACAATAAAAACATGTTACATATATGAATTTGATTTAATATGTAAAGTGGTTGAATGATCAATACTTACAGGTTATTTTTCACGAACTATGATATAAACGTATTTGTTAATTGAGCACAATTTGAAGAGTACGTATATACGTATTGGAGATGACTATATAATATATAGATGTGTAACACACAAACAAATACAACCATATAAACACATATATACACATGTATACACTATACATACACTATATAAACACATATATACACATGTATACACTATACATACACTATATAAACACATATATACACATGTATACACTATATATACACATGTATACACTATATATACACATGTATACACTATATATACACATACATACACATATATCCACATTGTTTCTGCAGTCTTGAAACCGCACCATCAATAAACGAAACTATTTGTTCTGAATTTGGAACAGCAATGTATCAACTCAACAAACTATAAAATAATCAAGTATTATTGATATTTATGATAATAATTTCTAAGATAAAACTTAGATTTAGAAAAGATTGGATCGTAGTTTGAAAGCACCCGAAACTATCACAACTGTTGGTGGATACATTTGAACATAGAAGTGAAACAATTACAACGCTTGAAGATAGCAAAACAACTGAGTCTCACAATATACCGAGTTTAAGACTAAACAGGGCACATATGGTCATTATAAGGTTGATTCCCTTTTTATTTGAGATAAATTATTTAATGATGGAAGTGTACTATGTGCACATGAATATGCTGCCCTATTATTAAAAAAGACATTACAAATACATTTAGTTGCCGTGTGGTGTGTTTTACTTAAGTAGGCAATCCGCACTTCTGGTATATATTAGCACCATCACCTGTTCCTTGAGTAAAGACCAAACTTAACAGCTTCATAACATTTAGTATGCCACCAAGTGTCTTATATTTGTCCCAAGCCAACGTATTACCTTCGGTAATATGGGTTGGTCCGTTCATATGTGTTCATATTTCAAACATGCCAAATTCATTCACACTGTCACGTGATACCGTTATCGTGCTTGCTCCACTGATATGTATGTATATTTCGTCCCCTTCGTTAAACTGTGCAACCCTATGTATAGCACAGACCGCCTCAAGCTTGTCTTGTTTAGTTTTCTCTAGTGGTTGATGTGTCACAGTTTCTAACGCTCTCACGTTCCCCATCTTGGTTTTCTGATGTATCTCATATATCAACACTCTGCAAGGAGTAAATGGAAGTTCTATATTCGGAGGAAAGTGTCTATCAAAAACAAAACACTGTAGGATTTTAGGCAAAGTATTGCACATGTTCCAGTAAATCAAACACTATCCAAAAAGTAAAAAGGTTTTAGATTGGAAATGTCAATGGTACATCGTGTAATAAATAAAAAAATCATCAACAATCTGGAGAAGTTATTATTGACGATTTGTACTTTAAATCAAAGAGCCGGGAGGGCATTTAATCAATAAAGAAACAAACAGGATGAAGTACATACCTTCTGAAATCTTCATCTTTTTGGAGGTTAAACTTTACACGTGCGTATAGAAAGTAGTTGCCACTGTTACCGATAATGATACTGCTGGAATCCCGGGTGAGAAGAAGGCTGCTAGCATCGGCTTTATTCTCCCATTTCATCTGTCGCGCTTAAATATGAAAATAATCTAGTCAAGCACAAACCCTTCCATAACATAAAATAGTGATAACACCAAATATACAACCTCTAAATGATGTTTTACATTGAAGTATAAACCACGAACACAGTCAATTATTCGTCGATTAGCGACGCTTCAAGAAATATCGCAAACACATTTAAAACAAGCATTCTCTGTTATATTGGCAGATATAGTGTTTTATTTGGTTTGAAGGTTTGAAGGTTTAACTATCTAAAAACTGTATTTTGCATTGGAAGAACCACTACTGTATTATGTCTCACTGTATATTGGTTAGGGTGACTAAAAGCCGGTTGTATGGTTCCCATACGGAGGAGCATTAAGTATGTTGGTATTACTATCACTTTCAAGGTTCGGGTCGAGGTTTCAGAGGACCTGGCGACGGTTTTATACCAGGTGGTTGTCGAGGACACACATATAAGAGGGCGTAGCTATGTCGTGTGGATAGGTTGGTGTAGTCAAGGGCGGAAGTGGTTTACTGAGACACGTGGGCGAGTCAACACGATGGCCATGGTGGGCGAGTTTTAGATAGACTTTCATCCGTGCGGTAGTGTCAGGGTTTGAGTGAATTGTAGTCGAGCGGATACGGTGTGCAGTGAACATTGAACCGGTGTTGATGTTGATGTTTTATTGTATTAATTCTTATGTTAAATGTTGTTAAATAATTGTCTTGTACAATTGTTCATAATTCTTTCTTGTATCAATTTTGACTGCCCCTCCGTCATAGAGTGTGACAAATGGTTGTGTTATTTCTATATTCATCACACAGAAATAAGTTGTCAAAACAATAATAACATTACAAACATGCCTACCGCGGGGTTCGAACTTTCCCTCAAGATGTATTGCTCCTTTCCCTTTGTTCCTGTTTCCCACGAGATATTCCATATCTGCTAGGTTCTTAGAGAAACTACTGTTTGTACCTGTACTGTTGGCTTTGATAGCGGCTATCATCATTTGTAATTTGTCCATTACTGAAAAGAAACACAAAATAAGTATAGGCATGCAATGTGTTACATAGCGAAAACAACAAAATAAGTATAGACATGATGTGTGTTACATAGCGAAAACAACAACATAAGTATAGGCATGCAGTGTGTTACATAGCGAAAACAACAAAATACATATAGGCATGCAGTGTGTTACATAGCGAAAACAACAAAATAAGTATAGTCATGATGTGTGTTACATAGCGAAAACAACAAAATAAGTATAGGCATGCTGTGTTTTACATAGCTAAAACAACAACATAAGTATAGGCATGTTGTGTGTTACATAGCGAAAATAACAAAATAAGTATAGGCATGCAGTGTGTTACATAGCGAAAACAACAAAATAAGTATAGGCATGCTGTGTTTGACATAGCTAAAACAACAACATAAGTATAGGCATGTTGTGTGTTACATAGCAAAAACAACAAAATAAGTATAGGCATGCTGTGTGTTACATAGCGAAAACAACAAAATAAGTATAGGCATGCAGTGTGTTACATAGCGAAAACAACACAATAAGTATAGGCATGTTGTGTGTTACATAGCAAAAACAACAAAATAAGTATAGGCATGCTGTGTGTTACATAGCGAAAACAACAAAATAAGTATAGGCATGCAGTGTGTTACATAGCGAAAACAACAAAATAAGTATAGGCATGCAGTGTGTTACATAGCGAAAACAACACAATAAGTATAGGCATGTTGTGTGTTACATAGCGAAAACAACACAATAAGTATAGACATGGTGTGTGTTACATAGCGAAAACAACAAAATAAGTATAGGCATGCAGTGTGTTATATAGCGAAAACAACAAAATACGTATAGGCATGCAGTGTGTTACATAGCGAAAACAACAAAATAAATATAGGCATGCAGTGTGTTACATAGCAAAAACAACAAAATTAGTATAGACATGCAGTGTGTTACATAGCGAAAACAACAAAATAAGTATAGGCATGCAATGTGTTACATAGCGAAAACAACACAATAAGTATAGGCATGCAGTGTGTTACATAGCAAAAACAACAAAATAAGTATAGACATGCAGTGTGTTACATAGCGAAAACAACAACATAATTATAGGCATGCAGTGTGTTACATAGCGAAAACAGCACAATAAGTATAGACATGCAGTGTGTTACATAGCAAAAACAACAAAATAAGTATAGACATGATGTGTGTTACATAGCGAAAACAACAAAATAAGTATGGCATGCAGTGTGTTACATAGCGAAAACAACAAAATAAGTATAGGCATGCAGTGTGTTACATAACGAAAATAACAAAATAAATATAGACATGTTGTGTGTTACATAGCGAAAACAACACAATAAGTATAGGCATGCAGTGTGTTACATAGCAAAAACAACACAATAAGTATAGACATGCAGTGTGTTACATAGCGAAAACAACAAAATACGTATAGGCATGCAGTGTGTCACATAGCGAAAACAACAAAATAAGTATAGGCATGCAGTGCGTTACATAGCAAAAACAACAAAATAAGTATAGACATGCAGTGTGTTACATAGCGAAAACAACAAAATAAGTATAGGCATGCAGTGTGTTACATAGCGAAAACAACACAATAAGTATAGACATGCAGTGTGTTACATAGCGAAAACAACAAAATAAGTATAGGCATGCAGTGTGTTACATAGCGAAAACAACAAAATAAGTATAGGCATGCAGTGTGTTACATAGCGAAATTAACAAAATAAGTATAGGCATGCAGTGTGTTACATAGCGAAAACAACACGATAAGTATAGGCATGTTGTGTGTTACATAGCGAAAACAACACAATAAGTATAGACATGTTGTGTGTTACATAGCGAAAACAACAAAATAAGTATAGACATGCAGTGTGTTACATAGCGAAAACAACAAAATAAGTATAGGCATGCAGTGTGTTACATAGCGAAAACAACAAAATAAGTATAGGCATGCAGTGTGTTACATAGCGAAAACAACAAAATAAGTATAGGCATGCAGTGTGTTACATAGCGAAAACAACAAAATAAGTATA
>ENA-OREC01000496-OREC01000496.1-marine-metagenome-genome-assembly--contig:-NODE-496-length-15558-cov-13.461340_pt1 | contig 15558 bp, 3 predicted proteins | sample MGYA00248626_ERZ508543 | MGnify/ENA primary metagenome ERZ508543 (study PRJEB26211, sample SAMN05518279) | marine metagenome | isolation source: Puget Sound, Washington, USA | host: Bankia setacea... | reverse complement strand
TGGTTTACAATGTTGTTGTTTTTTATCTCTTGTGTATATTAAGAAATGATGGCTCCCCAATTCTGTTCAGAGATAACAGTTTTCCTAATTGTCCAAAACTATAACTTATCCAGATCTACTGTACAAGTACTGAAAGCATGTACAATAAGCTTCAAGACTCTGTGCACTAAATATCTGATATGATGACAAAAAGCATGTTCTTTTCTGAAAACTAAACCCAATCACAAGAACTCTAAGTGAAGGTTTTTCAGGCACTTGCATACTTATTGCAGATTTCCATGCCCTTGAATACTTAGTGCAGATGTTCAGGCCCTTGAATACTTAGTGCAGATGTTCAGGCCCTTGAATACTTAGTACAGATGTTCAGGCCCTTGAATACTTAGGTCGGATGTTCAGGCCCTTAAATACTTAGTACAGATGTTCAGGCCCTTGAATACTTAGTGCGGATGTTCAGGCTCTTGAATACTTAGTACAGATGTTCAGGCCCTTGAATACTTAGTGCAGCTATTCATGCCCTCGAATACTTAGTGCAGTGTTACAAGCCTTTGAATACTTAGTTCAACTTTGTGTAGGCCCCTGAATATTAAGGGCACTCTTTAGGCACTTAAATAATTAGTGCAGATTTTCAGGGTGAGCAGATTTCTAGGCCCTTGAATACTAAGTGCAGATTTCCAGGCCCTTGAATACTTAGTGCAGATTGTCAGGCCCTTAAATACTTAATGCAGATGTTCAGGCCCTTGAATACTAAGTGTAGATTTCCAGGCCCTTGAATAGAAAGTGCAGATTTTCAGGCTCTTGAATACTTAGTGCATATGTTTAGGCCAGTGAATGCTAAATGCAGATTGTCAGGCTCTTGAGTATTGGCGATGTTCTTTTGCATTTAACAGTGTGACATGTTTTTACTAATGCTATATCTTCATACTCCAATAATCTGTATGTTACTATATACTCTACCATATTTACTACAATAACCAGTATACTCTATATGCCAACTTGTATAGCAGGTAGGAATGTCTGAACCAACCAAAGCTTCTTGTATCTATGTAATAACTGTGTTTGTTTTGGAATGTATCGGATTCAGAAGCAAGCCTGTGTCTGGAATGGAAAATCATACAGTTGCTTATAAACATAGAAAAAAATGAGAGCAAGACTGTAGGTCGTTTATACAAAACCTTTGTCTGACAGCTTGGAAACAAAAAAAACAAACAGCACTGTTTAAAACTCAAGTATTCAAGATTAAAGATTGTAGGAATGCTGCTCAACACTTCTACCCAGAAAGTCTCTGTCTATGAGAGGATACATGAAGTTATTTCAAGAACTCTTTACAAAGATGTTTGATGATTTTGATGATGTAAATTCAGATGGTAACGTTGTCACTAAATATGACTGAGATGATGTCATAAATGAATACATTCCAAACATCCCTCAGCATGGCCTCCTATATCCCTGTGTGCCCAGCTCTATATACTCCTCTAACACTACTACTACTCCTGCATCATTCTATTTACTCCTCATACCTCCCTCCAACTATAACCTAGACAAAATATACCCTCCACATTAACCCCTGGCATCAACCAACTTAACCCGTCTCCTAATATTACCCCTGTAATCATCCGGAGGCCAATCGGAATCTATTCTCTTTTTCTCTTTCCCCCATGTAGTACCCCAGAGTGAGTTGAAGCCTACACCACCTACGTCACGAGCACCCCCCTCTGTGCCCCTCATGTTACCCAGTGTACCGGTTCCCCCCGCTGAACCTCAGCACCCGCTATTTCCTCCACACCACCAACCAGCACCGTCCCATCAACAACATCATTCTAACTGGGCCACATTCTCGTATCCATCCTCCATGTTGGAAGTGGTTGCCATGACATCAGAGATTGATACGCTCGACCTCACTAGCAGGGTCAAGGACGTCTTACAGTTCAATAATCTAGGGCAGAAATTATTCGGAGAGGCGGTGATCGGGCTCTCACAGGGTTCTGTCAGCGAACTGCTCTCCAAGCCCAAACCGTGGCACATGCTCAGTATCAAGGGGAGGGAACCCTTCATCAAAATGCATCTATGGTTAAGTGACCCTCATAATACAGAGAGGTTAAAGCACTATCAGAATGAGATTAAAGGTAGGAAGACTGGCGTTACTGAAGGATATTGCCAATAGTTTAATGTTCCCCATGCATTCACTTGTGATGTTAAAGCTTCCTAGTTGTTTTGCCCGTCACCATTGGAAACAGAAGGGTTAATATCTAGCTGCCATGAGTGAATCCGTTCAACTGTCCAACCACAACAGATGTACACGTTGTCTATTGACAAATTGTACAATTTTGATCCGTGTATTATCAGATACATTTCTCTTAAAACATTTTGTTTCCTCATCACTCTAAAACGATAGATTATACAGACAAGTGAACTGTTTGGGAACATTAAACAACAAATGTTTGCTGGCTAGTTAAGTATGCAGAGGAATTTCTAAGGGCAAGGGTTAAACTGAAACATGCTGTTAGATAAAGTTATATTGTTTGTTATGGCAGTAGTTATGGTTGCTTTTTATGCAGTTTTATTTTATTGCTTTGTTGTTGTTTGTTTCTTCACTAATTTGTTCCTATCTATTTTTGTTACAGCCAATCGTCGGCGGCGACACAGTATAGAAGATCGTTATGACTCATCCATTGCTTTGCCAAAGAGACCAAGAGTTTTCTTCTCGGAGGAACAGAAGGAGCGTCTGCGTCAAGCTTATAATCGTGATCCATATCCTAACCAAAACACAATAGAGGCTCTTGCAAACTCGCTGGGAGTTGGCGTGAAAACTGTCATCAATTGGTTCCACAATCATCGAATGAGAGCCAAGCAACAGCAACACGCCTCCAGCCCAACCACACCCTTTAGTGAATACAGCCAATCAGGAATGAGCAAGGAGGAGTCTAATGATGATAACTCTAACAACAGTGATATCTCTAGCATGTCCGATAACAAGGAGGCTGCACTAGGTTTCCATTCCCGGTTCATAAACTCTGACTCAAACCAGTGGATGTTCCCAAAGTTTGTTCCAGTTAACATGAGCGCTAAGGACGGGATGCAGGGCTCAGACGATAACAATAGCGAAAAGGACGAAGGTATGGAGGAAGAACCAATGGATGACAGCATTGATGCCAAAGATGAATTACAAACTACCAAAGATTCAGATCGCGATGAAGACAATGATGTTGATGGTGACGATCACTCTATCTCTGATGATTCGCATACAGAGAAGAGTGAATGGGACGTAACTAAGGAGCAGAAAACTAGTATTACTCAGTCTGGTGGTTCAAACAGGCGAAAACGTTCACATCCGCAATATGTTTCAGCTGGACGGCACTTAGACCGTACCGTGCATAGGTCAGACAACCTGAACACCGACTCAGAGAATAATAACGACATTGATCCAGAAAAGGAGAACACTAATGATAACTCTGGCGACTTGAAACACGAGAGTTACGGTGACACAGATGATACAGGGTCGTATAAAGGCTTGAAAGATGTGGCAGGAAGTTTAGAGGAGAAAAATAATGGCTCAAATATTGAAAAATTACACAAGACAATTTCTCAGCATTCAGGGGAGGATTGGGATTTCTAGGCAGCATTATGTGTAACAAAATGTATTGAAATAATGGTAGAAAATATAGAAAGTGCGCCAAACGCATGTTGTAGAAAGACGTTATAGTGCTACTTTTATAGTGTGTTCAAGTAGAAAAGATAGTGACTTTTTGTTTTTAGGGTTTTTTTCTGGAGATTAGCGAAAGTACGGATGCTTTCTTGTGCTGTGCTAGTGAACTACAGGTGTTTTCTTTAGTTGACGTAGTGGTTGGTGTAGTAGTGAAAGCAGTTGAGACACAAAACGGTTGGATTTTAGTGACGCAAACTTTACAAAAGTGCTGATACAAATACACAAACTGCAAAGTATTATTACAACTTACATTTTGTTGACTTTATTTTGTCAAAGTTTATGTTTTTGTTATGAGATAGACACGTTCTTTTATCATGTGTGCGTAGAATTTTATTTTACCCCCTCTTTAAGGAGACACAAACCTTTGGTAGTGAATGCTTTAATATATATAGTGACTTCTTTTTAAAACTGATGCTGAATTGCTGTGGATACAATTCAGAGGTTGTTGTTGTGTAGGGGTTAGACACAATGTGTTCAAGAATTATGGGCTCAGCCTCTGTTATACTTGTTGTTAATCTATGAGATGTCAGGATTGATTATATATCCAACTACAAAACTATTTGAGTGTGTTATGGACGTTTCTTTTCTGTTTTATTCAATTATTTGTGACATTTATTTTTCGTTTTATTTGTGACACAAAGAGGAAAAGTGTGATTTATTTGAGTGTACATAAACGCTGAAAACTTGGATTCTCTACTGGATATGTTACAGTATAGCCAGGAATTATGTTGCTGTAAACAATGTTTATGTCTGTCAATGTACAATGCACGAAATATCCAAAGAAGGTTCTCACCATTGCCACTGAAAGGACCTCATTTCTGAAATTTGCACAAGCGACGTTCCTTGAGAGGTGATTGCTGGGAAATACAACAATGTGCTGAGGGAGATCAACATGGACAAATAACACATCTCACGTCATGTAACAACTTCAGATATTTTATGGATTTTTTTCTACCCCTCAAAAGGGCAGAAAAAACATAATTGGATTGATAAATCATATTGTGCAATTTGTAAGCTTTAATTTAATATAAAAAATGGTGTTCTATTTGCATTGAAAATTGAAAACAAACAATCTGGTTTGAATTGTTGCAGACGACAGTTGTTGTTTTTAAATGTGAGAAAAGTAAATATGATGTGTATATAATATAAGAATTGTGTAAAATGGAAGGGTAATAAGTAACCTATTTTTATACAAACCTATTTTTACATTTTATATGTGTTGAAAACTCGAACTATATTTGATTATGTTAAATTTTCCCAGTACTGGTCATCAACACTTCATTTGATTTTGATTTTTTAGTTTTTTAACACTAACACAACGTTTCAGTTCACAATTTTCATGAAGTGAAACAAATCATCTATGTGACCTAATATTGCATCTATGTTTCCCCATCTAACATCAGCCTAACATTGTATAAGGAAATCTTGGTTATTTAAGATCAGTAACACCTATGCTTGTTGTATTAGATGATGAAGCCATGATGAAATTTCAATAATGAATCTATTCGAAGAGAAATTAAAATTGGTAAAGAATTGAAACCGAACTAAACTTAGATTACAAGTTTCTATGGCAAATTTGATTTTGAAAGTTAAGCGAGAAGAAATGTGTTTTAAATGAGTTTCTTTAAATAAGACTTGTCAGTGACGAAATGTGTTCCAAATTGTTTTATGCAATAGAGTCAATCAAAATAACTGTTGTTGCTTGGTGGAAAAACTAGAGTTAGACCTAGTGTTGTCCATTAGAGACTTTTATGCTGACAAAGCCAAATTTATGTTTGATTTTCAATTTTAAGTTTTCACACATTTTACTGTACCCTTAGAATCCTGTTTTAGCCGTAGATATACTTTAAGTTGTTTGTAGAATGCGTTCAAATTCATCTTCGAAGATCTTAGGTATTTGAATAAAGTGTAATGAAGACAATATTATGAAATACAGTGCATTCCATCTATAAGCGGTCCAAAGTTTCCTTTTGCTTAGGAGAAAAGCCCTAACCCCCATTTTCAGGGCTCACCACCTTACACTAATGAAGGTCCTAGGGGTCATATAGGCACCCATAAACTTCCCCCACCCCTTAGACACATGTTCATAATTAGTAAGTAACGATTTATTCCATGTCATATTTCACCATATTTCATCAGTTCAGCATTTTTTGGTCATTTAAAAACAAACCTGTCCTGTTTATGTAAGTATAAGTTAAATGTGTTTATCAGAAAAAGGCAAAGCTTTAAACTAGAGGTTGTTTGGTATTCATTGTATTGAGTTTGTATTTGTTTAAATCCATGAGTATTACAGCTTTAAGCATTATGGTATTTCAAAGATTACAATTAGTTTAGCTTACTCGTAAAATGAAATGTTTAATGTGCAGTTAGGTTGAATACATTGTTCTGTGAAGGTTTACCTGTCACCATTGGCTATATTTTATATAGATAGAAATGGTTGTTTTGGTTAAGTGTTAAAATCATAAACAAGATTAACGCAATATTAAAATGGTTGAAATTGCTCAGTAAACAAACCAGGTTGTATTTTAGTTAGTTTACAAACACAAGCTCTTTTATTGTCTATCAAAGGGTTTAACCAAAGATGAACAGTCCTGTTCTTTACTTTGATTTTGTTGTTTTATAGTAAAATCAACTCAAATGTTCAGCTTTAAAAGACACAATTCGAAGTGTATAATATACAGTCACAGTACAGATTTGATTTCCTTTTTGAAGTTTAACCTATGTGTTCAGATTTTATCATTTATTTTACAATATGTTTTGAATAGTATGATGGATTTCTAGAGATTGTCATAGGGTATAGAAGTTAGGAGATTACAGAGAATACATGTAGATCTAGTAATGTTACTTTATTAGTTGGACTAGCCCTGTGTCCAATGTCACTTTTAACTAAAAACAATCACTACACATAAACTTGTCTGATACAGCCTTGTCTCTTAGTGAAAATTATATGTATATCACAAGAAATTTAAAAAAATGGAATGCAAAAAAATAGGAACACAGTACTAGGCTTGAATATGAAGAATTCAAATTTGTTCAGTTTCCTGAATGATGATTAGCGTTGAACTTTAACCACAGGAACTTTAACAGACACAAACAAGCATGATATTTCTCAGTGTTTTTATCAAGTATGCAATTGAAATATATACCCCAAAAAACAGAGTGTTAAACCTTGGGGTAAAGACCTACGCAATAAAAATAGATTAAACAGATCACAGGAAGAAAAAAGTGAAACAATCAGGTGGCACAGGGTTAGTTTCAAGCAATATTGGATAGTGTTCAAAGTTAAAGTGCAATATACAACTTATTGAAGAAAACCTAGAGTGCAAACTAGAATGTGTTCAGTTGTTTATACAGTTATTGTACTTGGTGTAGATTGCTCATACACTCAAGCTGTTGTTGTCACTTCTCAATAAGCATCAAAAGTTAGATTAGCGATGGTGTCGTTTTACTTGGATTTTTATGGTTTTGAGTTGGTTCCGTGCTCTTGGTTGATGTAAACAGGGAACCAAACTTGTTCACAATGATGTGCTATTGACCAGGTTGTGTGTTCAGTAGGAATTCTAGTAGCATTGGTGTAGAAGTTAGTTTGATTTGCATAGTCAAGGTAGTGGTTAGTGAATTTGTAAAAGAACTATTACAACAGTTAATCTCCTAAAGTAGCACGTTTTTCACTCTCCTGTGTTGATAGTCTTAGTCCAAAGTTGCTGATCTTTCATTTTACTTTCAATGTATCTTTGGTCACTTGATAACAACTTTAATTTTTGTCATAGTTTTTTTGCCCAGAGAATTTTGTTAAATAATGTTTCACAAATCTTCCCTGGACAAAACCTTTTACTGAAAACTATAAAACTGACCTTGACCTTCAAACAACCTTGAGATTACATTTAGATGACCTTGAGCTGTTGATAAAAACACTAAGGATAAAAAACAACTTAAGATTAGTACAGACACTGACAGTTTAGCATTTGAATGTAGGTTGTTTCTAGTAGTAAGCATTGTGTTCTGGTTGTTATATTAAAAACAAAGTGGTAAAAGTCAAGAAGCTGAGATAGATATAAAAACAACAGTAGGTAAAACAGATGTTAAGTTTACAATTTCATAGATGACTGCTGCATAGATATGATAGGTGAAAAAAAATACAAAAACATGTTCAGTGTCACTCGCTCAGTTAGTTGTAGATGGGAAAAATTTGTCGCAGTCAGTCGGTCGTTTTTCAATCAGGCCCGATGCTCAAATATAGTTGTAGTTGAGAGAAGTTTGTCGTTGGTCGTTTTTCAATCGGACTAGAAGCAGGAAACAGAATGTCAGAATGAGGAGGTTGTTAACAATCAATTTTGAAGGCTTCTTGGAAATGATTTATTATGGATAGCTGAAAGGGCCTAACATATTTGTCTATTTTTCTCTTTCGCTCATACATACGCTTTTTTTATGGGGGATAATTTTTTTATGGGAAATAATAGTTTTTAGGTGTATTAAAGAACTAAAGAATGTGAAGTTAACACTCCTTCTTGGGTGATATGTAACGCAAACCAACAAGGCAAATAAATAGGCCAAAATGAAATGCTGAAAATGATATCCTTTGTTGTGTTGCTTCTGTTGAAATGGTCGGGCGAGTGTTTCTTGATTCTTCTCTGCTTTTGAAAAATGTGTCAACTTCAGCATTATTTTAGGAAGGTCATTATCTGAATGATGGGTAATAGTTAGTTAGTAGAAGACAAGTGCCAAATGATTTTTGTTATATAGAATAGATGAGAGAACGTTGATGTAGAACTATTTGTAGAGTAGAACGTTGACAATCACTTGCTATATGCAACGGTAGTGTTTGTTCTCAGGTGGAAAGATAATTACTGTTTTTACTTTCTACCATAAAATTTGTATGTAAGATTTATCCATGGTTGTCACTCGTAATTTTCCGCGTCAGGTTATTTAAATATTATATGTTCATTTGTTTCTCTTCCTCTAACATTTCTGTAGTAGACAGAAGTAGAAACTAGTGTTTATATCGTTATATATGAAGTTGACAGCATTTTTTCCCCCTAATTTTCGTCAACATTTAGTATAGTTTCTGAACGACCAAAAACTAGTAAATATCCAGTTAAGCTAATTGTTATTGTGGTTGTATTAAAAGATAAAAACTATTTTTTGGAGGCATGCATGTAATGTTCTGAAATTTGTGTGTAATTTTGATGGTTGTTAATATTTTTTCCGTAAATTTTTCTTTTCATGCATGCATGTTTTGTGTTTTTCTTCCTTTTCATCATGTATAAGAACAATGCTTGAAAACAGCATATAAACTCTTTGGTACGATAGCTTTACACATGTACATAGTATAAAATGTACAAAGCTGATGTATACAAGTATTTCATCAGTTTTGATTACAATATCTGTTCATTTTTAATCATGATTTATATCTGTTGTCATTTTTTTACTGTCAAAAAGCTTTATTTTCTGTTTGGAGTTTTTTGTTTGTGTTTTTTTTTCATTAGGGTTGTAAATGAATGTTTTTAAACTGCCTGCTGTCGTCATGGTTACTCGGAATTCATCAAAAATCATTGTATTAACCTTTTTGCTCATCGTTGTTTTAACTATCCCACTCAATTCACATTTCCAAAGAACTTGTGTAAAAATTTGTCATTTTGTGTTTTTTCTTCTTTCTCTCTTATCGTCCTTTTTAAAGCATTGTTTACTGTTACTATGGCGGCCATTTGATCCATAATACGTTTTATTATATCACAGGATGATGTTCTGTTTTTCTGGAATTTAAACGTGTTCAGAATTTTTTTCAATTGAAAACTCATTTACATACATGTACATTTGTTAATGCTATTGAATTGACTGGTGTACTTTGTTTATTGATTTTTTAGACTCTATATATTTGCTAGATCCGCTAGTTAATATAACAAATCATGCTTAACATATAGAACTACCTGTATGTTTTATAGTAAAAGTGTATATTTTGTTTATAGTAAGATCAATCAATATCTTACAAGTTTTTTGCATTTATACTTTTATGTCTGTCTTGTTGAGAGAGAAGGAAACAAGACAGAACCTATATTGCTGATTTACTTTGCATTGAGAAGGTTGCTTTTTATTGAAGTGTTGTTTTTCTCTACTTTGTTTAGTGCTGATAAGCCCTTGTGTGGCTGTGTGTACATTGTAATTATTAGATGCTGTTTTATTATTATATATAACTGAACTAGCCAAAGACTTACTAACGACATACTTATGCTGTTTATGAACTGTTTTCCTCAATTATAGAGAGCAATTTTAAAAAAGTTATTATCATTGTTTTTGCTTAGAGTGCGAAAAAATACAACTACACTTGTTGCTTGTTTATACCATTGTACTGGATTTTACTATATTAAGGAAAGTTGTATATATTTATGTTTTACAATTTCACAAAGTTTACGTACTGCTTGTTTGTCATATGTTCAGAGTAATACTGACATTATTATCCAGAGAGTTTTCTTTGAAACTAACCCAAAGTATATGAAATGTAAATCAGTAACGAGACATAGCTTTACTAGACTCCCCTCTAATATACAGAGAGCTTGTTTAACTAACCAAAGTATACAAAACACAAATCTCTTAATGAGTACAAAAGCTTGACTTGTGTCCGATTTCATGTGACACAAACATTCTCTCCATAATATCTGACCTACAAAGAGTTTTATATAGGTTTAATACTTTACTGTAAAAAAGGTTGCGTTACATTGATTGAAATTTCTTATGTTAACACAAATGGGAACCACAATTTCAATGTGTGTTTGTGTCTAAGTGGCCTGCAGTAAGGTTCGACTCAAATACAAATGAACACAAGTTGTATTTTGATTGGTTATTGCATTGATGTAAGATTTCTGTTCAGGACACAAACTAACCCAAAGATTTTAGAATCTAGAATTTCTGTGTATTTCTGTTGCTGTGAGCGATATTTTTCTGTATTCAGTTAAAAGAATATTGAGTTTGTTTCGTTTTATTGTGTTTAGAAAAATAGAAAACAATCTATATAGAGATACTAGAGACAAAAACTTTGTGACACGTTTCAATGCATTGCGTTTTTTTAATGTCATCAACTTTTAAATCCATTGTAGTTGTTAGAAAAACTTAGAGTTAGTGTTTGGTCAAAACTATATATTATATATTTCCACAGAGAAAAGATCATTCCAAATAAAGATTTTCATCAGAGATTTTACCTTGATCAGAATTATTAGAAGAAAAAGTATTTTGTCTGTAAAAACATCATTTAGAAGAATTCATTGTCCAAATCATCGTTTTGTAGCAAGTTTCAAATTTTCAGAATATTTTTTTTCCTTTAAGTGTACAATTTAGATTTTAAGTGTTTTCATTAAGAGATTGCATGTTAAGGAAAGATTTTGTTAACAAACTTTTAATTATTCATGTTTTTGATGTTGTACGGAGAGTTTTTGTGACCGGCTCAATGTCAAATTTTAATCAGTATTTCATAATCAGAATACGGTTTAACATGTGTTTTTTCGTATGTAACAACTTTGTTATAATTCGTCTTTCTTTGTTTTTTAAAACTTCTGATGGTGTTTTACACTGGACTGGATAATGGCTGTCTGTGTGATTGTCTAAACAAGTAAAGAAGTTCAACAACTCTGGCTTTATCCTAACAGTTGCATCTTTAGTGTTAATTGAAAACACTGTTAGAGTAATTATAAACCCTTAACGAGGTGTAACATCATATAATAATAAGCGTTTAAAAAGTTTTAAGAGTTAAATAATGCCACTGACTTATAACTGAGTCTAGCTGATAACCAAATGTTCAATTTTCCTTTTGGGCAGTTTCACCTCTGTTATTTAAGGACTATAATAAAATCATGGTTAAAGATATGACCAAACATTTACGTTATGCTTAGTATGGTTTCAACATAGTATTTAATACCAAACTTGTAAAACATGCTGAAAAGACGCAGCCAAATGACACTTCTTATCTCCTTATTTAACATTGTTATAACAAAGTATTTTCTCTAAGTAGTAACATATATAGGGGGTTTATGGAACTTTTTGAATGTTTTTTCTTGTGTAATAACCTAATGTCTAGTCTACTACATGTTCATGTATTTTTTTGTTGACTTACTGGCTTCATATATTTAATTTAGAAGTGAACCGTTATACTTTTCATTTTTGTCATTTTGCCATTTGACATGTTTTGGTTTGTATTTTTCACTTTTTCAATCTAGTATATACCAATGAGCTCTTTAATGATCATAACTCAGGCAGTTTTAAAAATGAATAAGTACTTTTTAACATATTGATACTTTCATATTTTGTTAAGCTAATTTTAGGTGTTATTTGTTGTTTTCTACATTTTTTGGAATAAACGTAGATTTGGGTTTGAATTCTATATTAAACCAGTTAATTTTGTGTTATTTTCATCCCAACAGCTGAACAAGATAAAAATGGAGAAAGTTAACATTTTATATTCAGTAATTTATGTTAAAACACGTGTATAAGCATAAATCTGTGTCAGATATAATTATTATGACAACATCTAGAGAATAGATCCACTGTTTGGCAAATATAATGTTAATTTTGTCAACTTTTTGGCTCATTAAATATATTTATTGTATTTTTGCTGAAGTAATTTTGTTTGGAATTAAAGTAATTTTATGGGATTTAACATAGAAAGTTGAAAATGAAAGAAATTATTTTTGTTTGGTTTCAGGACTCTCTGTTTATGCAGAATTGTCAAAGCTAGATTATATTTATGTTCAAGTTTAAGTATTTTATTAAGTACTTGTAGATTGAAATTGAATTGTTGGAAGTTCTTAGATTTTAGTATGATCATATTCTAAGTTGAAATTTCAAGCCAAGGCAATTTCTTAGTTTTAAGTATTCACTTCAATAAAGGAAGAAATTATAAAAATTGATAAGATGTATATGAAGCCAGTAAGTACGCAGACCTTTTATCTGTGACTATGTGAAATTGTACTTACTCTAATGGTTTAATATCTACAAATTATTATTGTGTATCCTTCAGGTGCTTCATTTAAATAAATAAAAATAAAATTTATTATGTTACCATGGTGTTTATGACTTGTTTATTGGTATGGTTTGGCCGTCTCTTCTGAGTTGTGTGTGGGACTGACGAGACCTACATTCAGACAGAATTCCATTAACTGCTATCTAATTGGCTAAATAGAATGTCTGTCCTAGAGTGTGGGATAGAACAGTCCTCAATACACCCAAACTTAGATTCTCTCTGAATGCCAAGATTCATTCCCTTTCGACCAGTGTTAATGTACTAATCATTTACAGTATATGGTGAGCTTCCAGGTAGACCCATGTACCATAAAATCATGTCAAGTACAACACAGAGGTTACAGTGTCAGCCATGTACTCATAGTGTGTGGTTTACTCTGTAACTTTAGAACTTATATAAATAGACATTCTAATTCTAAGCCCAAACCATAATGTACCAAAAACCATTCTCGATGGCTCTGTCAGTCTGATAATATCTCGAGCTCTTCAGTCGGGAGGTCAGTAAGTGTAACATTGTGTGATATTTGTACATACAAGTTTCCATGTGTACTTAAGAAACCATCGAGGTGAAGGTCACTTGTGATTGGTTGGTGAAAGTAAGTCTTGTGTCTGCTCAAAGGTCCACGTAGACTTTGTTTAACAACAGTTATGATTAGTGAATGTGATGGACAAACGTTGGATTGTATACACCAGGTGCACATTGAAGTGTAGCAATTACGTACCAGCCTCATCTCGCCTTGTCAAATATGCTAATGCTGTGTTAAATCTCAAGCAAGCAGAACTAATTTTTGTTGATGTTTTCTCAGGACATGAGCAGACTTAGTTGTTTTTTTGTATTTGTCGTCTGCTGCTTTGTAGCATTGGCCGTCCTTAGGGAACAACATGTGACAAGTAACCTAGCAACCATTAACCAATAAAATCAATTAATTTGCCACATGTGTTAACCTCTAAATTCTTTGAAACATTATTTATGTCATCAAAAAGAGCAGCTTATGTTTCTTATTTCTTTGCACAAACCAATCTTTGTGACAAATTGTTTTAACAATTTAAATATGTATTTGAAACAACATGTGTGTTTCAACTCATTTCATTTTGTTTTAATTTCATGCCAACTTGCTTAAGTTATTGAACATACATGTATTTCAGAACTGGACTCAATTAATGAAAACAGAGTACCAGTAGATTAAGTCCTGTATATTACTGCTACTTACCCTTAACTAATATCACGCAAAGTAAATATGGTGTTGATGTTACCAGTACCTTGTTTTGTTACCTGTCTTTATTTAGTGCTATTTAACCTTCTCATGCTGATGTATTGTAAAACCAACCAAACCAACAATATTTATGCTAATTGTGTTAAACGGAGAAGAAAAGAAATGCACTTGAGGATTATCTATATAAATATATTAAACTGGTATAAAAGTACGGCAACAATTCACAGTGTGGTACATTCTTGTCATAATTGTCTAGAAAGTTTATCCTTAACAAAAGTCAAGTGTAAATAAGAATAGACATTTGAGTTATTTTAAATATTCCCAAAATATTTAGCCCCTGTCAAACTTGTGTAAGCGTTCAAGTGCTTGCCCGTCTGCTGTGATCTGTTGATGGAATTGTTCACATTTTTACGGTTTGTTGATGTTGTTGAGCACATAGTTTGTACCTTTTTCACCCTGTTCAACCTAATTTGCATACACTTTAAGGATAATGTACTAGGGTCCATCGATTGTTACCACTAATGCTGATTATACAAGATAAAGGTTTTATAAAACTTGTGATAAATCGTTGTTAAGATGATTACAGCATTAACCTTAAAAAAGACTGCACTTACAGGTAAAGACAAGATTAATTGTAAGTCCTAAAGATGGCCGACTGAAACAACTGACAAAAAAATATAAAAATGGTGGTTGTGTTATTATTACCTTATACAGGTACAAGTAAAAGAAGAATATAATTATAATATAAATAAAAGTATCATTAATAGTACAGAAAGATGAGTTATAAATATGGTAACAAAGAAAACTTAAGAAAACGTAACATTAAGATGTCAAATCTTTAATGAAAATATTGAGCTGAATTAGTAGCAAAATGAATATAGTGACATAGTCTTGTAAGGATTCATATTGAGGGGATCAGTGATCTACTCATTTCTAGCAAATCACAAAGTTCCAATTAAGCAGTTTAGTAAGTCAATAAGCATCTTTGAAGCATTGTGTATGCCCATTTTACATCCCGTATTTGAGACAGCTATACACAGTGCAGCACGCAATAACACATATATGTAGATTAGAGGACATGGACCAACTGGGACGCACGTTTAGTATTCATAATTAATCTCTCCTCTCTGGCTCTCGGTACAGTTTTGAAGAGGTCCATCCCCTCGTTAAACAAATCACTCCTATCAATGGATGCTTGATCTTCTACCACACTTTGTGATGATGCTGTACCCTATACTAGAGACGTTTTCACCCATTTATATTTTAAAGAAAATCAGTAAAAGTACATTAGTCTCACAACAAAAGGTTTTGATTTATCACAATCAAACAATATTAAGTATCCGTTTAAAAAAGTCTCAAAATCAGTATAAGAACACCAGTTTTATCGCAAAAAAAAGTTTTTAATTTATCACAATCAAACAATATTGGCCGACTAACACATCAAAAGTAACCAAACTTATACTTCAAACTTTGTAAACTTGTCATTGTTACTGATATAAAACCTTTCAGTGAAAGTTGAGTATGTGTTTAATATTTAACTTTTTCAAACTTTCATGAAGTAATAAACAATGTAAGAGAATATGATATTGACATTGGTTGATGTAATAAACAATGTAAGAGAATATGATATTGATT
>ENA-OREC01000495-OREC01000495.1-marine-metagenome-genome-assembly--contig:-NODE-495-length-15564-cov-12.489184_pt1 | contig 15564 bp, 12 predicted proteins | sample MGYA00248626_ERZ508543 | MGnify/ENA primary metagenome ERZ508543 (study PRJEB26211, sample SAMN05518279) | marine metagenome | isolation source: Puget Sound, Washington, USA | host: Bankia setacea... | reverse complement strand
GACGCATATCACTTACAGTTATAGTGTTCCACAATTCACATACAAAGAAAGCACGAGGTAATACTATGGTTGTGTACAATTTGGCCGCTGTTCTAGGATTCAGTCCTTTGCTATGGACACCACATTCAGAAAGTCCGAATAATGTACCACGTGCTTACTGCCGCACTACGTCAACACTTCCAGGTGCTTTTGATGCGTCCAATAAGCATGTATACACAGTGTTATCACGTTCTAGGCAGTAGTTAGTAACTTCTTGGTAGAATGTTTTCGAATAGTTTAGACACCACAGGTAACAGAGAGATTGCTCTATAACTATAGGGTCCGTTTTCGGTGTTCCGTTTCCCTCATGAAGTGGACAGACTGCGACTGACACTATTCTCGTTAGATGTGAGATTTGGAACCTCGGTTTCAATATGGGTTTTAAAGCAATCGTCGAATTCCCTGTCACTTGAAAATGAGTATTGCGGGGTTTGTATTCTGTGAATGCATCCGAACAACTTAGGAAGCTCTTAGAGATAGATTCATTCAAACACTGACCGAAGAGTATTGCTATTAAAACATGAGAGTACAGGGACATGATAGGGCTGCAAAAGATGAGAACCTGGTAGGGGTAGGGACCCTGTGCGCAGACAAGAAAATCAAGCACCGTCATGTGACCGGATTTCCCTGTTTTTTCCTGCCAAATAGGTAAGAAAAAACTTTCTTACACCCCCACCCATGGTTAAGCCTCTTCAGTGTTATCAATCATTTGGTATTTGCGAGAGATGACAACAATGCTAAGACTTGCTATGCAGTCTAGTATATGACTTGCAATATACAAGAAGACTGGGAATAATAAATAAGTTCAAATAATCGCCGACTTAGACAACATGCCTTAACATGAAAAACGTGCATCAGATTTCAATGTGCGTAATATGGTAAATAAACAGCTATACATATAACTGGGATATTGTAGGCACTTGTATGTCATAGAAAACTCAATATTTAGACGAACGCGATTGTGTGTGTGTGTATGTGTGTGTGCGTGCTTGCGTGTATGCCTGTGTGTGTGTTCATGGAACTTTTGGCAGCACTATACACACACATTAACAAGGTATAACAACACAACACAGAATGTAAGTTTCCATCTGTTTATTATCATTAACATAAAGAAATCAATTAACGAGACAATTGGTGTATATACATGATGTGCACATGCATTCAACACCAGAAATAAGAGACAGTCTAAGCCATATCTACTCTATGTTCACCCAAGATGTGGTTTCTAGGAAGCTACACATTATCAATACAATCTACAATACCATATTTGTTTTACAATTCATCAAACATCTTAAAATTTCAGCATGTTGTTCGTAGCATTGAAACATGATCAATTTTAATATCCAGTACCAATCAGATGTTAATTATTTTAACATTTTATCCGAGTCTATTTCTTAGAACTTCTACGGTACAGATAAAAAGTACAGAAAACTTAAGAATACAAGTTGATTGTTAGAGCCAGTTAGGGAACTCACATCCTTACACTCAATATGCAAACACATGACTTTAATGATAATATACAATGATTAATTCTCTGGAACAAACACTTTGTACAAAACCACGGTGAATAATGACATCTGATGTGTATTACATACACATATACATTACTGTTATGAATATGACGCATATAAGGCTGGAACGGCACAGGTACATAGAAATGTTGTCATAGCAACTGTTATACAATACAAATAACGACGGTTGGTGGTGAATACAAAACAAGAGAATGATGATGGACAAAATGATAGTAGAGGTCGTAGCTAGCTTGCTCTATTTATATCGCTGTAAGTTTTAACCCTGAATTAGATAGGACAAATCATTTTGCAACAGTATCATATAAATTCTAATGTTATTTCTGTTTGTTACATTGTATTTCACGATCAAACAATCCAACGTAAGAATGATTTAGATTTATCAAACTGTTAAACCAAATAGTAAGGGTCATACAGCATGATCATATCATAACTAGTTTGCGTTTTACAGATATGTTATACCGGCTTCACACTGGCCATGATTTGCATTAGGGATTTATCAACTGGGAATTGTTTTGCATAAAATGGTACTCAGACACCGACAATTTGTCCAACTAGCCACTAAAGGAGATATTGAGCTGAGAGAATAGACACGTGCTCTTGGTAATTCTCCCATAAATATCATCCTTAGTGCGACATACGTTTGGCGATATGGAAGAGGGGACCGATAATGTACAGATATCAAACATGGGCTAATACGGTTAGCTTCGATCTATGGATGGTCTTAGATGCTAGAGATGAGAACGATTCTACTATATCCAATGTCAAGATGAAATAAAGGTTGTGAGAGAAACGATAATTTGTCTTTGGGTTTCCATGGTAGAAGGTTGAAGTAAATTGCACAGCGTGTTCTTTGACATGAAGCAATTTGTACAGCTAGAATACATAATTTCCCTACTGTGTAGGCCATAAAATGTCACTTTGACATACCATTCTGCTTTCTTTTGATTCTTTTTCTTAGAACAAGTCTCGGCGCTTTATACACAAGGAAAAGACGACAATAAGACATCATTGAATTGTTAAATGTATCTGAAAACAGTAACTAAAGCTCAGTGTAAACATGAATGTGTATGGTAGATGTAGTAGAATACCACATCATGTCATGACAAAGACAACATGAAGGTTTGTTAAGGCACACATTGGTCAAACTGGACTACGAAATACATGTAATTACATTTTGGCATTTATCAATTACAGTTTCTGTCATTGTCATTTAGTAACTAAAACATCATAAATGTTTATCATTGCATATGTCTTGGTCAAAACTCAACCCCGATGCATACACATCGCTCAGGGCATTCTTCATAGTTCATATCCTGACAATTTAAAGTATTTCGATATCACATAGTATAAAGATTTCATATAGGTGTTCATACATACTCTGTTTATATATATAAATACACTTGTACATTCATATAATACAGTTTTAGTTTATACATATCACACATAGTTAATAATGTTCCTTTTTCTGTAGACACAGACATGGTCGTACACAAAGTTTAAACATTTTGTCATACAATGTTAAATAAAAACACATAGTGATCAAATAATCGAACAAAATCTCGTCATTTTCATTTGCAATCTTGTATACGAATGTCCAATGCTTGCGTGTTTATTTCGTTGTAAATGTTTGAGTTGAACCTGGATTTCGTTACTAGGCCTCGTGTAGTGAGTTTTCAATGGACGTTTGTTTTATGTTTGTCCCCACTTTCCCTGACAGTGATTGGTTGTGGAGTTGTCATCACGTGTCCCTCTGTTTGACGTCATTAGACCGGATGTTGGCGGGACTGTATCTTACACCGTTATTGTCCACCCTGTCATCGCTAGGTTGCTTACCCATGTTACGTGTGGACTTACATTTAAATATAAACTTTAACTCTTCCGCTAACTCTGAACCAAACGTTTGCTGAAATGGAATATTAAACGACACAAATGATGAAAAAACAAACGTATCTTTGGCAATAAACAGGTTTACAAAACGAAATGTCGTTAACCGCAATTGGATGACATACTCGGACGTCACAGAAGCCAAATACAGGGAGTGGTCATGCGGATACATTTGTCTAACTAGATTACATGTATTTCCGAACCATTTTCGTGTAACGTTCACAGTATTAAGTAATCAATTCACACTGTAAACATCTGTTCAACATACACGTTTGTCTATCGTCCAAATTATGTGAATTTACGCTTCGTACGAGAATAATCATACTCAATTAGCAAATATGATGTGAATATGAATCTAGTTGATTTAGAATGGAGCAATGTGGGTACGATTTCTGTAAATCAACCTGAATTATAGATAAGTTGGTAATCACTTATCATTAAAGTCATAATCAAATAAACTTTGGTATTTACCTCATCTTTTCTTGCATTCCGTCCGACTTTCCAGAGGAATTCTAAGATGGCGACGAGGAGGGCAAACACAGAGCCTCCTACCAGGACAATGAACACACCCGCCACGTTCCTAGAAATTAGGACACATTTTGAATCATACAACGCAGTAGAAATGATACAACCCAGTAGCGATTAAATAACACAACGTAGTAGAAATCATACGAAATAATAACAAATATAGAGTTTCTTAAACAAGAACCCATGTGGCAAATACAGCAATGATTGCGAAATGCCCAGCATGTAAACATGTTATAAATACACTACATAGAAATAAGGATAACCGTCCCATTTGGTATCTAGAAACATAGACATTTCGGACATAAAACGTTGCCCCATGGTTTGAGTAAGGTTTTCATGCCTGTCAAAACACTTTTATGGTATACTTACGCGACACCGAGAGCGTTGTTGTTGACCTTACTCGTGTCTTCTTCTGGACACACTATCCCAGCATCCTTCTTCCACCACTTGTCGTAAATCTGGGATATAATTTGTTTCTGTTGTAAATGTACAATCTCCCGGGATAAAAACGGCAACCAAAACGCATCTGAAACAAAGACAGAAAACACGTAAAAGGCAATACCAAATATGAGAGTTATGACAATTGCAAAGGTTGTAGTGAGCTTGTTGTGTTGATATCGCTGCAAACGGTGCACATATTGAATCTTCCCGAAAGAAAATGACATACATGAAGAAACAGTACGTTGAATATCAAATGTGGCTCCCACTAGTTCCAGTAAGGATTTGAAATACAATCGTGTTCAAAGGAATAAATTGGATAAAGCACCCGCTTTAAATATATATATATATATATATTGTAAAAATAGAATTTACAATGGTATGTTCAGTTAAATACGGGAACCCCTTCGCAGAGTCCAATAAAAAAAGTGTATACTTTATTTTCAAGTTATTGCCCACATTTAACGAAACAGATATGATACTTCCATGACATTTATGGTTCTGGCCACAAGTTCTATCAACTTAAAATCAGCCATCATGAGTGTTTCACCTAAGTCATAGACTGGATTATCCACGCGTAGAGGGTCAACGTAACATGTTTAATGATACAAACTGTCGTCAAAGTCAACTGTTGTTACGGTCAACTGTTGTAATTACCTTTCGGTGCAGCTAGACCGTATCCCTTGCTATCTAGTAGATCTCCAACTTGCGTGAGTTCACATTGTCTTTGCACCTGGTAGTCTATAGATGTACTTTCGGCCAGGAAGGCGTAATCATTACTGTTCTTGACACGTTCAAATCCTTCACTGTTACCTCCTACCATGACGTCATCGCCATACGCAATCATGTAAGCGTCCATTGTCTTGTAAACGGACACGTTGGAATTCTGAAATAAGTCGAAGCAGTTAAGAAGAAATAAACGTTAATATACAAGTCCCGATGTGTATCATATTGAACGAGTGTTTCTGTCGGATTTTGAAAATAGGCAATATAAGCAGACCAAAATTAGGCGAATTATTACGGAAGAGAAACTATTTGTCACGGTAACCATCAGTCCTACTTCTCACATGAACATCTCAATTAACTGATGCAAATAGGCAACTATATACCATGGATATTTTAAAGCTGTAATGGATCAAGTAAATTTAACCGAGGAGTTGGTATCAATCACGTACCATACAACATCAACTAGTTCACCATACATTGCCGTTGTGGTTATGCAGAAAGAAAGGAACACTGGTAAATATTCGAATGTTTTGTTTGAATCGAGGTGAATTGAAAATCTGAGTTTGCATAGTTTGGATTTAAAAACAATAACACGTATAGAAGTTCGACTATGCTAAGTTATTTTTCCTTAATATATAACATTTAAGAACAGCAACACAGAAGAGTTCGACAGAACAGTAACACTGATCAACGAGAAAGAAAATATTAAATATTTGAAGTGGATAAAAACCATGTGCAGTTTTAAGAAAAAAATGTAAACTCTTCGGACAAGAAGTAAACCATAGCGTAAATGATATTAAACAATAGAAATACGCCAACATGTATTACATTCAAGTAAATAAAAAGTGTTCGATTAATGGAGAACTATATACAACACAATTATCAGTGGAATACAGTATCTTGGGATATGTTGGCCTTGGTTTATAATTGGCCTAATTCGCCACCTTTATGAAAAGGCGAAAAATAAACACACCAAAATTTCTGATAACTGATTGTATTTTTGTGTGCATAAATAATGAAAGCAAATAAAAAATATAGAAAGTACTTTGGCATCTGACGTTAGCAAGATGATAACTGTATACATGTATTAGTTAAAACAACACCACTGACAACATAGAAAGAGCAACAGTGATTGGATTGAGGTAGTGTATACTGATACCTTGAAGAAGTCCCTTGTAGAACCCTCCATCAGTGTGCCATATTTGATATCCCTTTGCATGCCTAGGTCCTCTGCACTTTTGATGGGCGAGTCCATCCTCTTTACAGTGAGAAAGGCGGCAAGGTTGGCGGTATATGATGAGACTATAACCAGTGTGAACGCGTACCAAGCACTCGCCACAAACCTGCTGGAGCCAGCTTTAGGTGCAATGTCTGAGCCTATAGTAGGAGGTACAAACGCCTAATTTACCAGCAACAGTGTATGCACACACCATCAACGTTACCGGCTACGAGTAACCATTGTTTTAGATTGAATTCTTCCCAAAGGTAAGTAATAAGGAAACTTCCAAGGTCTTAAACGAATGTCTTATTTGGAGAGAAAGTATGATTCTTTCTGATTACTTAGAGACAAATGGGTGAGTTTTCAAAAGTAAATAAAAAAATCAGGATTCTTTGGCCATGATGATGTTCCTTAGTTAACTCTTGGCTATCTAGAAAAATATTACAACGCTTGTGTATTGGTAGTTATCAGCTCACATCAGCACGAGCTACACATTGTTTGCACTTCTCTGAAGTTAACCAACATTAACCTTTCGTCCAAAGTTTATTCATTCCTAATTCCTAATGTACCGAAACAATTATATTATAATTATTATGTATAGTGTAATAACCATATATGAAGTTAGTAGACCATTCAAAGGTTAACGTCACAACAAATTTACAAAATATCATCATCTGTTAAACAATCAAAATAAAATCGTAAAATTAACAGAAATCGTTAACATAAAGGTATCCATTATCAACACTAAAGTTATAGCATTATACCACAGTATACTTTACAAACATTCTTTTACCATTGTTTGTATTTAATTATGTATTTACAGTGACCCATGCATGACAAGGCGTAAGCCGCAGTCAAAACTGCTTCAAATATTTATACCCGAAGTATATAGTTTTAAATTTTATCCTGAAATCATGGTACGTTTGAGTAGATGAACTATCAGGGAACAAAGTGCATATATATTTCAGACCCATGTCCCAAAATAAGGTATAATCTAATCTAGTGGGCAGTTCCTATCTAATATAGTATCTATATGATATATTGAGTCTATCTACGCTCAGACGAGAGATAGAATATAGGCAAGATGGCGGAGGGGATGCAAATATAGCTTGGTGTTTTACAGCGTGTTCGAGCAACTATAGCAGATCAAACGTTCGACGTACTCAGTTTTACATTATTTGCAGGCATTCCTTCAGCAATAAACTACCCTAAAAGAGGGTTACAAGACCATACGACTTACCTTGATGTGACTGTGGATTCAAGAGGAGGAGTAGAACAATGCATCGAGATGATATAAAGAGAATTGACTTACCTCAAACTGAAGCTTCATGTCTGGGAATGTTTTAAGTATAATGTGGTGCAAGTTATGACAAATCTCGTACAAAAGATCTACACTCGGGACACTTTTTATTACACGTTCTTACAAGAAGTATGGAGAATGTGTTTCCAATTTGTGGTCTTTTACTGTGACTTCAAAATACGCACAGTAAATGGTAGGCCTATCAAAGACAAATGAGTACGGTGCCATAAACCGTAAGTTTAGTACTAATGGAAACAACGTCTAATGTAATATGAATGTTTGGAACCGTCACAAAATTCTTTTTATTCGGGAATAGCTTATACATGTAATATAATAGCAGTTGTTAAATACACGTCCTTTTCACTAGTGGTCTATCTAAGAACCAGAAATCTGCACTTTTCCTGAGCGAAGATGTTTTGTGAGAGGTGCAATTGTTACCATGGTTACTGGTTGTGTGAAGGCAGAAACAAATCACCCAAGACGTCATAAATATGGCATATAACTTTTCTATGCCTAAATATAAACTGTTGTATTTGTTTCAATTAAACGAATGGTTCTTTAAAGAATACCATTTTTTATACACTGCAACACACACAGATTAAAGATGACTTGTTATTTGTTGCTTATTTGTCAATATTTTATTTAAAAGAACCCTGTAGGACGTCTGAGGGTAGTATTGTTCTTCTGCCAGGGACACGGAAACACGGGTCAGGGCTTCTGTTCATACACATATACAGTTACCTTGAAGAAATTTCTCGTAGATCCAGACTTCAGGGTACCATACGAGATCGTTTTCTGATTGGCCAAATCCTCCGCGTTCGTTATATCACCGTCCATTCTCGATACAGTTAAAAAAGCAGCAAGATTGGCAGTGTAAGATGAAATAAGAATCAAAGTGAAGAACCACCACAGTACGGCAACCATTCGAGTGGAAATAGCTTTGGGCATGATGTCACAACCTGTATGTCAATGCCAAGTGTTATATAACAGCCAGAAAGACAAAATACATGGTATTAGTATCTACGTATCATACAATCTCTACTGGTTTAGTGTTAATACAAAACATAGTAGTCACGGGGAGTTCTATAGTAGGGTATTACAAAGCTAACACTACTAAATCGTAGAATATATATTTTTGAACACATGTAACATTTTTATTAAACATACAGTTTAAAAATCCAGTACCTCGCTTTGCACTCCTGAAATTGTATGTTTTCGGAAAACATCGAGTTTGACGTATTTCAGTAAGTTTATTGACAACTAGAACACTTTATTTCAATATTATGGCTCTTTAATCTTTTCTGGTGTTGTATATAATACATCTTGAACCCAAATACATCAACTTGACTAAGAACTGTATTACAGGATTTGAATGCACATATAGATCTACGTATGTTAGTAAAGACAAACTCAATGGTGATTGCAAATTTGAGGTTCGAGCAATATATATTCAATGTAAGCATTCATGCAATATGTCATCTTCTACTGTGTATGCACTTAATGCTCCACATATTGACCCACAGTTCTTGCGTGTACATAGACGTCAATCACTCATGCATTGTCACGTGCATTTAGGGTCACGTTATAGTCGCCTATTAAATTGTGTATCAATAACCCTAAATAGTAACACAATCGTAGGCTTTAACAACACAATTATCCTTAACTTATTAAAAAACAGAGAACAAAAGCAAAACATACTACTTGTAACTATTGGTTGAAAGCAAAACTCTAATTCTATAAGTTATACTAATAAAGATTGTTTAAGGGGAAGGTAAATAAAGGGAAACAAAACAACCAGAGAAAATACCCTAGATAAGAAATAAGTGAGTCTATTGAAACGAAAAGAGAATGTCTAAAGAACCAAACAGTCTATATATTGATGATTGAAAACCACTTCATAGACAATCCAAATGTCGAACTGAATGCTAAATTCCTGAAAGGTTGATATGTTGTTCTATTTGTTTGTGCCAACTTATTTTCCCGTTACATTTTTCCTAAATTAAACTGAAGTTGTTTTAGAGTGATACTAGGAGATTGAATATGAAGTGACGTTTGTTTATGCTGACTTACCTTGCTGCATAAGAGAGCCAATGGTAAACCAAAGACTGTTGAGGATGTTAAACTGATTCTCCACTTCTTCTGATTCTTGGTCACACGGATGTGGGTTCTCCCATTCGTAAGGCGTAAATCTGCAAAGTAAGAGTTGTCAACACGAGTTCATTAAAAGAACCAAAAATACATGGATTAATGTTACGTCATTTACCAAATACATATATCTATCAATATTCGCTCCCTTTCCATTACATGCACATGTATTCAAGAAAAAGAGGAACAGCAACTCTTGGCATAGATTGTCATTTACATAGCAGAATAGATAATATTAATTTACATTGCATTACGTCACGTCATTAGCATTGAAGAGCTAAATGTGTTGCCAAGTGCTACGTCATTTATAATTAGAAGAAAAGAAAACATGGCCTAGCGTTACGTCATTTACATTTTATAATTAAAATTGTGGCCTATTGTCATGTCATGTACATTGTAGAACCGCATAACTTGTCTAGCGTTACGTCATTTACATTGTAGAACCGGATAACTTGTCTAGCGTTACGTCATTTACATAGAAGAACCGAAAACATGGCCTTCGTAACATTGTTTCTATTGTAGAACAGGATATTTGAACTAACGTCACGTATTTTACATTTTCGAACGATGAACATCGAATTTGAGTCCAGTTGATCACGTTTTACAACATTTTACACGTCATTGATCTTAATGGAGTGAACCGATGCATACCATTTACATATATCCGAATGACCTATATTTCAATCAATGTTCAATGCAGCAGTTCTGACAAAAATCAATCGGTTAACCATGATAAATGCTCCTTTGTCGGAAGCTATTCATACCCATGCAGCGAATGTAATTTAACATTCAAACGATGCATCGCAGTTTTATGAGGTTCATGTTTATATTGTTCTGTTGGTTTTATGTGGAATAAAGACTATGGAAATGAAGTTGTTGTTGTTGGCATTCACTCCATTGTTTCCTGGCTGAAGGAGGCGAGAGTTAGATCAGATTTATAACGTCTTCCTCTAATTGCGACAACCCAGCTCTTTAGAGGAAGCATTAAATCAGTTGTTAACATCGAATTTGTCTAGACCTATTATAACATGCTATATTTTAGGAAAATATTTACACCGGTTTCTAGTGTGATATGCTAAATCATCTACAAAACGAGCGGCTTCCTTGTTTTCTTGTAAATATTAGGCAAATAAAACATACATACATACTAAAATCTCCTGAGGTTTTGAGACAAGTACATGTAGATATCGTGTATTTTAGCACATCAGCCAAACTATATGCAAAATGAGACTTGTTCTTCATCGGTTGCAGTTCAGGTAACGTTTGCGCCCTACGGCATGCAATTCGACTTCTCTATAAAACACTTTTCTTGAACTATTTTGTTAAATGCAAAATGTTTCTCAATATTAATGATTTGACAACACGGGGAAGTCCAACGGGTATGCATGACCAGTAAAAAGGACAGATGCGCACACTCTATTTGTCCAGATAACCCTTTCTTACATCCGAATTCCATATACATATGGTAACTATGTACGATAAAGTAAATCTGTTCTGGTGTAACTCACTGGGGTGACAGCAATACATAGACAATACAATTCAAACATTCTTGTAGTTTGAACATACATGAGGCCCTGACAAACAATACCCACCTTGCAATGACAAAGAGCATAAGACTGACACATAGATAGGCGGCTATCATGTAGATCCACACGGCCTTCTGGAGGGGATGGAGGAACGAGAAGAGTCCGGGTACAGACTTCACAGGTTTCTTGTAGATAATGGTGATACCCAGGTTAAGGAATGGCATCGTAAAGTCAACAACACTGGCACGCTCGTAGGTGATGGTCAACCCAGCCGCCGCCAAATCTGCTTTCTGTAATTAACATAAAGTTACAATAAAGCACATTATACAATGTACTTGTTTTCTTTAGAATGGTAACTATGCTGAGAGCAGCACCAATGTCAGTGTATGGTAGCGACCGTTTACTGTGTAGTAAGTAAATTAGCATCACATTTCCAGGGGAAAATATTTCAGACGTTGACAAATCTAGTTCTGACTATGACGATACTGTTCTTGCATTCAATACGCAGCCTTAACTTACTAAGTTGATTTACACAGACGTTGACAAATCTAGTTCTGACTATGACGATACTGTTCTTGCCTTCACGCCGTGTTTTTTTTCACGTGAAAGAATGAGACTGACCCACCCACGTTTGAGTGCAATAAGCTCCCTAGACCATTGATGTTTATTTATAACTACCCTAATCTATAAGTGGTGAAACATTTATTGGATCAGACTAGGTTACGTGCGAGTCTCCAATAGTACCATATGTTTATCCGCATTGTGTACTTACATTACAGGTCTACATTACTATATTATGAAACTTCGATATCTAGGAAATTACATCATAGCACGATATTCAAACAATGTGAATAGCAGGGTAGAGTCAATTAAACAGTAGATTTTAGTTCTAAGTTGAATCAATTTACTTAACTACTAATTCTACAGCGCTTGAACAAAAACAGATTCAACTTTACAACTACCGTCCAAGGTTATCGCTAGAGACATGCACTCTATTACTAAATATATAATTTTATTATTGTTTGTGTATAGTAGTCTCAAACTGTTTACATATGGTTTATTATCTGTATTCAAGTGCAGATAGGTTGTTTCTTTGGAGTTTCCTAACAAGTATATTGAGACGCGTTTAGCCTGCATGAAATAACTGACCTACTTTGGATTTTAAACACAATCTAGACTGGTGCTTATTAATTTTAAAACTATGACATAGCATTTCCCGACATGAGAGTTATGTGTTGGACAGTTTAATGGTGAGAGGCTATCATAAAAAGACCACCTTTAATCGGAACAAACGGTTGTCTTATTAAAGTTGAGGTTTACTGATTTAAACAGGTACAGTGTAGTTCTGCCAATAAGACTATCATCAAGACGCACAAAAGGACTTTACAGCGAATCGGTCTAGATAGTGAGACGCAAGTGCATTGAAATTGACTTTTTTTAACCGAAAATAGATGGTCTTTATAGCGAACCGGTCTGTTTATCGAGTGATACTACCTGAAGTAACTTACTCTATAATTAAAGTCGTGATACTTATTATTGTTGTTATTGATAATATTTGATCATTATCACCATCACCATGAACATCACTATTACTATCACTATCACTATATATAGTACATTTCTTCTAACATTCAGTATAATGATATTCAAACTACTTCTTTGATATATAAAGTGTTTATTCATTTATTGCTTGCCAAACTTGTTGCTTTCATTGACATAACCTACTTGCTTTGTCTGTATTCAGATGCATGTATGTTCCTTTTATGTTCTTGTTGAAGGCCTCATGGAAGATAGTATTGTGCTATGAGTTATCTCGTTAATAAAAGTCATATCATTATCATATTATCATTTTCAATGTAACTATCAAATCACTATCATTATGACTATCACTCTCATTATCATTATCATTAACATTAACATTAATATTAACATTAACATTTACATTAACATTAACAGTATCATTAACATTAACATTAGCATTATCAATAGCATTATCATTATCTATACTATACTTACGTGTAGACTGTCTCGTTCTATAAGATCCCCTATCATGCCGTCCCATTTACCCGATGTTTTGTCCGCTGATCCATACTTCCTTTCCGCTTGTTCATAGATGGTATAGTTAAAACCGATGATGTCAGACAGATGGTCCAACAGGTCTATTATAAACCCTTGCTCCATACGTCCCTTCTCGTTTGGTTTGTCTAGCTTCATCACGTACGGAGGGTCCTATAAAAGTACACACACCGGTATAGTTTGACGTTCGACGTTTTGTCGGTTCTGCGTGGTCATTCGTTTTTTTTATCCCCGCCCCAACGGCCAATGACCTCCGACTTCGAAGGATTTTCTATCCCAGATTTTATCGTTACATTGATATGACGCTCTTGAATACATACACAGAACTGATGGATTATAACTTAATGGTTACATAACAGAGAATACTTACTTTTGCCGAGCTACCAGTATATAGCGGGCGCAAACGTGTAGAAAAGCGGGATATTTAAAACTATAAAAGTTGACAGAAGTCTTTATAATTAATCTGCCTGTAATAAAGGAAGCTATTATCTTTTTCAGGATATCTATTTCATTGAATTCCATCTGGAAAAAGGGTATCTTTCTGGACTAACATGTTTTCTATATATTCTAATTTAAAGCGCTTGTGAGCGATAGTATAGTGTAAATAACCGTGTTATGATACGTACAAATACAGTGACGACCCTGAGAGTTGTGTTACGTAGACGTTCTAGATCATCCGCTTTTTGTTGCTGTTCAGTAACCGTGATATTCACCCCTCGTCGTCGGTCCCATGTCCCAATCTGAAATATAAACATTTATTACAACCCATGTTGTATATTTCCATGTGGTTTTTATTGTTCCTGATCATTTGGTAAAGTCGCATGCAAGTAAAATCTGATCACTAACTTCGGAATGAAACTTGAGACAAACAATGATACAGGCAGTGATGGTTGTTCCAGGCGCATTGGCCTCATTAGCATACATATTCAATATAATAAAGAACATAAATTCTAAAATGGTCCCGTGATTTTCTCCTTTACACAAGAAGGAAACGAGCCGTGTTTTATTCTGTGATAAAATATGGCTGTTACCACGTGCTCTGTCCTTTCTGCTACTTGTATATTCCGCGTTACCAAACGACATCCTATCAATACAAGCTTCACAAAAACTAGTGCAGTACACTAGAGAGTTACAATCGGTATTGCCATTTTAGAATCGAAATAAACCATCGGTATCCGTGTGTTACCGCATAATAAAATAAACATACTCGCACTCTTGATTAAATGCACACGCACTCGAACTACATTTTACTCTGCGATAAAACACAGATACCACATTTTATTTCTTAATTAGTACACGATTGGTCGCTGTGTGTCGTCAACTATAGAACGAGTCACATGACTAAACTAGCTAGGCTTGGGACAGTGTGTAAACTCAACGAACCTTAGGAGGACAAAACAGACACCCAAAAGGGAAATAACACAACAGTTTTCGAATATGGAATGAATGTACTTTGAAATAGACGGTCAACCCCAAAATATCGATTGCGATTTCAATGCGTCATTTGCATACCAATCCAATATAAAAAAAAAAAGCATATATAACGTAATTTACAAAAACGCAGAAACACGTTTTATGAATTGAAATATAATTATACAACGTATACCAAAATATTTCTCCTGTTTAATCATAAATGCACTATAACTTCATCTGTGTTGACTTTCTTTTTTAGATTTAAAACACAACAAAACTATGTACACACAAACTTGCACACTACATTTCTGTTTTAGTGATATACTTAATAGTGTGTTCATTCTTAGCTACAACTCGTGGTTTGTTTGGGACCAAAGCAGACGACTTTCCCGACAAAGTTTATTAACAGGATAAGTAGAGAATGCATAACTACACGAGCAACGAATTTCCAGCCATCAACGAAATAAAACTAATGACACAAAAACGCTAGGTATGTCTGAAAGTAAACGTTCTAAGTATACGGACTAGTTGTACTCGACAGACACATGGAACTGTCCCTGTTGTAAAACTACTATACCAATCAATGCATACTTCATGTCTTTTATATGACGTGCATGATTTGGTATCGATGTCCTTGTAAGTGTATATTATAGTCTCTTAGGACATGCAACAACTCTAGTGTCATTTATCTACACATGAAGTTTATTACCTACTAAACTTTATTGGTTATTATACTCT
>ENA-OREC01000494-OREC01000494.1-marine-metagenome-genome-assembly--contig:-NODE-494-length-15583-cov-14.068683_pt1 | contig 15583 bp, 5 predicted proteins | sample MGYA00248626_ERZ508543 | MGnify/ENA primary metagenome ERZ508543 (study PRJEB26211, sample SAMN05518279) | marine metagenome | isolation source: Puget Sound, Washington, USA | host: Bankia setacea... | reverse complement strand
TAAAATGTTTGAAAATAAGAAAATCCGGATGTAGAAAAAGCAACAAGGACGAACACCTTTAAGTAACTCATACACTTTTATAGATTGGATTAAATTGGATGGAAAAACAAACTTGAATGCCACTATATAACTAATATGTGTTTGAAAATTGGGTGATTTGGATTTTTAAAAAAACGTCATTCTATAACTCATACATTGTTAAAAATGGAGTTACTGTGATTAAAAAATCAAACAAGAATGATATTATATACATCATACATTGTAAAAAGAGGGATTACATAACTCAAATATAGTAGAAAATGAGGGTAACTGGGATGTAAAACAAACAACTACAAAAACTATTGCTGATATATTCTAGGACAAAATGGATGAGCATCTAAACAACATAGATGAGTTCCATGGTACCCTGAAGACCTTTACAGACTGGTTGAACAATGCAGAGATCACCATGAGAGGGTTTAAATATCCCAGCAAAATTGTACATCGAGTAGTGAAACAGATGGAGGAACATAATGTAAGTTAATAGCAGTCTAGAAAATAACTTAAAGTTGCCCTTTTGTTCCCGATAAAAAAAAAATCCACACAGAAATTAGCATACCTGTATTATAATAAATGCTTCTCCTGAAGAAATCTGTGATGAGGAAAAAACAACACAACATTTCCTACTTTTAAATTGCTGGCAAGTACTAAATATATTTTATGACTGACCCGTTAAATATCATTTTTATGATTTTGGTATATGCTTACTAGGCTATTAGGATGGAGTTCAGTTGTCCATATATTCCACAAGGGCATTATTTCATAAGTACTTTAAGGCTTTGAAGAACAGATGAATATGTAAGTTTTTTGATTTTGAGGGAAAGTCTATCTTTACAAAATAAACAAGTACCCTGCAGATTGGTGAAAGTAACTAAGAAATAAAAGTAGATATACACATACTGGCTTTAAACATTAGAACTATAAAGAGAGTAAATGTAACTGGAAAATTAATGAACATTGAAAAAAAAGGTTTGAAAGGTAAAGAATGTGTTAAAAAAATAGTAAGGTTTTTAGAGAGTGACATACTCAGGTAGGTCAAGTAATGGCGCTGTACACGTGTAAACAGTAGGTCGAATGTTTGAGTCCTGTATCTGGTAGAATGGGGGGAAGTATGTTATACATGGTTTGTGTTATTATTAAAGTAAATGTATAGTACAAGTATCACCAGTACCGGGTAGCTTGGTTTCTAGAACACATGGCTTGCAAGCAGACTCTAGTGGGATTGAGCCTTGTCCTTAATGATACGTTAATGACTTTCATGGAAATCTTTATAGTTAAAAAGATTTCAAAGGAATTTCTGTTTTGACATAGCTGCAATATTTGGGACAATTATAATCAAATATTAAATATCGAAATTACAAGATAGCTAACCCCATAGTATCTGAAAAGTAACTATCTAAGCGCTGTGCTAATGGAAATTATTTTGATTATCTTGTTATTCAGAAATTGAAGGAGGAATTAGATGCTCAGATAGAGAAGATGCACATCCTGGACCGTACTGGTACCTACCTCAAGTACTTTGGTCGTAAACAAGACACCATTTATATCAAGAACCTGTTGGTTGGAATACGACTGCGGTGGAAGAAATTGTTACGAAGAACGGATGAGAGAGGAAGACTGTTTAAACAAGCTTATAAAGAAGACAAAAGGGTAGGTGATGATTGTGTTTCTATTGTGTAAAACTGTCATCCAGGTCATTGACATTTTAGTACTTTATTATACACGTAGTTACTCCAAGTGAATGATGGTTTGATTCAAGGGTCCAATGGTATGTGACTGAGACTGTTAAAGTATGTTTAAAGGGAATTTATAATGAAGAAACTATGGAAACATTGAGATTGTTTATCATGAATACTCAAAATCAGTCTTGATTATATTTCTCAACATTAAACTACATCATGAGTTTGATTGCTATTGGTTTAAGACTACATGTATCATCACAATTTTCACAATAATATGTATGATTTAAAGTTTTAAGAAGAGATCAGTTGGTTGAATCATATGCGTTTGTTGTTGTAGTTTTATGATGCCTGGAAGACGCTATGTGACTGGTTAGATGAGAGTACGCCAAAACTTGCCCGCTACATGTCACCAGGATATGCCTCCAAACAAGACGTGGATGAGCTCAAGGTTAGTACTATTTACTTATCTTGGCATACATGCTGCAAACTATTATCTCTTGTTTGTTTATGATGAATATAAACAACAATATAAATTGAATATATAAAAATTCTGACGATCCTGCTTTGTATAGCATGCCTTTGTGTCAGTAATTGTAAACTCTGAATGTTTGCATATGCATGTTTAAATATACCAATACAAGTGTTGTTCTCATTCAATAAAAAATACTTGCCAATTGAGTGTTGTTCACTGTGCCCCTTTTCAAAATAGTTAATATAAGGCCTCTAGCAAAATAGTTTAATATGTCCTACAAACAGGTTTCAGCCTGTTAGAATAGTGTCTGTATTTACAAATATCTAATGGGATTTCTTTGAAATGTTATATACCATTTACAAACTGGAAAAGTGTTTGAAATTACTAATTAGCATGTGCAGTTTGTTTATAATATGGATTCTAATTTGGCAAAAATAGAAAACCCACACGCAAAGTACATTTCGTTTATAAGGAACATGCCTGTTTCAAATCAAGTTCATAACATTCCTTATATTTAGGCATCAAATAATACATCCATATACGACCAGCTTATCTTCCAGCTTATAAGTAAATGTAACCGCCACATTGGAAACGTCTGTAGCCTACACGATTGAATAACATATGCATGATATAGTGATCTGTATGAAAATATAGCCCACGCTTTAATAATTGACATCTCTAGATACCTCATCATACCTGTCTAAGATGTCCTATCTATGAATACGTGAAACGTTCTTGTACACCATTCTAAAACATGTATTTCTGAAAGTTCTAAGCTCAGACAACCCATACATGTAACTCCAATCTCTATATCCTTGTTCTCACACATATATGCATGCCAAGACCTGTAATTATAATGATCATATCACATTCTAGGACGATGAAGGGAGTGACCTAGAGGTATTGTACGCTTTATCAACAAACCTTTTTCTTGACTTTCCAATTTCCTTGACTGTTGCTTATACCATGTTGTCGCTAGTGTCTGACATGTCTTTGTTGTTTATTTCAAAGTCCATGTCGTTTAGTCATTGCAAATGTTGTTCATTCTGTGTCAGTGTTTGTTTGTCCATTTGTCCATTTTTTCGTATCTAATTTTCCCGCTCTGCAAACGCCACAAACTGTTAGTTCCGTACACACGTCCTTTCGTACTTAAACATTAGTACTCATTTCCTTTTACCTTTATGTTTACAATGTGCTGATTGTCTTTTTTAAGAATTGATTTGATCATTCGTTAGCCTATATTCACAGAGGTTGTTATATGGCTCGAGCTAACGGCGGCGTGTTGCAGTATGTTTTATAACAATGGTTTAAAAAACAATTGTCTTACGCACACATGAATTTTTTTTTACTACACTTCTCCTATACAAAACACTTTTGCTAGATAATAAGTATGGCAGAGTAATGCACAACGCCTGTCCAACATAACTAAACCATTCAATACCAACTCTTTCTCAAAAGTTTCAATCATGATTACATATAGTGACAACTACACGTGTGTCCGAAGGTACTCCGTCGACTAGGACTTCTGACAAGTTTTTACAAATACCCTAAGATTAGTCAATTGGATGACGTATCACCTTACCCAAAACTACCAATAGATACCAAATGTATATCAAAATACCAACTATCACATGTTGGTATGTGCCATATCTCCAAAAGCAAGAGCCATCAAAGGGAAACCATCCTTACATACCTACAATTATTACCGTCCTTGTTTCGCTCTACTACACACTCAATCCTTTCTATTATAGATGATCTTTGCTTTTGACATATAAATGGTAGTAGATCTTTAGAGGATGATTAATGGATATTTAATTCTTGTTTTATACCCAATGTTATTCGCTCAAAGTAGATATAGCACCTTTTTTGAAGATTTTCTATCAAATGAGATTCTTATACATGTAGACCTTTTGATAATAAAGAAAAAAGTCTATATCTATAACCTCGATCGACTGACCGGTTAATCATTAATGTGTTCGTGGAGTATGGATGTAAAAGAAATCAGACATGATACACCAAGAGAAGCTATCCATACTCGTACAAATGACTTAGAACCATCTTCAAAGGTGTTGAAATTTAACATTTGACAACAGATACAACGTTTTGAATGGTAGATGGCCTTAATGGAACTATATACTTGTAAGACGTATGCATTAATTTAACTCAATGTAAGTAATAACTCTCCAAATACACTTTAAAACAAACTACACAAGCATGAGTCGCTCAGAAATTCGGACATTTAGTTTTATGTGACTTACATTTGAAAACCCATGTCTGTCAAAAGAAAATGAAGTATATTAACCTATTCACTACAGAGCAGATAAACAATGTAGGTCGTATCATATACCTTAAAACCATGTCACGGCAAGGACTGCGAGGTTAGTCTTTTCTCAACCATGTTTGCTTTAAGGCAAGGTTCATTTAATGCTCAATCCAGAGATGTATCATTGAATAGACGTTTGACATGCTTTCCAGTTTGTTTAACAGTCGTCGCGGCGGGTGGTGTAAAGGCCCGTTGAAAAAAAAGCACTGATAGATACATTTGTGCATGCATCAGCAACTTAGAATAGTGAGATACTTTGAAGAGGTTCGGAACTAGCCTCGGATTAAAGGGGTTGACAAATTTACCGTATATGGATGAATAGTAGTAATTTCAAAAGCATACTGGTAAAGTGCATTTAATGACAACCAAAGGCAACCCAACAGGAAAGCGTTATCATGGAATATGTTGATATGCACATTGTACAAGGGTATTTCCTTCCCTGGTAGACTTCAATGTTTCTGATGGTAGTGAGAAGTCCTTGGTCTTAAACACTAAACAATGTAGGTTACTAGTGTCCAGTTGAGGCGTGGAAACCATCTTCCAGTCTTCTAGCAAAGCATCCAAGAAGTCGTGGAGAAGAAGTGACAGTGCTCTTGCTATAAATATAATCGATGTGTTAAACAAATATAATCTTAACTTAAACTTACAGAAAGGACTCAATAAGTGTGTTTGTCAAAGTATCAACAAAATAATGAAGTAATATCTTCAGATTCCCACTTGTCTTATATCACAATGTGACCTATTTATACCGAAGTATGCCATCATACTAAAGCAAGCGAAATGTGTTGTTGTACATGTATATTTACAAACACATTTTAAGAGTTCAAAATATTTGTTTACAAATTGACAATTTTGCCTATAGTTACAAATGCCTCAATTTGCGTACAAATATATAGAAATGCGTCAAATTGTATACACATGTCCTAAATAACGTGTTTCTACAAATGCGTCAAAAGGCGTATGTTTACAATTTTATCGAAGTCTGTCAATATGGACTTAAACATGATGTACGCATAACTACAAATGCATCAAATAGTAAATACCGTATATTTATCTAGTGTTCATAATATTTGGCTGTTTAATTTACCAGTACTAAGTTATTGTATGGGCCACTTACACCCAAATAGATGAGAACTTATGACAGAATTTCTAGCTTCGTTCTTGTCATTCTACGCCTCAGGTACATCATATAGAGCAGTGAACATTTTGTACTTATTTGTACCTACAAACCTCTCCAAGTCGCGAACGCCGTCGTGACCAAACAGCCGTATAGTGTAACAATGAAGCAATAGTTAACGCTTTACTGGCTTATACTCTAGCCTGATATACATACCTCGCTGAATAAAACCGTACAATGTAGTAAATTCATTCAAAATTACCAGTTCACTGTAAATTACACTTCATTTAGTAGTGAAACAAGGTCAGTTTATGTAATTGAAACTTGGAATACTAGGATTTACACGCTTGTTCGTCCATCTGTGAGATCAAGTAAGTCAAATTTGGTTACTTTGATTACATTTGGGCAGGTTTTGTGAACAGGTGGTTGTGTGATGTTCTCATTTCTATTAAAGCAATTATCAAAGACCTATAAGGTAAGGTTTTTAACATGCTTCGTGAGTTTAAAAAGTAAAGTAGTTATACGAGTGTTAGGCTACGTGAATACAGGCGCGCAACATAAGTGTGATTAGGATGATATAGTTGGTGTTTTAGGTGGCTAGTAGTTATATGTACAATATTCACTCGACTTCGACGATATAAGTCAACTTTGTAATTTCGTCTTGGTGGCCGATGTGATGTTATATTTAACATGGGTGTATGTAATTGCGAGCGATGAATACGGTATATTTCTAAATGCTACTGAATAATGAAGCAGTTACACTCATTTCGCATTCACGCTCCGAACGGAAGGTGACCCAATGTAAAAGCATACGTGAATACATAAGTAATATATTGTATGATATGAAAGTATACAGGAAAACAGGACACAGTATCACGTAACCTACACTTACATTTAAATTGTGTATATCATTTCCTTATCAAAAGATATCAATGAAACATAAACTATGATATACAAGTAGATGACAATAGTGTGTTATGAATTGTTATCAAATAAAAAAACTAGATATGACGGTTTACTTTCAATTTATCGGAAGCATTGTGTGTATTTACATTCATAACAGATTGTCACAAATACGTTACCGAAGCCCTGTACGTTATATAGACCCGAGTACTGATTTGAACACGTCCTACATGCATTTCTAAACCCGTGCACATTGTACATGCATTATCACGTTCTAGATGACAGTTTCATTATATTGCATATATTATAAATTGCGTTTAGTTTCTCATCAAAATATATCAAGTAGGTTAGAACTGCGAATCTACCAACTGTTTATGAATCTTGTCGTGCATACCAATGGGGCTCTCCGCAACAGGACACGTGATTATGTACCAACCGAATGGGTGAATACATAATAGTTCCATCCCATTCTTTATTTAATATATTACATGTAGTTTATAGTGTTCAACCCTGTAACAACTTTTTTATTTGAATACCTTCGAACAGGTGTGCGTTTATTTGTGTGTGCATAATATAGTAAACAAGTATTTAAAGTATGCTGCAGTAAAGCGCAAAAAACAGAGCAATAGAATACACGCTCCATGGATTGTACACGCTATATGTCATTTATTTAGTTCAGAATTCAAAGAAAACCTGCACTGATACATTTTACTAGGTTACAGTATTTTTACCTAAGTGTTAGTTTAACGTAACCGGTTACAAATCTACATATTTTCATCCGATTAAATCCCGTATTCGCAAAACTAAAAATAGCAACAAAAAGCAATGTCATAACATTTTTAACGACCATTTTAGCACAACTTGCAGGATCTGTGACTTGGTGACTTCACGTAAAAACATTAATTTGCGTATGTTGTTATTTACGTATGTTAAAAAGTGCGTAAGTAACAAATCGCACATGTAACTAAACCGGGGTTCGTAACGAGTCCAGTATATTTGAGTGTGGCAACGTGTGACCGATATGTGTGTTATGTGAACTAATATGTGTTCCAGTGTGCACGGTTTAATTGGTACAGGTGATGCTTCCATTTCTAAACACTCCGTAACGCATAGTTCTACCACGTATTTGTTTGCACGGTGTGTTGTTATGGGTCGGTACAATGTTACTATAATAAAGAGATACAAGCATATGACGTGTTTTGTATGAACTCATCAGAACGTGACACATTTTGACAAATTCTTCCATAAATTAACCTGTAGATACACTTAACTATGATTCACTGCAAAACTGTGCTATTTACGCTTGAAATAAGATTGGAGTTAGCTCAGTTGTGCGTATAATTTTATTCGTGTGAAGTCGGCAGAACGAACGATGTTTCCATTCACCAAAGCATAGTCATCTCGGACTCAATGTACCTTGTATATCAGTATATTTGTAATCTTTTAAAAACATCTTGTTAAGAGTCAAAACGTCCTAAATGTTGATAAATAACAGTAAGAGATATGTTAATTTTGCTCTAAGGCATCTGGTACGTAAAAACAAGCGATAGTGGGATATCAACATTACACAACAACAAACTTTTTTTACACATTCATTTTTGGAGGAAACGCAAAACGAAATATAAACAGCCAGCTCCCATTACATAACAAACCAAAGTGATCATCTATATAAGTTGCCTTTTAAATTTTGAACATTTAGTTGCATATGAAGTTTTTTGTGTAACTGTTTACAGCCTTGTCCTCCAAATCTAAGACATGGGGTTTCAATCCCAATCGTCAGTAAGTCCGACCGTCCGTCCGTTAGTAGAATATTTAAATGTTTGTTTATCGACCTTCCTCAAACGTGAACAGATAATCAGACATGGTTGGTAGTTTAGTGAGAGAATGACAATGGAATTATAACATTAGTCCTTCTAAGTTTGACAACGTTTTACCTATTGTTGTTTAAAATGGTGTCTCTTTCTAGCGTATTTTGTTTCAATATGTTGGTTCCATTGGTGACGTTCTTACAACTATCTTAGCTTTTAGGTTGTCCTTGACGTGAAATATCGAGGAGGTCCTCGATCCCCTAAGTTAGGTCGACATACCCCTCGCTGCCCACCCAGGTATCGGTGTAAAATTGGCGGATCCCAGGGTCACATCAACTGGCTCTATTATATTCCCATCATTAGCAGTTAACTTCATCTATAAGCAAACATTCAGTTTCATCTCTAGGGATAATGTTACATTTGATAGTGATATTAAATTTCATTGTAACTTAGTGACTGCACTATAATTGACTATTTGCCAGCACTTGATGCTCTGTACCGTTTAATTCCCTTTCAAATACAATCACTGAAGAGACCCTTATGGGCTTCATTTGCGGACTGGTATTTACACAATTTGATATTTAAGATAGTGTATAGAGGTACAAAATAATAAGCATATGTAACGGAAAGACATCAGATCTTCAAAACGTTATGCTTCCGCGTCGCCTAGACCTACCAGAAGGCTAAAATTGCAATATGACCCGAATGCTAAACGTGCGTCTGGTCTGTTTCCGGTTTCATTTTCAAACCGTTCTTGCGACCGTAATGTATATATAAACAAATGTGAGTTAACGAATTCATATTCCAGAAGAAGGTTTAACCGGTTAATTGTAATTCAACTACAACGTCTGAAGATTGTAAGTAGGAAGGTTGTTTTTAAGTAATCTCGGACGATCGCTATTGTTGCGCGGAATACTACTACGATCAAACAAAGCCTTATAATTTCCAAGTACGTTTATATTTTCTCAGCACAACACAGCACTGCACACATTACCAATTATATATTCAATTTACATTATGAATACCGTCATTTCATGATTACCAAAATAAAATAAAAAAGGAATAAATGGGTAAGAATTGTTAATAACATGGCATTCGTTCAAAAACCGCTCATAGCTCGACTCCATTAAAGAGTTGAACGTGTCATTTTGATGTATATATAAAAAGCGGAGTAGCAGGACAACGTGGTGAAAACTGCATCGCGAAAAATATCACAACTATAATTACGAGTTCTGAAACAGTGGTGAGCCTCAACATTCTGAAATAAGCATTCCTTGTTCCGGTACCAATCGTTATGCTATCCTTTCCTACTTCATTACAGAGATTCCAGCACCAGCTCGCAGGCAAACATCCAGCGTTCTATTCAGCGTCTAGACTCGGTAGAAACCTCAAGGACAGATGTACAAAGACAGATCCTGAGCGAGAGGAGCTTCAGCAGATGCTCGATGACCTGAAAAATAAATGGAACTCTGTCCGTGCAGTCGTCTCAAAAAGGTAGGCTAAATTCATGTATACACTAGACAATTAACTTTAGAGCGATACTGTACTTACATGTATTATTGTTTGTGAGAAATGACCTTGGAGCTTTTTCATCAATAATTCTAGGTGTAATAATTGTACTTTAGTATAGTCTACTACTTTACCATTGGGCAGGGTATCATACCTAGGTGAGATATCAGTTCTTGGACACTTTAATGAAACAGCACTCTGGGTGATGAATGTGCATAAAAGGTAGACGCTAAATACACAGGTTTGTCTCTAACGTGTTTTAAAACAATTCTTATGACTGTACGTATTGATGAGAAGAAACCTAGGTAATGTAAAGCATGTTTATTTTAGGTATCCATTCGCAGGGTTCAGACTAATTACGTGTAGAAGATATCTTTTTTTATCAGAAACAAATTGCTTGTTTTTCATCGTCTCAAAAATGTAGCAGACTTTTTATAACTGGCATCAGATTGGGATTTTACCGTTTTCTATACTGATTAGTATATCCTACTTTTTTCTCTTAAATAATCCGTCAATATACGAACGAACGTATCCCTTGTGCACGCATGACATTCGTCAGTTAGGATGTTGCCATCGCTTATTAAAATATCGAAACAATGGATTTGGTAGAAGAAACCGAAGAGAGAAAACAGGTTTGATGTTTCCATCTTCATAGTTGTTATTAAAACTCGGAGACAAAATATGGTACTACATGTACAAAGGCCCTTGTTCTAAAACTAGCGTGTATATATTTTAATCGGAATTCAAGTGATATAGTACATGATTTTCCAAAGTGAAAGCGAAAGACTACAGTAAAATGTCATATACATTTTAGGTAAGTAAACAAAGCATTGTTTAGTTAAATGTTATCATTAGTGGCATTGTATAATTGTTTATTGTTTACTCGTAGACCAAACAATATATCAAACAAACATACCGCGCGCTGACATTTCGCTGTCACCGTTTAGCCACACGTGTGTATCGTTAACTTTGAGACAGTCCCCAGTCATTCATACCTGTATAAGCCGCCCATGCGTGACTCATTACCATATGCGGTATACTTCCAATATTACCGTATACGATATCCAAAGCGAAAAACCGAAGTACGCCGCATTATGTCAATCAAAATTTCCCATACAGTATTTGGGACACGAAAAACGGGTATTCTTAGGTGGTTCTATTAATGGATTAATTAGTGTGTATTGGATTAAACGTTTAATATTCAAGCTGGCGTCGGATTCAGGAACAGATATGGGTTCGGAAGAGGAGAAGTGGGGTCAAATGGCGATCCCTCGACTAATGCAGTTGTCACCCAGGTAAACCATCAAGGTGTATAAATTTAAATGTCGCGACATTTTGTGTAAACACGTAAGATGCAGCAAGTCGTGTTTTGATATTTACTGAGCGTCGGCATGGTTTGTTTACTTGAGTTTATATGGTAGAAAGTTAACTGGAAAGTGTGATTTGATGGTATGAAACATGTTGTGTTAAGTTGATAGATATAAACTACACTAGATAGGCGACGTACAGACGATGTATGATGTGAGATACAGTAACAGTCACATAGTGTATTGTGTGTTAATTATTTATCAGTGAAAGTGGTGTATTGTATTGATTTCTGGGCAGATGGTTTTTGGTGAGTTAGGCAATACTTCACTATCAGTTGTCACATTGGCAGGCTATAATTAACAGATGCCCCTTAGATTGTTTTACTCCTCTCTAGTTAATTGGCAGACAAGTAACAAGTGACAGTGTCAACTTAGGACAGGTTACATGTAAGTGACACTGTACAATGACTGGTCAACATATACCCAATATATAGTTCATTAATAATTACTAAAGGAATTGAAAGATACATTTATTATAAATATCCCCTGCGAGTGTCTACAAAGGAACACTGAACCTCCAATGTTTTGTTAGATTCTCATCAGTTTGAACCAGTGCAAAGAGAAAGTACCTGTCAAAATTAATCATTAGATCTTTGGGTCAACTTTATACCTGTATCAAAACCAGTGATCAAGATATTGTTTTGGGTGTTATCTAACAGTTGATCGACTTATAATGACTAACATTTTCATACAAGGACTGGCCAATGCATAGTGTCTGATTATCAAGGGATAACAAAGGATGTCCAAGTGTTTTTATTACACACGTGATTCATAATTATATAAATGTACTGTGGATGCTGATCGTAGACAGCTGTGACACTTGATTGACAATTACAAGATGACCGTGGCTAGTTAAAGTGTCAAACAAAAATGGTTGGACTTACTGAACCAGGCTGTCATCTGGATATCGGATACTTTGTATTGACCAAGATTTAAGATTTTCTCACTCATTATGGAATTACCCAAAGTTCTCAAGATTAAAATACACGAGGATCTAGTAGTACCATAGTTTGAATTACTTGTTGTTTGAAAATGACAGTCCAAGTACTTTGGATATCAGCTGTGAATATGCCAGGACTTGATCAATGGTAACTTGTTTGATACTTCTCTCTAGTCCAAATTTTGATGTGTATTTGAAATCAATCAACATTTTACCCATTCAATAAAGCAATTCTGCTGTTGCTCAGTTTGACACATGGTTCTAGCATTGAAATTGCATGTTCTGTCTTCTGAATGCCTAAAGAACTTTATACACTATGGTAATGAATTGAAATTGATTATCGGGGGGAAACTGATCATTATGCTGTTAACATTTGACATCTGTATTTTCCACTTACTACTATTCAATATTCTAATGCGGGGACATACATTAACAAACAGTAACATTTCTCTGTCTCATACAAATAGCCAAACATGTGTACAACACTTGGCTAATCAATCATTCATTGTATCAAAAACTGCTGTTGGCAAAAACAAAAGCCAACCAAGAAACAAACAAAGCACTTTGAGACGCCCTGTGTTACAATCTATTCAAATGCTAGCGTAGATGTTGTGTACACTGTCCATTTGAACTTTATGCATGAACCTTACGTGAGAAAAAAAGGAATTGTAAAGTTTTCACAAATGTCAAATGCCTTATGTATAGCAAGCAGAGCCTTACTTGTCAAATGTTGATGTATTACTATAAGTTACTAACGTTATTTGTTGCACTAATTGACAATTTACTAGGAATGTATGGTTATATAAGGAGTGTGTAATTATGTAGGTTTATCATCAGGGGTTATCGGTTCCATTACACAAGTAACCGGCATGGCCATAGATTATGTTCAATGCCTTATCACACAAAGTTGTGTTTTAACAAGCACGAGTATAGCATGCCACACACATCAGAGTGTAAAGCAAGAAAGCAATTTTAGTTTACTTAATGATAAGAACATGTGTTAAAGGCTGAATGTTTGAAATTTCAATCTAAAGCATGTATGATCCATATAGTAATAGATTAGCCTTTAAAGGTAGTTTTGAATGACTTAACATAAAGCTGCAATAGTTGACAGGATTACAAGATTGTTTGTCAGAACTTTAAAACTTTTTTCACAAGACATTCTGCAAGGGGAAGCCACTTATTAAAGGCTGCGATTGTATCTATAGGGAGAGAGACCCATGGAAAGCTAGCTTCAAAAACAGAATGTAAACTGAAAAGCAGACGGCACATTGAGTCTCTTTCCAGCGTAGATAAAAGTTTACTTGGATGCAGCTATCTGTATAGGCTATATAAACTTTTTCTATGCCTACATGTTAGGGGATGGTATACACTTGTAGGAGATTCACATTTCACTGATACAGTAATTTCTAGGCAGATGAAACAGATGATAGCCTTTTAATGGTCAGTATGTCGATGAAAAATGATTGCATTAAATGAGTGAGAAACACAATGTCTTAGGCTATTGCTATACTGTATCTAAGTGTGTGTAAAATGCAGTTGAAAGCATTGATGGTTTGGTTGTTTGTACAGCATTTTGGATCTTTTTAAGTTAACTTTTCTTAAGTAACTTCTAAAAATATGACAATGTGTAAGCTATAATCCTCTTATAAATGGCTTTAATGGAAACAGCTGCAACAAATATGAGTTCAGCCAAAGTGATGCGATACAATGAAAACATAAGTTGATTTTTGGAGAATATAGCTTTAAAATTCTGTTGGTTAATGGTTAGCAGTTGAATTATAAGGCTATATCTGTTAAGTGATTTGAGATACAGTTATGTGTGTTTTATAATTGTGCACACTTTCACTTAAGTTCAAAACCGTTTGTTGGATATTGAATACATACACTATATAACCGGTCTGAGGTAGTGGAAAGTTCATGAAGTGTGAAATACCCTCATTGAACTAGATCATACAGTGATTCAAAAGTTGCATGCATAGCAAATAACCACAGTGCAGCCATAACTAAAGGCATCAAACTGGTGAATGTATGAACGAATGTTTTTGGAGTGTCAAAAATGCATTTTGCAAATCCAATAAAAAACGTTTTAAAGGAGCGATATTTGGATGTTTGAAATTCTTTAGAAATGACTTCATGTGTAAGTTAACTTTGAATGGTTTCAGTTGCTTGATTGCATCAGTCGTTTTAATTAAAAGTATCAATATTTGGTGATTTTCAGTAACAAATGTTTCAATATAGTAGTAGTACCCCATAACTGCATATTATAACTTGAATCGTAACCATAGAAATATAAATATTATGTAATTAAGATCTGTGTAAATACTAAATTACTTCATATTGGAATGTTAAAAAAAGTCTTCTAGTATATTATCATGTCTCTCTGTATCCTACAACACTGACTTATATTATGAGTAGCTTTGCATCATGTTTATAACCAACCAGCCAAGTCAATGCATTATCTTTTATTTGAACAAAAAGCGTTTAATCATATTTGGGTCAATACATTTTTGCTGGATAAAGAAGCACTCACCACTCAATGTAAAGTTCTTTTATACTGTAGTTTAATTGGACAGATATAGTGGGCTTGACTGTGCAGTACTTTTACAAAACTTCCAGCACAAAAGAGTTACAGTTTCACATTTTTGTTACAAGTTAGCTAGATTTATTAACATTTAATGATAGCAGACATTGACCAGCTTGAAGGCTTGAGTGTTGACCAATTTTTATGAGGTCTATTAAAATGTCGTGGGCACTGACCAACTTAACAAGCCCCTAACTTATCTAATAACAATTTATTTAGGACTATTGCCACTGTAGGGTTTAATGTACGATGACTTGATAGCTATGTATACAGCATTCAGATACACAGATACCATATGAATAGTTTTATTGCCGTGTGAAATGAGAGCAAACAAGCCGGCCCGTGATCTACCCAGATAGGACAACAGTCAACGACAAGTCAATAAAAGTGACGTAAAGGACTCACGTAAAGCAATTAACCTGTAAAGTTGAAACAAGGGGCGAGTAACTCTGTGTCAACATGTGATAAGAATTGTATCAATATGTCATAATATTCTGAATGGTGGAAATTGGTAGCTTTGTACACTTGTGTATAAGATTAGAGCATATATGAACTGTTCAACATCAAACAAATGTCTTAAATGAGCCTCTGTTTGTTTTGGTTTCTTCAGAGTCCTGTTAATAATAAACATGCATCAGTGTAAAAGCGGTTATATAAGATGTGTAATATATGGACCAATGTTGCAATATACATAGTCTACCCTGGGTCTACATAGTCTACCCTGGGACTACATAGTCTACCATGGGACTACATAGTCTACCCTGGGACTACATAGTCTACCCTGGGACTACATAGTCTACCCTGGGACTACATAGTCTACCCTGGGACTACATAGTCTA
>ENA-OREC01000493-OREC01000493.1-marine-metagenome-genome-assembly--contig:-NODE-493-length-15634-cov-13.649354_pt1 | contig 15634 bp, 7 predicted proteins | sample MGYA00248626_ERZ508543 | MGnify/ENA primary metagenome ERZ508543 (study PRJEB26211, sample SAMN05518279) | marine metagenome | isolation source: Puget Sound, Washington, USA | host: Bankia setacea... | reverse complement strand
AAATGATTGTTAAGTTGGTTAAATAATTGTTAATTTGGTCAAATGATTGTTAAGTTGGTTAAATAATTGTTAATTTGGTTAAGTGATTGTTAAGTTGGTTATATGTTGGTAAGTTGGTTAAATAATTGTTAATTTGGTCAAATGATTGTTAAGTTGGTTAAATAATTGTTAATTTGGTTAAATGATTGTTAAGTTGGTTAAATGATTGCTAAGTTGGTTAAATAATTGTTAAGTTGGTTAAATGATTGTTAAGTTGGTCGAATGATTGCTAAGTTGGTTAAATGATTGTTAAGTTGGTTAAATTATTGTTAAGTTGGTCGAATGATTGCTAAGTTGGTTAAATGATTGTTAAGTTGATTAAATGATTGTTAAGTTGGTCGAATGATTGATAAGTTGGTCAAATGATTGTTAAGTTGGTCGAATAATTGTTAAGTTGGTTAAATGAGTGGTAGGGTAACTGATCATATGTGAACAGAAACTTGAATATAAGTTCTAGTATCCCAATGCTTATATAATGCTGACTCTTTAGGCGCTCTGGAAACTATACATTGTAAAACTGGTGTTTACTGTAACATGACTGGGTTGCTTTCAGAATTGTGTTCACTGCAATATATACGGTTGAGTCCGTAGTAAAGATGACAGCACGTGGATATGTTCTACAACCGTTTACATATCTCCGAGATCCATGGAACTGGTTAGATTTTGGCGTTATAGCAATTGCGTAAGTTTATTCGACCCGAACATATACCAAACAGCAAACAACTGATAGTAAAGTTACACTCTGTTTTCGATAGACGCAATTACACAGAAAACAATATAAAACATCAACGTTCTTATTTATTACATTTGTAATTAACATGTTATCGTTTCTGAAGACCTTAATGTTATCAAGCTTGAAACTGTAATGTGTTCCATTTAACAAAAATAAGAAATGGAGATGTGGAGGATCACAAAGATACCAAAACATGTAGATTGACATTTGCTGTGTTTATAGTTTAACTTGTTCAAGAAGAAACATCACATATACTAGATATATGATATGATGAATGTGTTTGTATTTTACAGGTATATTACTATGTTAGTCCCCAACCTCGGCAATCTTTCAGCTCTTCGTACATTCAGAGTGTTGAGAGCTTTGAAAACAGTAGCAGTAGTACCAGGTACGTAATGGATACTTTACTTTAACTTTCAAATACGTGTGTTGATGTATTAATAAAACTTTCAAATACATAATGGTAACTCGTGGACATTTTGCTTTAATTCCCCAAAACGTTATATATGTTTTACCTTAACTTCAACTAAGTAGCTGTATGATAAAGGCCATGTATCTCAGCTGATGATTTGCATTTAAAAGATAAGTAAACATGTATGTCTTACTATATAATCTGTATATTCTGTATCATTTGCCTCATCTATGACTTTGCCTCTTGGTGATCGTGTATTCTTGTGTTTGAAGTGAATTTGATTGTGTTACAGGTCTTAAAACAATCGTGGGTGCCTTATTGGAAGCTGTAATTAGGTTACGTGACGTAGGGATCCTTACATCATTCGTACTCTCCATATTTGCACTAATTGGTATGCAACTGTATACCGGTCGACTGAGAAACAAGTGTGTACTAGAGATGGGCAATGTAACGGACGACGAATGGATAGAGTTTGTCAACAACAGCAGTAAGTAGTGTTTGTTCTAAACCTTTGGTATAATATTATAAATTAATAAAACTGTCCGTAGTAATGGTGGCCTAGGATTTCTATGATATTATAAATTCAGTAAATAGATGATTGTACTCTCCATTAAGCACCACGTGTTCATAATCCACGCGACAAATAATAAGTGTATATTTGTTTAAATACTTGCTAAGATACTAATACAGCTCGTGGTGCATGGAGGTTAACACTTAAGGGATCTTGTTAGAACAGAAACAGTGCTCTGACCCTTTCCTTTGGTAATGACGTTGCAAGAGTATACATATATACTAATTGACCATTGTTTCCTCACGTAAATTAAGAACCACCGTACTACTTCTCCTTTGACAGTATCTGCTGTGTGTTTATACATTTTGTTTAGCTAGAGAGTCGAGAGTACAACAAGCTTGAGAACAGTGTATATACATGACAAACACTGATGTACAAAGTGTGCTGAGACTTGTATACTACGTTCTTTTCAATGTGTCTTTAATAAGTAGGTAGTTATGTTGACGGCATTTGAGTATAAGTGTTGCATTCAAATCGTCTTTGTTATCTACTTAAATAAAGTAACATTCAATAATGATACTGTATGATATACCATTCTAAAACGGTCCCGTGATTGTCTCCTATACATAAAGAAGGAAACTAACTGTGGTTTATTCACTGTTAAACCATGACTGCACTACTTTTACCTCACGTGAAAACGTTCTTAAAGAAAATACTGTCAGAACCGAAGGTATCCAAATCACTCTATATTTTATTTATATATTCTATATCTCTTGTTAGACACTGTTGTTTTTATTTAAAACATGGTTTGCATAAATAGTATAGTCAATGTGAAACAGAAACACCCATAACATGAATGCGAAATGATTTTATAGTGTGGTTCTGTAGTCTACAATTAGAACTTGCAAGACCGAATTATATGATCGAAAGACTGAGACCTTTAAAAGGTGTTTAGTGATGCAAAAACTCTAGTTAAAGTTATGCATCGCAAAATCGTCTTTGTAAAAGTGGAATCGAGCGTCATTGAAATATCTGAAAGCGTTCATTGATCTAGCCGCTGTTACGCTATTAGTTTTATAAGCTTCTGAAATGAAATTTTATGGGGATCCCAAGGAACAGTCAACCAAACGACATCCTGTCAACATACGCTTTACAAAAAAAACTAGTACATCACAGTTAAGAGGTACAAACGTGTTAGAATCGAAATAAAACATATGCACTCGTGGTTTAACGCGGTGCTAGCGCACTCGTGATTTAATTCATACCCATCCGAACTCGTACCCATGGTTTATTACAGCGTTAAACCACAGGTACAGATGTTTTATGTTTTAGTTAACATTAATTACATGAATATATATTATATCTTGCGTCGGCTTCTTACCTAATGTGTGTAAAGGTTTCATTTCCGTCTGTTTAGCAGTTTGGACCTTTTTCTTAAAATGATGTCACATTAACGTGATACATATCGTTAAAGGAATGCACTTTATAGTTGATTGTACGTTAGTGGTATACAACATACTGCGTTGGCAACTTGCTAGCGTACTTTGGTGCTAACAATTTCAACAGAAAAATGCAAGTTTTGGGTTAACAGTTTTGTTTGTGTATTTGATGATATTGAAATGCAGTAGTTCGGGAGAATTTATTTATGTTTTATAATACTCTGTGTTATCATGATTAAGTCTATGTGTATTTAACAACATGAATAAGTCTATGTGTATTTAACAACATGAATAAGTCTATGTGTATTTAACAACATGATTAAGAAGCTGAAATGTGTTGGATGGAATACAATTGAAAACAGACATAACTTTAACGTTTTAAATGAGTTGCCTTTTCCTTGAAATCTTTTAACAGCATGTCTTGAATTATATTTTTAAAATAAAAGTAACATTTATAGCAATGGAAATTTGTGATTCTTGTTTTTACAACACTGTTTTTTCATTCACCAAAGGCAACATTTTACAATTGGAAAACGGTGAATTCCTTGTCTGCAGCAACTCCTCAACCGGAGGGTAAGTAATGCGTCATCAATGACGTCATATAGTCACGTATTTGTAACGTAGTGCCAAGGACAGCGTCTTGTATGTCACGTCATACTGTACATGAAATTAATGTCATAACATTCATTGTAGACAACTGGCACCCCCCGGGTGAAGGACCTTATACTATGTGTGGAAATTCCAGTAACGCTGGGTATGTAATGCACCGTTGGCATTCGGAAACAACCGAGCCACATAAGTTGTGTTCCCTTCACTTTTTTAACATTTCCTCAATTTTCTAATCTGATATAATCTACTAAAATTGTACTTCCTGTGTTTATCATTTTGCTACTAACACACTACTAATGGAGTATTGGAAACCGTTTTGTGGGTTGACTTCTTTTTTTAAAACAAACTACTATATACCATTTTAACCAGCATGCCCGTTCAACAATTATGAACTAGACGAAACGTGTATATTAAAGTGACCTTATTTCCACACAAGTTCTACTCAAGTGAAATATCATCGAATAAAACGAGGAAATAAAACATGCGAGGTTGTTTTCGAATAAAGACAAGGAGGTGCATTTTAACAACTTTTCTCCTGGACGAGTTCTAAGTATTGTTGTAGCCAGTTTGCTGATAGCATTTCTTTCATCTTCCACATTACGAGATACGTTTTGTTTGTGGCTAGGTACTCAAACATATACAGAGAAACAACTTGTTGTGGTATTGGGTATTTACTCTTGAACGTTAAACTTAATGGGTATTTGCAATGTTTATGGGGCATTAGTAAAATTCATATTGGGCAACAGAACTTTTCTCCTAAAATATCTATGTAGCATAACTTTTTTACATTGGAATTCAATAATGTATTTGCCTTTTGATATCTCTTGTTTCAAAAATAGTTGGGTATTCCCGAACAATTGTACAAATGCCACCAAATGCAGCTTATCTGTTCTCTGATACAGGTACATACGTATGGCTATATTTAAAATCGACCATTCTTAGAAATACAAAATACGTACCAATACATTCAAACAGTGTTAGATCTATAAATACCTTTATAGTAAGTATTTGCAAAGATGAAACGGTAGTTTCAGCTGACTTAGTCGGAAACCTAACACAGACGTCTGCATTTTCTGTAGTTGTCTTTGGTTGAGAACTTTCGCAAAGTAGTGTATATGTTTGCAGTATAAGCCAAAACAAAGTATCTCAACTTTTTTATATCAGCATGTTACCTTTATCTTACAACTGCCATTTTTTAACAAATCATGGTAAGTATTTAAGAAACAAATGCTTTCTTCTTAAATTTTATTATTACCACCTATATTATAATATACTCAACTAAATAGTTCAGAGGTCGAGAAATTACAATACACATACAGCTATAAGGAGAATGAAACATGACACAATGTACAAGACGGTATAAGTAAGAAGACTTAATAGTTGGTAAAGGTTATTACTTACCTGGCAGACTTTCATATTGCGTATTTTAAAGGCAAACGCTCCTTCTGTTATTTTAAACGATAACATAGTCTAGGTTAACATTTACATTCTCTTTATTGTGGTATACATTACATGGTTTAATGCACTAGTGATTTAGTTGACCTTTGAGAGATTGTGTTGAGTATAGTTACTGATATTAGAGTCAATCATTTCTTTCTCATATTGCACAGATACATATATGAACGTTTTATAAATGCACAGTTTTTCATTATTCTATATACAACTCGTCTTTACTATTTACATTCTTTACTTTTAAATGGTGTTAATACATATAATAACATATTTAAGGATAATTACAATACGTTAATAAACATATCACGTGTAGTCAAAGCTTGCCTATGTTAAGGGTGCCATTGTATAAGCGTGTTGTAGGACTGATATCTCGCATATGTAAATATATTGACCAATGGAAGAGCAGTATACAGTACCTAGGTATAATTAGTACTCTATGGGTATGTGGCTTGTTTAGAACGAGTAACTAGTTATACTAACAATATGCATACATTCACTGTAAGATGATAGCAATAAGCTGCTAATATGCATGATTAAATGATGTAAACAGAAAAAGTGCTGATTTACCATTTCGTCTATTTGTCATTGGCTTGATGAAAACGTTAACTACTTACAAAACACGTGTTCAATTTAACATGTGCCATCTGTTTCGTACATATTGATAAAACTCATCTTACATCTGTCATCATCTACTTACTGTTTATCCATATAGAACCAACATGTCTTTATTGTGTACATAAGAGCATCTTCATGACCAGCCTATTTATGACAATAACATAGACATATGTGTTTGTGAACTGAACAAAACAGGGTATATTTCTGTACAATATTCACATGTTATTAGATGTGGCTAGATGTGTCATTTTATCAACTTTACTAGATTTACTTCTATTAACAGTGTTTTGCATGGAAACTTCCATACTTGAACAATTAAACATTTGTCTTGTATTGGTATGAACAAATAATTTACATTTGTATCTTTAATATATTTAGTGATACTAGTTTCAACACTATTTAGTTCATAACAGTTTTAAATAATAATATTCGTAAGATATATTTATCATATTTAACTATTTAACCACTTTTCTTCATTTAACAAGCATGCTTCGAAAATACTTTCAGTAGCTCTTCATTTACATTGACTATCAGAAGCTACTAACAGTTGATTCACATTATCAGTTCTGCTCATTAATGATAGTCGTTTGTCTCTAGGATAACTATGGCATGTCTCTGTATGATGTGCTTGTTTCTTGCAGCCAATGTCCAGGCAACTTCTCGTGCTTAAGAGAGATTGGAGACAATCCAAACTTTGGATTCACCAGCTTTGACAATTTTGGCTGGGCCCTGCTCTGTGCATATCGACTCATGACACAGGACTACTGGGAAAACTTATACATGCTGGTACGTTTCCATCACATTACTTTCGTATGTATATACAATCGATCTCCTTCGAGAAATGAATTCAGAATAAATGGCGTGTCAAAAAGAAATGATTTAAAATAGGTGGTGTTACCCTTTATGACTAAAACACTGCCTGATTCACTTGCAGGTGTTGCGGGCGGAAGGCTTAGCTCATAGTTTCTACTTTATACTGGTCATCTTACTTGGATCTTTCTACCTTGTGAACCTTATCTTAGCTATTGTGGCTATGTCCTATGATGAACAACAGAAAGCGGACAAAGCTGATGCCGAGGAAGCTGCCCTAGATAGAGAGGTAAACACAATCGCAATCTGCTGACAATTAAACAAAGAGAACCTGGAAACGACGCATTCACTAAGATCCAATTAGAAATGTTCTTTAATGTTATTTAGTAGTCAATACATCGTAACTTTAATGTTTCAAACAAGTTTCAATACGTTTTGCTACCAGATCAAACTGTTACAAACGTATGATTTACATACTCGAGCGTCAGAACGTGTTTTTTAAATGAATAATTTTGATTCGATAAATGTCACAGAAAAGGTCTCATCGTTAACATCTTAAACAAGAATATCATTGCGATACACATGTTTCCTTAAGGGTTTACTTAACATGTTTAAAAATGTGTTGCGTCCATGTTTTAAAGCGTGTGGTATCCATTTTTCGTCTGTAATATCTTCTTTTTCACGATGATTTCGATATGCGAACATATTTTGAGTGGTTACCTACTTGTACTTGGAGACGTTGACGCTCGATGTGTATTGCATATAACGCAAGCTGTATGTAAACATGTTTATGCAGACTAAGTGTTGAACCAGTGTAAATCCCTCGTGAATGCGACGTTTCCATCAATTTTATTAAATCAGGGACATTGCCTCAGAGAACACTGCTTTATGACTTGTATTCACCTTGTCTCTGTCCCATAATGCATCATTCCTTTGGTCACGTGGTACATGTAAATGTTATAATTATAAGTACTGATTTGATTGGCTGGTGTTTACGTTTCATGTAGAGGTTTATGTCTACCAGTGTTTTTTATCGTTTATTTCCACCTGCATGTGTAAGTCAGTCATGTACGTGTAGACGTGGGCGATGGTGTCTTCCTGCTTCTCGAATCTGTTTGACCAATTGTTACTTTTTGTAGAAATACTGTGGAACTTCATTTATCTTATGTTCTTGCATGTTCAGACGATCTGGGCATGATGAATGTTTGTAGATATTTAACCGGTTGTTCATTTGATTTTTGTCTTGTTAAAATATTCAATTAGGTTTATTGATTGATTATGTGCTTAATTATGTTATTTCCTGAACGTCTAGGCATATGAGAGGGGTAAACAGGTAATTTTCTACACATTTATATTTTTATATAGACTTGCATACTTTTTTAGATATAACATTCTTTTAAGCGCCTACCTAAGAACAATGCTGGAAACAGTGGCCGCTTTAACATTGCTAGAGTTATCATGTTCCTTAAACTTCCCAGAGTGATCTCCCTTACATCTTTATGAACATTTGAAATAAGCCTACCATAGTGTTTTATGTTTCAGTTTTACCTTAGTTTGCATTATTGTCTCAATTTTATCATTTTGACATGAACTGATGCTAAAACGGCTATCACGTATGAACTATTGACGTTAATATCACGATTACTGTCTCGTTTCCCTTCCGACTACTTTCATCAATTAACTCGATTGTCATATTTGATTAATTTGTGTAAACAAAAACAAATGAACTCGACGATTTTCTCTGCTATTGTGAAACACATTAACGGTTTCTAGTTTATCAAAAAAGGTTGTACAAGCACCAAACCGTTTTAAATTGTTTCAGCTCAGTCAACAAAACCTTTAACATTTGAAACTAATGATCATTTTAGTTTGATTGACCTTGTTTTGCTTCATTGGCTATTACCTTCGTAACTAGCTTGGGTTATGCCTTTCTATGCATTTCATTGTTTATTAACGTTTTGTTAGGATTGCGAAAGCATGTTTAGCTGATGTATTGCTGAATACCATCTGTCCGTACTACTGTCTGTCTGTCTGTCTGTCATATATGTGCTTAGACAGTGCGTTATAGTTATGATACAATATATACTTACTTGATATCGGTGGCAGGGCTTTGACCAAAGATCAATGTTTATGTTTAAATTCCGTGTATAGAAGGGATATATATTTGAATCAGATCTGATACATATCATAGCTAGGTACAAGAAAGCGCTCGATCACAAATACATTGGGAATACAACGTTCTAGCGAGTTAGTGCATCGACTTAAAGTATGGTGTGTTCATAACAAGAACTATTCTGTCCAAGTACTAATCATGTAACTTGAAATTCGATATGTTGTACAATATGCTTAGGCATCCAAGTGTAAGACGGTCAAAACATTTTGTCAGCATCTAATGTGTATGTCCAAAGATATATACTATCCAAGTGCGGGGTATATTTATGATTGAGTTAATGAATAGGCCGCAGTCCCTGTTAACTAAATCATAGCGGTCCCAGATCATTTTATGAGTATATATCATCACATAATAGGTCCAAACCTTTCGCAATCCAGCCTTGCCAGATTTGACGGTGTTTAGTTTGAATATTTTTGGATGTTGTTTGCTATCTATGTGTTAGGTTGTTTTCATTTGTTTTCATAGAATGTACATGTATTCATTTGCTTCCCATTATACTTTTGCTCATATTTTCTTTTTTCATATTTCGTATATTACGTTTTTGTAGTGTGTCCCAAAGAAGAATGCCAAAGTCCAACAACATGTAACACAGTTGACTTATACCATCCATACTTTTATAATCTTATACAATGGCTGATGGAATATCTAACACACATTTTGGAGCAATGCAAATATATAAACCCTGTTCTTTAGACATTTTATTCGACCTAAATCCACATGGATCTGAAGTTCACCTCTTTTATTTCATTCTCTCATCCATCAGCCATGATCACATACCATTTGTAGACAACACAACACAACTATCAAACACAAACACATAAACAGGTTATCACAATAACTTTTAATTAATCCCAAAGTCACTTTACCCTTGATCATTGTTTTTTTCTTGCAAATTATTGTATCATTTGTCACATACGTATATGATATATGTATATATATACACACAGTTTCTATATTTATTGTTCATATCCTAACCTTTATACAGGTATATGTCAATGCTACCATAGTTATATTCACCAATCTCACTCACACAAACCGATACATATAGTAAAGCCTATAGAATGAGACAGTCCGGACGACTCTTTGAATTTGTTTCTATCGGTACTGTCCTCATATCGAAATTAAAGGCCGAAATGAACGTCAAGGAATAGGAAAACAAATCTGTCGAGACAGCCTTCTTATTCTATTCGTTTAACTCTTGATTTACGCATGCATGCAACTTTGGGGACAGTGGTCTTCCATCTTGAGCTATACTGACTGTGTCAGGTGATTCTATGATGTATGTATGACTGAAGCTATATACAGCAACATGCCTTATAACTCGCCTCGTGTATGTCACGTAATTACTTATACTTCTAGTACAGAGACACATTAAAGAACATCTTAAAAGAGATGCCACTTCGTAACATTCACCACTGATTATGAATACAGAGTTGGTCCTGTCCTAGTAATTAAAAACTCTCAATATGAAGATTGTCTCGATAGAAAAAACAACAGTTAACAAGTATCTTAAAGGTCATCTCACAACTAAGGTTTTCCTGTACATACAATGCAATAATGGAAATGTTACACAACATGAATGGACTATGATTGGACTATGAATGGACTATGTATGGACTATGAATGGACTATGAATGGACTATGATTGGACTATGAATGGACTATGAATGGACTATGAATGGACTATGAATGGACTGTGTATGGACTATGAATGATTGTGAAATTGTGCTTGCTTCATTTTATTGGCTGTTTTATTTTTTGTTCAATATGGTTCACTAAGACTAATAGTAAATTCTTGATTATACACACGATCTATAAGTTTGATTAATTTGTATATTTCGGAATGAGAATTTTACTACATGTGCATCAGTTGTATCATTTAGTTTCGGTAAATTTATTTCATTTATTTTACTTTAACACACAATATCGTTTCGTTGATATGTTTGAGTATTGAGTTTAAAATATCGTTGAGATACAATGAGTATGTAATCATAAACAAGATAGCTATGAGCACATGTTTAAATGCCACGTTTAATATATGTTGACATGCATTTAAGACTTCTTTGTGCAAGGTTAGAACTGTGTTTGTCTACATTAGAACAAGATCGTGGAGGAGATAGAAGAGCTGATAGATGTAATGAAGAAGAGTCCTAGTATACTGTCTCACAAGAGTGATCCAGCTCTAAGTCCTGGCCTCGATCCAGATAGAATATCTTGCTACTCGGAAAAGCACTCTGGGGACCATCTAGGCGTCAGAGATTTAACAAAGGTAGGTGTAACTCTTCACTGATATATCGGTGAACTCCGCTGCTGCTACTTCGATTGACTCGGCTTCATGACTCTATCCGTTGCACAATTACGACTGATCATTACCATTTACTGCAATCTGTCAATGCACACAACCCGCTAACTATAAGCTCAACAATGCCCTCACTTTGAACCACCTGTATTGCTTTACAGCATTGTTGTGTTGTGTGATCTCTCTCGCTCTAATTCCCCCTAACCAGCCTTCACTTTTCTGCGTTACAGCCATGTCACAGTGTTCCGGCCTCTCCATTCGTGGAACGACGACGCTATTCTAGAGCTAGTATACGTTTAGCGAAAAAGCTTCATCATCACATCGAACAGCAGCCTTTAGTCCACTTGGAGGGTCTCAACCTACCCTACGCCGACGATTCCAATGCTGTCACGCCTTGTTCCGAAGACATTGGAATAATCAACCCTCAGTCCAAATTCTCTTTCCTAACAGCGAGAAAGGCCAGTATGATGCGCGGTTCAGACTCACGTAGAGAGAGTAATGCATCCATTGCTAGCTTTAACCATCCCCCTTATTCACCATCAGATAAACTTACCAGACTTTTAGAGCAGTTCGAAAGAAACAAAGCCGCCCATCATCTACAACCTGGGCACGAGGATTCTGTGAGTTACACTGGTGTTTCACTATAAGCTTTTTTCACGTGCTTGAAAGTCCCCATAGATTAATTATATTGCCATATGCTACTGTTGGGTGTTACATGTTGAATACTAGTAAATGTCTCCAAACTGCGGTGGAATTCTCTAATGTGTTTGCTAACATGAAACTTACTGAATACGATACAGACAAAAATTTGTTTACTAGGAAGCGATTAAATCTCAAACCGTGTTTTACATTATCCATTTACTAGTTGACACACGTGTTACTGCGCTATAATAAATGTCGGAATATGCACTAGAACTAAGAAATGGCTCGAATAGTTATATATATATATACACCTGACATATACGATTGATTAACTATTTGTAATAACGTTGATATACGTGTGTATGGTGGCTTTATTGTGTTGTTTCAGATTGGATCCGGCATTGACCTTCACAAAAGACCAAAACCTTTCAGTCGTACACCTAGTGCTTCACAAGTAGACCCAAGAGGTAAGATTTTGTGTTTCCATCCTATTAACGTAACTTTATTTGAAACAAAACTATAGTACATGTGTGTGTATGTCGCATTGTTTGCTAGTAATTGCAACATGTGCTCGTAGTTCATAATATGGTCAAAGTGTTTGCTTTGTACTAAAGTGTTATAAAAAGTGTATGTTACCTCTCTAAGATACATAGAGAATCAATTTGATATTAACACAGGCCATTTATTGATCTTTAATTTGATAATACATGCTAAGAACCTTAGATGATACTATTTCTAACGTCAGGACCTGTAGGGCTGGATTTCATAATCAAGAATTTACTCCTAGTGTTAATCATAATATTGCAATGTTGTTCTTGCAAATTCAACTGATGTTTAAGTACATTTATAGGTAAACTATATAGTCTGCGTTTAATATTCCTGATAGATGTGTCCGAAATATGTATAAATTAGGATGAAATATTTTAGATTAAACATAAGCCGGATTAAATGATTATAAAATCCAGCCCTGTTAATACAACTACTGTTAACACTGGTAGTACAAGGTCTTTGATCATTACCATATTGTTTCGATTTCAGATGTATTACAACTACGAGAACTCATTGACTATGTTGAGTCCGCATCCAGACGTCGAAGTGGTTCCAGTGATAGTGAATACACCGTTGCTAAGGAACCTCTTAAAGACAAAGTGTACCGTTGGTGTTGCGGTTGGGTTTGTCCACCATGGTTTGTCAGAATACAGCAGCTAGTCGGCTTCATCATTCTCGATGCGTTTGTGGACCTATTTATTACTGTATGCATTGTTGCGAATACTGCTGTCATGGCGATGGATCAACATGGCTTATCTCCCTCCATGATGAAATCCTTGGAAGATGCTAATAGGGTAAATTTGTCAAATAGCTTAAAGTTGTCCTTTGGTTCACAATTGATTAATTTCCTAAAAAAACTATATTTAAAGAAATAAGAATACATAAATTATAATAATTGCTTATTGTGAAGGAATCTGTGTTGAGTGTGAAAGAAAAACAACACAACATTGGTATTCCTACTTTCAAATTACCAACAAGTACTTAAAACCTTTTATGACTGACCCGTTTAATAATATTTTGACGATTTCGGTATAACATTACAAGGCTATAAGGTCAAGTTCAATTGTCTATATATTCCACAAGGGCACTATTTCATAAGTACTTTGTGACTGTGAAGTTCAGATGAATAAGTTTTTTTCCGTATTCTTTTAGCGAAAGTCCGAAAGTTCGTGCTTTTGTCATTGCTGAAGAATGTTCGTTACTCAGTTTGTTCATCATAAACTTGCAACACATGAATGTGACGCCGACCTTGCCTGACACCTGATTATTAACATGTGGTTGCTATTCCAGGTGTTTTCCTACATTTTTGCTGTGGAGGCGTCCATGAAAATTGTAGCACTGGGCTATATTCAATATATGAGGGACGGGTGGAATTGTTTCGACTTCTTTATTGTCGTCTTAAGTTTTCTTGAAATGCTTTTGGAGGGCGTCAAAGGCCTTTCTGTGCTCAGGACTTTCCGTTTGGTAAGTATACCTACTTGCTTTGGCAATATGAATCGTTTGAGCTTATCTTGATACTTCTTTATGGTAACTATTATAAGTCGATTTTCTCTACGATAGTTTCTTGGTAGGCGTGATCATGGACATATATGTTCCAAAGGTCTAACTGGTAATGTGTTCATATTCTTTACTCGGAATAAATGGCAGCTGATACTCAATGGTATTCGAATTAAACGGTTTTGTTTTAAGTTGAACACAGTACACCGATACAAAATACATGTTCTTCGCATGTTGTTTCTACAACTGAAGCAAGTATGACAACCATACCGACATTTTGTATGTAGTAACAGTCCAGATCAAATAACAATAATCATGTCTCTTTGAATCACACAAAAAAGAATATCCTTAACTTTTTTCTCTAATAAATCGCTCTTCTATGTTATGATATATGTTGGCATCCAGACAATATCCGTTCTGTTTTCATTTTCAGCTACGTGTGTTTAAACTTGCAAAATCCTGGCCCACGTTAAATATGCTCATCAGTATTGTGGCGAGAACCTTAGGAGCTCTTGGTAACTTGACTTTTGTATTAGGAATCGTCGTGTTTATTTTTGCCGTCATGGGACAACAACTCTTCGCGGAGAAATATATTTCATACTTTGGTGACGAGATTCCGAGGTGGAACTTTAAGGATTTTCTGCACTCGTTTATGATTGTGTTCAGAGTGTTATGTGGAGAGTGGATAGAGTCAATGTGGAACTGTATACTGGCTGCCGACTACTGGTGTATTCCTTTCTTCTTACTGACCTACATCATCGGGAACCTGGTGGTAAGTACTCGAACTGTGTAAATGTAATGATTTATATAGTATATACTTATAACAAAGATGGCCATCACACTGAGACTATGTTAAAGGCCATGTTAGTATGGGTATGCGTGATCAAGGCCCAATTCCATAATAATTTAATCTGGCTCAAGTTTAATTTCAGTATTTCAAGTATTTCAGGCACACTTATACATATTTCTGACACAGGAATGTTAAAACAGAATATATAGTTTACCTATAAATGCTCATTCGAACCCGTTGTATTTGTTAGAACAACACAGCGAATAATTTAAAAGTTGGTCAGCATTTATAAGGATTAACTCTGAGTGTAAATCCTATGGGCCCAGTTCACCATCAAACCACGGACACAGTGTACTGTCTAGACTTAAAAACTAATGTACACTGTGTCTATATTAAAAAGAGAATTAATTAACGTTTAACACGAATTATAAAACGGTTCCGTGATTGTCTCCTATACACAAAGAAGGAAACGAACCGTGTTTTATTTAATTGGTAATATATGACTGCACTACTTTTACCTCACGTGTGAACGTTCGTAACGAAAATACTGTCAGAACCGAAGGTATCCAAATCACTCTATAGTTCATAATGCGTTTTATATAGCTTGTTAGACAGTTTTGCTTTTATGACAACGTGGTTTGCATAAATAGTATAGTCAATGTGAAACAGAAACAAACATAACACGAATGCGATCTGATTAAGAATAAGACTGTGAATAAGATTTATTAGTTCGGACGTTTCAGTACCAGAACTGCTACACTTTATCTTTGACGCTGGCTCTATAGTTTTCAATTAAAACTTGCAAGACTGGACTATATCAATCAAAAGATTGAGACATTTTAAAGCTTTTTAGTGTGCCAAAAAACACTTGTAAAATGTATGCATCGCAAAATCGTCTCTATAAAAGTTAAATCGAGCGTCATTGAAATATCTGAAAGCATTCATTGATCCAGACGCTGTTACGCTATTAGTTTAATAAACGTCTGAAATGAAATGTTATTGGGATACCAAGGAACAGTCAACCAGACGACATACTGTCAACATCCGCTTTCCAAAAACACACT
>ENA-OREC01000492-OREC01000492.1-marine-metagenome-genome-assembly--contig:-NODE-492-length-15635-cov-13.654904_pt1 | contig 15635 bp, 5 predicted proteins | sample MGYA00248626_ERZ508543 | MGnify/ENA primary metagenome ERZ508543 (study PRJEB26211, sample SAMN05518279) | marine metagenome | isolation source: Puget Sound, Washington, USA | host: Bankia setacea... | reverse complement strand
ACATATATAATCAATTGAATACATGTAGACTCAAGTATTGTCAATATTTAGGTTGGATTGAAATATAATTACAAAGTGTTATCCATTTTTTTACTATTATATCAACAAAGCTTACTGATTCGTATTGGTGCAAAATACATCAACCAACAAACAAAAATATCCACAAAAGTATATATGACCATTCGAAAATACTGGCTGCTGAAGTGTAGTCAGTGTGCTTTAGAAGGAGGATGGAAAATCCTTTTCTAACTCACCTATTGATATGTTCATTTCTTCTTTTCATGGCAAAACATATATATTTACTTAAACCTACTAATTCTGTTTGTTTGGACTTTCAAATAATGTAACAAATTTCGCCATACTTTTATATAATAATATTTCCTAATGTATTGTGTTCTTATATCTTGATACAAAGGACATTTGATTATAACATGGTATTCATCTTCTAATTCCCTGGAACATAAAGTACAAATACGATTTTGTCTATCAATTCGATCCCTACAATATCTACCAGTTTCAATTCTTAAACAATGGGACGAAATCCTTAACTTTGCCAACATAACTCGCCATTTCCTAGACAATATATTTTCTCCGCGGCGTATGTGCCGCATGCTTTAATGGCATACCCAATTATAGTCATTCACCGATACCTGGAAAGTTAATTCACGAGTTCAAAAATGTGCACATCGTTGATTAGACACTCTCTGACTATAACATGATCCAGTTTTATCTCCGAAAAAAGTGTCTGTAATTGGAGTAAAGTTGAAAATTAGATCAACGAGTCAAACATCGCTATTGACGTGTTGGTTGCAACTTACGAAATGTTTAAGGATATAGGGAAAAAAGTCGAATCGCGGGAAACGTTGCAATGTTTTGACAACATTTGACGTCAATGTTGATGACGTCGGCTAAGTTTGGTTCCTAACGTTTTCCGCGCTTGGCATGTTTATTGACGTTGAACGGGCTAAAAATGCGCGTGTCGCTTATCTTACACCCATGTGGGCCGACAAATCTAGCACCGTCATGTGACCGGATTCCCCTGTCTTTTCCCGCCAAGTAGGTAAGCATAAGTGATATAAGATCTGGTTATAGTTCTTAAATGAGTAGTTATTTTGTGTTAAGTAGCATTTTAGAATTACTTGTTTTTTACACAATTAGTGTTAACCGTATAACGACATCACACTATAATTGAAGCTTTCACAACGACGTCGGTCACGTTTTGCTCCAATAACATTTGAAATAAAAACAAACAAAACAATGAAATGTCATACTACCAACAACACATTACCCCCAGCCCTACTCGTTACAAGTGAGATTGCATTCTAACGTTGTTCTATATGTAGCTAGATACTAGATGTTAGATGCTGGATATTCCGTCGTGTATTGAAGCTAGTTTTGTTTCAGTGAGCATCGTACGATGTCCATAGTATTGTATTCGTGCGTGTTCAGATATCAAAGATATCAGTCAAAAGAATTGGTAACAAATATGTTATGGGATTTTAAAAGTTGCATTACGTTTATATATCATATAACATCATGCAGCGTATAATTTGTATATATTTGTAAAAGGTTATTTGGAAATATGTGTATAATGATGTAGCGATAATAACATTAAAATCACGTATATTTATCAGTATTTATACATCGATAAGCGTTTAATTTTATTCCAGCGTTAACTCTTAGATAGAAACAAGAAATGAACCAAATCGTTGCTTAAACGTTACGCACAAAGTTCGTTCTACGTAACGAAACGTTACGCGACGGTCTTCATTTTACTTATGCCTGTAACGTTAAGCGACGGTGTTTCCATTCGACTTATAACAACTTTACGCGACGTCATTATTATACCCTAGGTAACGCTACGCGATGGTATTCATTATACTTATGGTAACGTTAAGCGACGGTGTTTCCATTCTACTTATGGGGTTGTTACGCACATTGTTCATTTTACTTATGGTAACGTTACCCGACGTCATTTTCATTCTACGTATGGTAACGTTACGCGACGTCGTTTTTATTAAGTGTTACGATAGTCTATACAAGTCAACTGCTAACAACATACGAGTATGGTTCAGCCAATTGAACATGTTTCACCAAAGTACATTAGCATTAACAAATTGTCTAGATTGCTTTAGCTCAAAAGTACACCATTGGTATTGACAACCTTATTATATCAACATTGTATATTTACTACTTTCCACACATCACTCGTTAGGCTGCTCCACACATACGGATAACGAAGTTTCGTACCTATCTACACATGTAATTGTAATGGACAGTACGCGTCGCGGAGAACGAAATCAAATTTTAGGAAATTATTGTGATGAAATCGAATAAAACTTGATAAATAGACAGAACCCCCTTGGCGTACCATTGTGTCTATAAATGAATTGTCGCACGGTGTTGGTATGAACAATTCTATCAGGAGAGAAGGTTGAAGCGAGTGCAAACTTAAAACGGATTTGACAAAAGTGGGTATTTCGTCAACTAGCCAAGAAATCAGGAACACGAATATCCAAGACATAGGAGAGGTCATTGGCTGGTCATCGGGGGTTTCCCTCACACATACACGTGGCTAACATTTGTCCGTTTTCAGCTAACTTACGACGTCAGACTATATATTGCGTTATGATGAGTAAGGAGTGAGTGTGCTCTGGAAATAAGTTACTGAGCAAGAAACGTCAAAAGCAACGAGGTCAGTTTTCTTGTTGACGTATCATCTACGGTACAACGTGACAGTATGTGTAATTCCTGCCCTAACACACTACCATATTTCTAATACTGCTGCATCAACTGTCGAATACCATGTACCCAAACCAATGTTTGCCACAACACAAAGTTAGTTTAATTTAATTTAGTTCGATTGTGAAACAAGCAATTCTTCATACTTAAACGAAGCTCAACTCTGTTCCTGAAACCAACCAGTACTCAACAACGAGGGTTCAGTTTCTTGCTACAGGAAACAACGGGGTCCTTTAATGGGGCTTGAACTTACGTCTACCCGAGTCAAAAGCTCTACCCATTGCACCACGTTGCACCACATCATTACGTTAAAAGCACAATACAAATGTGACTGATTAAAGTAGTTCAAACCTCATTTCTCTAAATTCTTATGTTGATTCTGTTAAACATACGTATGGAATGTTAGATATTTTAGAAATGCAGACACTCTACTAAATCACGCTTTCAAAACAATTATTAAGGTATTTATTTATGATGATGAGACGCGTGTTCAAAACTAATTACCTGCTGGCGGAACATCATCATGAACAGCTTTAACGTTCTTAAACAACAGCTTATGTTCACAGAAGTAAGAGCGCCGTGCTTAGGTAAACGATCCAATAATTCGAGCGGATTAACAGTACCCTAAACATATAAATACTGTACAGATTTGAATAAAATACCTGAACTAATATTGACATAGGAATTGAATTGTAAACCTGCCGAAAAAGGTAAACTCACATATACTTTAATATGAATCATTGTCAAAACAAAGTTCAATTAAGAATTGAATGACGATCTGCTTGCGTTCATGCGATATGAACGCGATTGGAGACACGCCAGGGCTTCATGGTAAATTTGCAAGCGTCACCAATCGCGTTAATATCGCATGAAAAGGTCGTCAAGCAATACTTATAGTATATTGACTATTGTCTATTTGTGCTGGGATCTGCGTTGGAATCGAACGATACAACGGTGTAATAAGACTGTAAATACTTGAGAAGATTTACATTATCTGTATAGTGTTAACTAACATGTATAGTGTTAACTAACATGTGAGAATGTTTACTTATGTTTCAACAAAAAACATATTATCCGGACAATGTGTATTTCAGATACCTATTATGATCATACTATGTGTTAGGTTTATAAGAACACATTGATTTTACTTTTAACTGGTAATATGCAGACACTAACTTTAGTATAAAGAAACTAAGTGTACTGTAATCAATTAGCAAAATATAAATAAAACTAATGTAGGTATAGAAGAGGCGATTACAAATTGAATAGTTGAATGACGAAATGTCTAATTGACGCTGTAACTCAGATGCGAAAACAGTTGTGTGCACCTGAGGCCAACACGTCAGGTAAATGGGTTTCCATCAACGACTCTTGTTTTTATTCACATGAAGAGACTGTAACTTTGTTTACTTTAAGTAAGTGTTTAACCATTGTAAACTAAATGAATACAGTTTAAACGTTACTGTTGAAACGTAACGAGCTATATAGGTATTAATATAAGCAAATGTTACATTGTCTGGAAGTGAATGTAAGTATATTGAAATTGTAATACATTTAAATACCGATGTCTTATCCTAATTAAAGTTGTATGTTGATCAATGACAATAGTAAATAACGTACATAAATGTATTGTATTATAATATCACAACACTCCAATAAATGTATCTGTTTGAATTCATGGGCACTTATAAGTGTTGATTCCTATATTTGTTAATCATGGGTTATACAGAAAACAAACGCATGTATTGCAAATATGATAAAAGAAATTGTAAAGGAATTATTGAAATAGCTATTTTCTGCACATTCACATTCGCGGTAGATCATTAGCTGGGCCCCGCCCGAAACGCTCGATATATAAAGACCATGCCACTTTCAGGGCGGCTCATCAGTCGTGATCATATGAGTAGTACCCTTCATGGGAAAGCTTACAGTTCTAGTGGTCTCTTTTTAACCAGAGCCAGATGGGTGCTCTTTCTTTAGCTTGTCAGGGCGCTTTCATTGCCGCTCTGCGTTGCTTTCCTACTATGCCTAGGGAGCTCAATGACATTCATACTGTAAAACTCCGACAACCCTCCTCTTCTTGGAACAGCCAAGTTTGCCATCCACACTCTTTGCACAGAGTTTGCAGGTATGTGTACCTGGCTTTTTTTCGTTTCGCATGCATCTCTCCTCACAACGTTCTGTTAGTTCAATAATGATAATGGTGGTTAGTAGAAGTTGACTGGATTACAATGTCTGGTATGAGAGACGTCTGGACAATGTCTGGGTATGGCAGTCGTTTCTTGTCCAGGTCTGCTTGGAGTGTCCAGTCGCTTGCTTCCTGTAGAATGCGCTACTTCTTTGTGTTGATGGTTGGTACCATCGTGGTGCCATCTTTGACGAATGGGATGACGGTGATGCCTGTGTTATCCGTGGGGTGTTTCTTCTTTTGTTCCAGTTCTAATTTGTGGAATTGTTCTCTTGAGACTATATCATGGCGCCATCGGTATCTTCTTTGAGTTAGGTTCACTTTGCACGAAGACAGTATGTGTTCTAGGGTGCCTCAGTTTTACAATTACTACAGTTGTGGTTGTCTGTGAGGTATATTTGGCAGATAGTTATTGGTGAAGGTACACAACTGTTGTGTGTAAGTAATGTGCACTTGTTTTATAGTTTAACTATCTTTGGAATATAGTACGGCTTTTCGATCTGTTGTCTACGTTTGACTTATGAATGCCCTGGTATTCTGATGACCATCGAGCGTCATGGTTCTGAGCCTTATATAAATGGACCATACTATTTTTTGGGTATCTTAAAGGCTCTTACAGGGAAATTTTGAAATGTTTTCTGTTATTAGTTAAGCGATAATTCGCAAGAACATGAGTCCAATCAACGTCTTCAATGACTTGTCCTACAAGAAGCAATGATTGACATGATTCTACTTACTGTCTGTTCTATAAGGCTTTGATATTATATACACCACATTCTAATTCAATTGGTTATGCTGGTGGATCCCTAATAGGTTGCGCAATGAATTAAATTATGCTCATTTAGGCTTAACGTAATTATGAACTATTCTATATTGATATCAATGGTTGCAAGTATAGGTAACAAAGTATACACTCTCTGTTTTCTTGGCTGTTCTGAAAGGGTTTGCTATATAGTGTTTGGTCTATCTTTTCTGATCTTTATTACTTAGTAGACTTGTAAGGACAATATCACAGGAGAGTGTACATTGTTCTGGGTATAATTGGAAACGTTCGTATAATTACTGTTGTATATATATGGCAGAGTGTCATATCGGCTTTGAATAATGGCTATCATCTATCCAGGGACTATGTAGTGCCTAATGAAGTCTAACAAAATCCACAACACACATTGTCTTCCTAAAGTATAGTCAACATACGGGTACATAGGTAAGGCTGCATATATTCATTAAATTAAAACAAACTCAAAATTAACTGCAGTGTCTATGATTCGGTCATTGTTGTTACACTCTTTACCTACTTCACAAATAAAATAGGCTGAGCAACCGAATTAATTAGGAGATCTGATCTATTCCATGTTTTGTTATTAATTGCAGATTGTGATTTAAACTATTTTCTAAAGTGATTTAACCTGATTTCGTACTTACATATGCTTCGTGATTACATATAATAGTGTTGGATAGAAACCACGTATATGAACAATAAGCCATGTAACCATACCTAACAATGCCTGAATGACCACTAACTAATAATTACGAAGAATGGCAGCCATTAATTCAAAGGAGAAAAGGACCTCAAGTTTGTAAAATCACCACGAATTCGTTCCTAAGGGTTGGTTAAAGAATACATTCGAAACATTGTAAGCATCTCAGTACATCTGTATTTTAAAAAGACATCAATCCGTGTTAGAAGACATCACTATACCGGCTAACGTTTATATAAGTTAGTGTGTGGTACTGTATTAAACTCGTATGAACATAGTTTAATTATTTACACTAGACATCTTTGTAAACACATATAAGAAACCATAAACGAGTACGGTTTAGCTGGAGTGAGTGAATGGAAGAATTAGAAACATTGGACTTTAATTTACGATAGCGTATGCATGCATCGTTTGTCTCAAAAGTAGTTTTCAGCTAGTGTATACATAGATGGTCACTAGTATTCAATTGTTTTATTACGTGGTCATTTCTGTCATTCAATACATGCTATAAACTTGAACTGTCTTCTATATGAGACAATATCGATGGCTATGTAAATACCGGCTCCTTTGAAATGCCGCTACTTTCTATACTTGTGTTGTTTATAATCTTTATTTGTGTCTCATTAAATGTGTTCGTACTGACCTCGATCAAGTAGACATTGTTAAGTTATAACTGACCCTTCTATAGTGTGGAACCTAACAAACTGGCCATAAACGGTAACTGTTATATCAACGTTGTAGTAGTGCATTCTGAACTTTCTCATCTTGACATTATTTCTCTAATGTGTCCAGTTATAGGTCAAGCATCGACAAAGTACATACCTAGACCTCTTCTGGAAGACTACATGTGCATATATGCAAATGTCTTACCGGTCTGTTTCAAGGGAATTGTATTTTTGCGTAGCTTTATAACAGGTCTTTCGATCTACATTTTTATGCAAATCCGTATAACTCAATTTTACTTTTGCCCAATCATATTTTTCCGAGAAGACACTCAATGGGATGTCACTCGAGTCCGTTCTTCTTTTTAATTAGTTATGCAATAATTTCCCCGAAGAGGCACGGGATAAAACTAACTAATAGGCATAACATAATTGTTTGCCGGTAGGTTATATAGTAAGGATACAGTTATCGGTATGCAGCTAATTGAACTGTGTCGTGATAGAGACTTAGTAGAATAACTGTGGTTTAATTCCCATTTCTGTTTTGTTTTCATTACTGTTATAAGACGCATATTGTTTATCTAGATTGGCCAGTTAGTAAAAACGATGTCTTCATGATTAAGTATATGTAAATTAAAAGTGAAGTATACACATCTAATGTAACGTGTAGTAAGTAGAATACTTTTCTAAGAATTGGTGCTGTTATAAAGATAAAATTCCTTGTTTTCATTTCAAAAGTTGATCCTGATAAAATGTACGCCCTTCATCTTTTTTAAAAGATGTTTCTTGCTTTTAAATGAAACAATGTATAAAGTAAACGCTTGAGGTGACCATGTATAACATAGAAAACGTTATATTGCAAAGCTGAAACAAGTTAATATTCTTTCACTTAAGCGTTTGATATTACTTCACACTGCTTCAAGGTCTGATGTTTGTTCCTATAATCCTGCAGACCAAGCTGTTAGCACATCAATATCTTGTTCTCAGTGTAAACCCATTCTCATAAGTCAACAGAGCCAATGTTCGGTGTGAAAACATTGAATGTGTTAACCTGCTTATTATTGACGAAGTACATACACAACCTGATTGGAGCTTGTGGCTATAGTAAAGAGAGAAGACGACATCCGAGTACAGTTGGTTATACAACATTGTAGCTGCTGATCTACTGGTTGCGTTTGTTCGTACATCTGTTTAATCTACAACGCACTTGTTATATTATCTTGTAAGAAAACGATTGATTTAAACAAGTTGCTGATCAGCGTTTATTTGCTGACTTGAACCTACAAAGGTCGCTGCGTTTGAGTGCAGTTTATATACACTAGTATACATACGTTATAATATGAAGCATTCTAATTAAATGACAATTGCTTCTGACCAAACGTTGATAAACGCATTAGTTAAATAAAATAGTTTTGAATATATAGTGTTTTAAATTAGTTGTTTTTTAATATATTATAATTATATGTTTCAATGATATATACTTCGTTTTTTACCGAGAAACAAACGTTTATAATTACGTTTAACCATAACAAACGTCTATACTTACGTTTAACCATAACAAACGTTTATACTTACGTTTAACCATAACAAACGTCTATTTCTATACCCCGAAACGTGTAATACATACATTTAATTTACTTATTTCTTCAACATTAAACTACTGGTAAACATATAATTAAAATATACTCGTAATAGCTATACATATTTAACTTAAGACACGCTTTGAGTTATGTGATAAAAGCATTTCGAACATTGTAATCGTTTTTTTGTATTGGTATTTGAGATATTGTTTGTGATTGTTTTCCAGTACGGTACAAGCACTTTTGTAGGTTATATAAGTTATGTTTGACGTGCATAGGCAATACTAGTACCATAAAGTACGAACATTCAACTTTGAATCGATTACTTTCTAATAGTAGGTCGGCTAGTGTCTATGTACTGTTAACCCTTTTATTAGATAATCATTACGTTTGAACGCTCGTATCCCCAATCGGGCGTCTCAAGCATGGTACGCTTATAAGATTTAGTTTTGCTATTAATGAGTAATGATGGTAGGCACAAACGGATGCTTATGAGTTTCCAATGATCTATTAAATGTAATCAAAAGGAATACGTCAGATTTGTTTCGAGCTAGCGATAAAACAGTGGCATTTACATTTTCCAAATAGCTAGCATTGGTGTCTGCAAGAAATTGAAAACAATGATGATTGGTTCAAAGTTCTGTTACCACTCTACCTTTGACGTGATTCACTTAGGCACGCCATATAGATCATAGTGGTGCCTCTGACAAATGAAAAGGACGAACAATGTTAATATATTAATTATATCCAATTAATTAGTTATTAAACATTATCTGTCGATTCTTTAAATTGAATTTCCCATGGACTATGTTATGCATGTTCACAATCGTAGAATTGGGATTATAATTAAAGCTATATATTTATAGTTAAAGGTACACTCGAGTCTTTGCGCGAGAAATAAATGTTACACAGCATCACCCTATATTGGTTTCATATCTAAAACGTTTCTTACCTTGTTTTCAACATCACTTTACTATAACGAATACCTTTTTATCATAGTATTTTATGAAGGAAAGATGTCGGTGAAATAAAAATCGATATTACAGTGTTCAAAGAAGTAAGTATAACTCTACATTTAATCACATATTAAAAGGTTAAAAGACAAACAATATGAAAAAGTATTACATTTGTCTTACATATCCTCATACCCTATATAATGTGTTGTTTTCTTTATTATTATTGCTTTATTGTTTTATTTATTATTGTTATAATTATAATTAGCATTATTAGTATGAATATAATTTAAATAGTTTAAATACGTGATATTCAGTCATGTTTATGTAATATCTCTGTATATGTAGCACAATAAGCACTATTTTGTCATTATAAAGTAAAAGATAAATATTATAAAATTGTTTTGCATTATGTAACATAAAGTGTAAGTGTAAATGATTTCTGCTGAAGGAGTATTTCGGTATGTGTGGATAGATTATATACGCTGAAGTGTACACAATATAACAGATTTAACAGGCGGTACCATAATAAGAAGAGGTTCAAATGAAAACAGCATAACTAGTTGTTCTAACGCAAAAGGACTGTTCACAGGTTGTCTTTATGTTAACTCAATTTTGTTTTGTTACCGTCTTTCTTACATGTAAGGTTTAAAGGCGCAACAATCGCTACAAGGACAGCGAGTAAATGGGAAGGGGTTATGATTGAACTCTCTGGACAATCTCCTTCACTGTTATATTCATCGCTCTATTTTAACTGTGTGGTATGTCGTCTGCTCTCAGTCAGTTACTAGGAATTCAAACAACATCAGTGGTTATGTTTACAACAGAGAGTTCATAACCCAGCCTACACCTATTAGCCACCCTCACGGCAAATTTAAATTTCGAATCTGACGGTTGCATTTTTTTTTCTAAAACTCATGTTTCTGGTGGTGATATCAAAAGTATTTTAGCAAATATAATTTATGTTTCCTTCAATCTAGATGCCTGCAAAGTTTCATTTCTTAATTATTTGTAAATATTTCTTAATTTTGAAAAAGGGTCCCTGATGTCAACATGTGGAATTATACAAAAGCTTGTCCCAGCGCCACCTACAGACTTGTATAGTCATGTTGCCCCTTTATGGGCTAAAGATGTAGGGTTTAATTGTACAATAACAGGCACACTATGAAACACTTTTTATTTTAATATCCGGACAGTACAGCAGTCCATTAAGCAACAGAAAACAGATGGTCCCTTGTCAGTTGTCGTTTGTTAATTGTGAATATATGTTCCAAGATTATTAAAAGTACCAAAGTGCAATGACTGCAAAACCGTTACATAGCATAGAATGAGGGTTATGTAGTTGGTACGCCTCCACTACCATTAAGCTGAACTCTCGAATAAGGTTATCTTTATACGCACGTGAACAATTCAACATTTCTTCTGTTCATGCTTAGACAAACTACATAACTTTCCCAGTAAGTTATTCCCATATACAAAAAAATTATTTATGGTTCTCAGTTTAGGTGTTGCTCTTAGTCTAGTATTCAGGGTAAATATTAAGTCTGTCAATTATGGAAGACCATAGCTACGTAACCAAATGTTTAATGACGCACACAACTACAGTTAATAACACTTGTATATTTGATGACAGGCGATGGTCGGTACGCCTCAACTTTATTTCATGGTATGGGTACTTTACTTATTTTCCATTCCATTCCGGTCGTGGTGTGATGATTCCCGTAGAATTGTATGCATAATTATGTCGACTGTATGTACCACACGGTATATATTTGGACTTCTGTAAAGGATGATTCTTTGGGAATGTACATGATATGACATTCTAGTTACCATAATTATAATACCATATTAAATCAATTATATGAATGTGTAGTACAACGTCCATGGAAGCTTTCATTGAACTACACAAACGGTTGTTCTTTGGAACTCAATTATTACTGGAACAACTCTAGCATTCTAACAAACTGCTCAAAGTGTACACATTTAAAAATGCAGTGTCACCGACAGAGTTTAGATTCATACCAGATATCACTCGTGCTCTCACAATACATGAAGTCATAACATGCCGACGCGACAACCAAAATACGATCGCATATCCCTTCCAGACGTTGTTGAAGAAGAGTTTACTTAGCTCAAAGAACTGTGTTGGTCCGAAAGAATGTCAACATTTAATGATTCAACGCGTTAGTGAAAGACATTCTATTCTTACACCTCCTTCAAATTCATGCATAGTCCACAGCTCAGAAAGACCTTACTGTGTTAACTAAATGAATGTTCTTGCAAAACTACTGTGTAAAGATATATTGATACAACCTGTGAATTCTGCTATATGTGAGCACCCATCCACTGGAGAATTGGTGCATTTACTCTACGTCTGTCAACGCATCAACTGTGCTGTGAAAAAGTAAATGAGTTCATGCTAACTATTATACATATACATATCGATTTAGAAATCACATATGAAACCTATTATTTACTTATCCCTCTATGAAGACGCGCTATGTTACGAAATTAACCATAGATATTACTCTGGCTTTCTAGCTGTTCTTTGATTGTATAGGTGAGAACTGAAGTAAACAGCGAAATCATAATGTTTTGAGTAGTCAAAATAGCACATAATTTAACCAAGTATGGTTAAAAGGCATACAATAAAAGAAATATTTAATGATTTCCAGCAATTCGATTTTTCACTCAAAAACCTAACTGTCCTCTGTATATTTAACCGATTGATGATCACAACTATTAATGCGATTGAAATATAATTAGATTGTTTACTAAAAGTTACAACTATATTAGTATTAGCTACTTCGATGGTTTTGAACACTTTCATTGAGTTGCTTGTCTCCGTGCTTGTTTTTTTAGTTCCAAAGGGAGATGACTCTTTGTAAAACAACGGATGCTGTGGTTAGTGTTATTCCCCTTTTGTGACCGTGTACCGGTTTTAGTGCCGGGGCTGTCGAACGTAATTGTGCGCTTGTTGTCCGTAGCCCCGCTTTTAAATCATAGAACTAATTAAATGTAATCAACGTATTTAAGGTAAAGTAACAACACTAGTGGCTACTCAGCTCAAAACAACGACCGTTACATTACATTGCAAAAACAAAAAACAATTATATACAAACAGTTAGAAATCATGGTCGATTACCAGTTGTAGTGCCAGTATTAGTTGTCATGGCGACGGTTTACGTAATAGTGTTATTGTACGTCCGATGTTAAATCATTCAATGTGCTAGCAACTCTTTGGGTACTTTTCTTTGTTGTTTAAGCCAATATAAAGCTAGTTGTTTAAGAAAACTCTCAATTTCGACGTCAATGGTTACGACGATGTGTACTTGTACGTCTGTATTTGTCATAAAACTAAAAATAAGGACTTTTATTTTACTTCAATCATTTTCGTACATAAATATCTGTTATGGTGGTGATGGAATGAAAGAATTGTGTGAGAGATGTTCAGAAAGTGTTTGACTCTCAAAAGGAGAGGTTGCTTTATTGAAAACGTGGATCAAGGATCCGCTGGTGAGGACATACTGGAATGTTATATTTACCTTGTTAAGAAGGGAGGATTAAACAAGTACATATGTGGTTTCAAGTTAAAATTTCATCACCAGTTGAGTGAACACCAGAACAAAATGAAACTCGAGAACGTGGCTTTTATAGGATATAATTTAACATAAAATATCAACAGCATAGTCATTTGTGAGTTCGAAACCCATCAAAGCCTCCCGTCGCTTCATTGAGCAAGAAACTTTTCCAACATTGCTTAGTACTAGTTGGTTCAAGGAATATGCTCAAGCGTGATTTACATAAGCAAAAATTGTTTCAAGATCGAACTGAAATAAATTTGTATAAACAAAAATAAACAATATGCGTTGAACCCAAAAAGACAGTAATATGATATGACACGATCGCATTCCACCTTTCTCTGTTCGACATGTTTTATTAAGGCGTAGCTACTGCTAATGACGCCATCTGTGAGTGTTGGTGCCCTCTGTGAGCGTTGGATGGTTTGTTTAGTACAGGTGAGTTTGGTGCGTAACCTATTTTTGTACAACTATTGGCATGTGGAAGTTCTTCTCGTACAAAGTGTTGCAGCATGTTTATCGAAATAGAAACACTGCATGAGAGGGTATGCCAGTTAATTAGGAAACATAGTTGAAAGAAAACTTGGCAAACAACGTTGAGATTGAAATGAATTATTGGCCGAAAAGCATAAAATCAACAAAGCCGAGCTATAAGTCATATTGTATCTAAATGATTTAGTTTAATGTTCTCTTTCTCCTTCGTTGCACCTGTGTTTATGCTTACTGGGTACATGGAGTTATTTTAGTTCGTCTTCCGGCTAGCTTTTCGTTCCATATCGAAGAAACGTGTACCTTTCTGAATAGCAATGAGTCTGTGGAACACTTAACATGTGGTTCTGTAATTGAAAGAGAATATTTACCCTTCTTGTAATGGTTTGTTGCGCTTACAATTTGGCTCATGAGATCATTTATTTCCCTAAAATGGAAGACTGGGAGTATGAAGGCAACGATTAGATAATTGTAGCGATAAACATTAAATGTGGAATATAATGTGGTCATATTACCGGAATGTTCTTCGTTAATGAAAATAGTATTCGTCCATCCGTGTTTTAAACATCCTCGTTCATCCGCCATTTGCTATATTAAGCTTGTCACTTATAATGCTGCATTATGTGACATTTTGCTGTTGATGTTTTTTTATCATTACTTTCTATGTAAATCGCACACAATACGGTTCAACTGCAGTGTACGTAGTGTATACAATTACAGAAGAAAAAAGAAAGAGAACAGAAAAATACAACAACAAAAAATTCAAAACGTGTGCATTGTGACATAAAGAACTTCAAGTTACATATAGAACACTATCTAAGTTGTCTATATATTATATAAGCAATCAACTGTGTCTATTTCCATAAGTGTATCAATGAATTCTTTAAAAACGTCTTCGAATTCTCGTTCTTATTCTTCTTACATAAAAGTTAACGTTCAACACTACTGGCTTGGTGTTATTACATGGTACATCCCAGATATGTTAATGTAAAGTTAAGATTTATATTGATTTATATGGTCATCACTACTTCCTTGAATTGACGCCTATTAACAGAGTGTCGATTGTTTCAATATCTATGTCACAAAACTCGCACATACTCGTACAATTAAAAGTTAATGCAAATAACACTTATTTCGGTGTCAGGTTTTGCATCAATTAGCTTGTTGACAACCATACAACAATTTCTGTACTGGAATAAACAATGGTAATGTATTTCAACTTTATTTATTGGCATTTAATCCAAACATAGGTCTTGTTATAGGACTAAATTACGTAAGTTCTTTATCTAAAAGGGCATATATGCGTGCACGTATGAAACCGTACAAAGCGCTTAGAATACGTATTCATAAATAGATATTGCAGAAATACACATAATAGTGACTGTTAGAAAATCACTTGGTTTTACTTGACAGAAATCAAGTACAGAAGGTAGTCGAATTATTTGTTAGGGTTGTGATAAACCAAAGGATATGTCTGCCCCGCGTTACTAAAGCTGTCATTTATTTAGCTGACATATAGTGGTACCATTTCCAGGATACAGGCATCACAATGGTACAATAACATTACTTTAACTACAATCATTAGTATACTCAAGTGTTCTGCTCAATACGTGTTAAAGGGTGAGAGAAAAGCAGATAACCACAGACAGGTGAGCTAACTCATGCAACGTTGTTAATGACGATGTCAATAACGTCACACATGTGTCCCATGGATGCTGACAAGTGTATAAGTCAGCATAACCTTTTAATTACAGGCATAATTTATACAGCATTTTCAGAATATATAGTGGGATATTATAAGTGTGTATGTACAACATCTTGTATAGTAGTAACTGTGGTCACATGACTGCTTGCTTTCTTCTATTCGTAACCATGGATATATCCTGTTTCGATTTTAAGCACGAATATATAATAGCGGTGTGAAGCTGTCGATACCGTTAGACCTGTACCATTCTTCAC
>ENA-OREC01000491-OREC01000491.1-marine-metagenome-genome-assembly--contig:-NODE-491-length-15638-cov-12.546880_pt1 | contig 15638 bp, 8 predicted proteins | sample MGYA00248626_ERZ508543 | MGnify/ENA primary metagenome ERZ508543 (study PRJEB26211, sample SAMN05518279) | marine metagenome | isolation source: Puget Sound, Washington, USA | host: Bankia setacea... | reverse complement strand
ATTCATTTTCTTTAATATCAAATATGAGTATAATATTACTTTAATAAGTGTGATCATTTTTTGGGAGCAACACACATTTTTAGGCATTTCTACAAGGTCCGGATCTAAAGATGCATATTTAAATTGAGTTAAGACACCACTCGTTTTCCCCACAAAATCCGCGGAAAGTGCCATCAAATCATTCCCTTGAAGATAATAGAAATACAATACAATTTGATCTAGGGTTTTTATTATCAACTAGACGTTTTAATTTAGAATTTAAACTTTCACTTAAATTATTTGTGACACAAGAATATGGATTATAACGAGATTGGCGCTCTAGTATCTAGCGACCTGAATACATGTCAGCAATATTTTCATCAAAATAGCAAACAAAAGATTCACTCCATTTCTGTTTCAGGTCAATATACATGCTATTGTACATATCTAATGACTCACAATGCAGTAAGGCACGAATATCCATGTCATACACTTTCCGATCATCACTTGTTCCACCATGTTTATTGATCCAAAACTTAATGTCGTTAAAAATATGATTCCAGCAGATTAATATTTGAGAATTGGGTAACTTTGAAATAGAAATTCCAGCGCCCAATATATGTCTATGTGGTCTGCGCTGACCGTTAATCGCTATATGTCTATGTTAGTCGAAGCGATTCGTGAAAAGATTAGTTCAGAATGTGGTAAAAGCATGACATTTTGCTTAGTATAAGTATATGTCATGGAGAACATTTTCAGCTATGGACTCAATCTGAAAATTGAAATTGGCAGGAACGGCAGCCATTTTAAAAATGGCGGACGTTGGATTTCTATAAATAAAATGTCAAAAAGTCATAGTAATTGTAATACATAAGCTATTGACATGAAACTTGATAAATAGAGTAACAGTGCTCATACCAATTGCCGTGTTGAACACATTTTATGAAAATATTACTGATATCGAATGTCGGCCATCTAGAAAAGTCAGGAAAGTGTAACTTTGGTTTAGATATTATTCTTTCAGTTGACACATGATTTGATGTACATTTATATAGATTTTGTCACTTTTTTATTATGATTGAGGATACAATAACGTAACAAAGTCAGGTGGGTAATCTTTTGTTTCCCTTGAGCAAATTTGTTACCACCACTTTACTTTTCTTGGTGACATTTGTTATTTTGCTTATATTTTTCATCACGCAGAACAGACACCGTGGAACGCAACAAATAATAATTGTATTGCAATATTATAGCCCTTGTTTTGATCATTTGCTCATTTATGTTTCAGGAGTAATAGAGTACCTTTCCACTGGCCGGGTGGCGAGTAGTCACACTGACTTCAAGGAACTCGGCTATGATGCTTCTCTTCAGGCATTTAACTGCCATAATAACACTTCACATCTAACACACAAGTTTCACCTGGCCAAGGCCTACGAAGATAACTTGATGAAACATACAAACTATCGATGATTCATGTAATTATAAACAGAAGATACATACACACTACAGCACTCAACATTGAAAAGGGAAATACCGGCTCTTTCTCAAGAATTAAGATAATAAAATAATGTAATGGATAAGATCTTCGAAGTCGGGGTCGTTGGCCGTTGTGACGGGTATGAAAAAACCGAATGACCACGCAGAACCGACAAAAGTCGAACGCTAAAAAACAAAAACAAAACAAACTTCTGTGCCACCGTAAATATTTGAGAAAACATAAGGCGAACTATTTACAATTATGTTGTGTCATATAAAGTGTGCAATAACAGAATGCCTGGCAGTCTGGCAGACACGAAGACGAACACCATCATAGTATTATTATGCATGCCGCCATGAGTATCTATCTGTGTTTTATTTCTTTTTGGTTTGTGAGTCAAATGTTCCTCAGTTACAGTACGCACACAACCGCCGTGTTAAGACTGCGTTTACAAAATACGTACCGCAGAATACACCTGTAATCTGTACGGAACCAGTCTCATCTTCCGATAGTCGGTCAACCAATCAAACACGTGTGTGTACCTTGACAGTGTTTATGTCCTGAGCACGCGATGTACTTGGTTGTGCTGCAAGTTGGTTTAATAGAATAAGAAAGCTATGGGAACTTGTGATCGTATATGTAGCAGTTGTTTTGGGGACTTTTATGTATGGACATGTCGTTTGTTTGGACTTGCGACCGCAGTGGGTAAGGCTCATAGAGCACGATCATCAAATTTAGCTAGTTTACCAAATATTGGCATTGCCATTCGGTTCAAAGTTCCACAGTTCAAATGGCATAGCCTGATCAGTCTTAGCATATATTTGTGATTTCGAGAAAACCTTTCTCAAATGTAGCCATTATAAATCTAACTTGCAGCCTTACATGTCAACATGTAGAGACATAAGCCACTGTCACTCGTTGAACCTGCTAGTAGGATACTGTTTGTTGTACTGTACCTACCTCTGACTGTGTGTATACATAGGTGAGGTCATTGACCTTAATTTTCGGGTAATTCTCTAATCAGAGAAAACACTAGCATAACTTCCGTGTACATTACTTGCCTACCTCAAAGTCACATTGGTGAAGCTAAGTTAGAAGTCTACTCACGGCCATTAATAATGTGTTAAATTCAATATTGGTTATTAAGTAGCAACGTTAGTCCACCTAAATGGCCGTCAACGAGTCTTGACGATTTTTTGATTTGACAGACTCAAGACGTCCACCAGCGGAGCTGAAAGTAGCAAGCGGACTCAGAGCGAAGAATCCTCGCCGCACAATATATGAAATTATCTCCGTTTTAAATTCAAGTTTTTACGAAAACATTAATGCACACTATTAAACACCTACGTTTTTTATGTCATTGTGCCAAATAAACATGTTCAGATGACATAAAACACTTACATGAGTCGATAGTTTCACAAGTGTCCCAGATGACATAAAACTGACAGTTTGTGTACATGTATAAAACGATATAAATTGTTTGGAATAGTTTGGTCGTTGTCAGTAACTCAGTTTCGTTAAATTGAAACTTTATTAATGCAATGATTGTGATGATGATGATGCTTTTAATTAAATTTCCAGATAAACATTATAAAACAAATTTAAGAAATGATTGATGTTGCCCTGCTCAAAGGCAATATCAGCTCCAACTTTGCTAAGTGGAGGTAACTCAGAGTGCATTCATGAACAACATTTGTGTGTTATAACCATAAAACTAAATACACTGACTGATGTCCCATATCAAATGACAGTGGGTGGGGCATTTGTTTACACATGTGAAAACCTGTGAAAGAGGTCGCGTTAAAGATTTTGAACAACGGTGGCATGTATATAACACGGTCCGTTATATTGCTTTTTTTCCCGTGGACTGTGTTATAATGGAGTTGCAGTGTACTTGTGTCAAGTTGTGAAGATGTGATAATGAACTGTGTATTTACTACTATTGAACTATAGGTGCTATATGTATGCAAACGGTGCTGTTCTGGGAGTATATATATATATAGCGATGATATTAAAATGTACATTTTTATTTTGCCTTGCAAAGGGAAGATTTCACTGAGAAAGGGTTTTCTTTGGGGACCTCTGCATAAGAAGAAAAGGGGCTTGGAAGACTTTTGGTGGATACATACAATCTAATTAATCGTTTTTAGAAAATATGGTATTGCACGAGAAGAAATGGTAACGCGGGTGCTGTTGGTCAATGGTAAAAGCTACTGCGACATACAAGTCCATATCATATACTCAGATCTTGGCCCGTTAAATCCATTGGCAATACGGCTGTAACACATCTTGACTGGTTGGGGCAAGACATCACAGTTACTTGGATGGGGCAAAACAGCAATTGTGTACCCCATTGGACTTACTTGACCTCAGATCATTAAAACAGCATCTTAATTGAATTCCCCGACCATGAAAACCCCTAAAATGGCGTATCATTTATGAGTCTAGCAATTTAAGTGTTATACCTGTGATTTACATCCAATTGGATGGTGACCATGTTGGATTTTTCCAAGATGGCAGCCCCATTGGGCTAACTTAACTTCAGATCATTAAAACAACATCTGGATTGGCTTCCCAGACCCTATACACCCCTAAATTGATGTATCATTCGTGATTCTAGCCCTTTTAGCTTTTGAACTACAATTGACATCTCACCAGGATGGTGGCCATTTTGGATTTCGCCAATATGGCGGCCCCGTGAGGCTCCTGTCTTGGCGCCCATCAAAAATCTGAACAGTATGGCATGGGCGATCTCTGGGCCAAATTTGGTGCTTTTGGAAGAATCTGAACCAAAATATCCCTAACACCCCTGACTAATGTGAATACATACTTGTATCATAAACATATCTACTTTTGTAGGGCGAAAATGTACAAACTTCCGAATATATACTTTATAGTTTTTAAAAATGTTTTATTTGGAATAAACATGTATTGAAACTAAGTAAAACATGCATAATAAAATATATGTTTAAACTAATATATATAACTGACTTGTTGTTTCAGTGTTGTGGGGGATCTCGGTAGAAACCAGCTTCTATGGACATTATCTAGGCTATGTTCTTTTGTAAGTGATTATACTTTCCTTGTCCAAATAAGTCAACTCAAATCCTTTATTGAACTTAAATTCTTTGCAAAATGATTAATGAGTTCAACAATTTAATGACATATTAAAATATGTAAACTCTTAGAATTAACTGGAACATGACCGACTTTACTGCAAGATTACACGTAGAACGTTCTCATTTGCCAGCTGTGAAGTTCATCTTAAATTGAAATTGAAAATATGCTAAAGTATGGCATTTCCAATACTATCCAATGTGCGTCATGATATTGGTGTTTCCGTTGACCGGTGGTTAGCTAATGGTTTAAGTTCAAGATAGATGGTACATTTTAACATTATATAAAGTTTTCTCATTCAATGCGGACACTGAAAATCATGGATTACAAAGGATAATACACATAATGATTAAAGTGCGTTACTTAAAACTATTGTGTGTTGATATTTTAGATGTGAAGAAAAAAAGTGTGCCACAAATAATAATGATTTATAGCAAGTGTTACCGGTTTTTATTACAGAGTATTTGCAACCTTGGTTACATGCCTTGAAGTAGTGTTTGCTGTGTCATACTGCATAGAACTATGTTTTAGGTAAGCATCATGTTGTTTCTAGGGCCTCTAGAGCTGTTTTCATCCTACCCAAAAGAGTATTATAAAGTCACTTCTTTGTCAGCCCAGCACACCCTTGTCAGGAGAATAATCAAAACCCCATAATCCAGCCCTGTATATATGTTAAGTTATTCACCCTTATCCTGGTATTTTGTTTGTCATTGTTTTTCAAACCAGTGGCCATAGTTCACAGAGAAGAAATATGTTCACTCGTCATTTAGCCCTGAAGAGTAGTTTTGGAAACAGCACAAGTATAAAAAAATTATATTTATTTTATGAAATTCTATTCTGCCCTCCACATTTAAAAACAGTATTTTTATCCCATTGCTTCAGGTGAGCGATTAGGGCCCATTGTAACCCTCATGTTGATTTATTTTCTCACTTAATTTCATAAGGTAGTTTGTTTGACATAAATTTTAATCTGCCATAATTTGATAAGGCCATCAATGTGAGGAATGAAGGTATAGTATTTAGCTGAAGGAAACAAAGGGAATCTTTGATGGGGTTTGATTTTTAAATTCGGTTGCCTTAAGTGAGCCCTTTAGGACAATCATGGCCCTTTTGTTGTTGTTTTACTATTACCATGTGAAGATCAGGACGAGTAGAGATTTTAACAATTGTGTGTCTTACTTTTAAGGTTTACATGCTTACATTTATAACTTGTGTTTTTGAATATCATGTTTTTTCCTATATTTCAGTGTGGATTCGTGTTGTAGGTCGTGTTTTAACTGTATATTATGGCTGGATGACTGGAGGAAGTCTGCGTGTTATCTAATCTTATCTGTACCATGTTTTATACATCCAACTGAAATATGGTTGGCAGTGATAGGAGGTAAGACATCTGCATACACCACACACACACACATTTCCTGCCTACTTGTACTGTGCAATCTTTGTCTGATTGTGTTGGTATACATTGATTGATGTTCTCAAAAAAGGAAATCCTTAAAATTAATGACCCACAAATTAGAAAGATTTCACTGTTATATGTCTTCTTTTAACAAAGACAGGCATATTTATGGAAGTGAAGCTGAAATGCTTGCTCATTGTGTTGAACATAATTAAAAAACAGTAATACAAGTGTGTGAAAGGTGAAAAGTTGTTAAAAGACAGCTACTTTCCAAAAGTTGAAACTTCAAAATTTATATGTAGCATTTTTCAGACTTGCTATAAAAGATGTAAACGTCTATAATAATTTAGTATATTCTTCTTATAAGTATATATTTAGGAAAAGGAAATAGGATTTAAAAGAATCTTACTTGTGTTACCCCATCTTTGTGAGAGTATATATAACTAGGAAGGCATCCATGACCAGTACTTATACTTTGAGTTCATGTTGAAGGTTTAAATGCTTAATGCCCCAGATTTTGCAATACCTGTTACCACTGGTATCATTTTAGGTTTTATTATGAAAGTGCTTGTCAATTGTCATGACATATTTGGTGCTTCCTATTTTGTTAAAAAACCTACCTCGAAAACATGAAAGTGATATGAGGCTAAGCTGTATGGGAACAAACATTTGATAGTGGTAGTGTGGCGCAGTGGGTTGCACGTCTGACTCGTAATGTGGAGGTCATGGGTTCGAGCCCCAACAAAGGCCCCCGTTGTTTCCTTGAGCAAGAAACTTTACCCTTATTGCTTAGTACTGGTTGTACTATCAAACTAATATAAATTGAGGGCCTAATGGAAGATTGACTTAAATGTCAAATAAGCCCCCTCGTTAAATATCGTCAAAACCAAATAGTGGACCGGTCTTAATATCCAGTGGTCTTATTAACAGAGTTTTACTGTTCTTTAATATACTATATGTATTAAATTGATGGTACTGTTTATTTTTTCTTTACAGGTATAATGTTGATCGTGTGTGCCACCCTTTACCTATTTAAAACGTTTAAGACACGAGTGGATAGAGAACGGAAAACTTTAGCTCAAACTCCGTCTTATGATAAGTAAGTGTTGACTTTTTTACACCATCTATACTGAAGCAAACTCCCAACGCAACACCGATTTTGGCATACATTTTTTTTTTTATTTATAAAAAAAACTTTTTTTTAATAACACTTTTCGACAATAATTAAAATTTGACTGCGCTGACAAAAATTGTTTTGCCATGCACAGACGAGCACGGGCCTTTTAGATGAAAAAACGGAAATCATGTTGCACGTAGAATTTGTTGGTTTTATATGGTAACCACGTGTGCCATTCAACTGTCCATTGGTTGTCATTAGACTATGCAATGTTAAAATACGCGGACGAGCAAATGGACTTTGGACGTTGAGACGGGTGTCCCATAGTTGGCATTTTTCGATCTCTACCATATCAAGATTGTGGGAGAAATATCACCAAAAATGTTAGATGATGAATGTGCATCTAATCCACTTGCGACATTATATATACTTAAATAAGCGTAGTAGGGCTCTGTATGTAATTAACAGATATTGTACTGATATGATGTCAACAGTCATTTTGCATAAAACATCATGCGCAGACAACTAGTGCGAATAAATAGAATTAAATTGTAATGGTTAAAAATACGAATCAGAATGATAACCAGGTGTCTGAAACTTATGAGTAAATAAAATACACTTTGGGTGGTATATTCCTTGTTTAGCTGTCATAAATGCGCACGTTGGTCACACTCAATACTGACTTTTCTAACATTTCATGAAGTTAACTTTGCTACCAACGTGCCTTCAGTGCTATTTACTAAAAATATTTTTGGAAGTTGACTATTTGCTGAAGCCATTTTATTTCAGATGTGATTGTATACACATATGCCGAGTTTGGTATGAATTGTTTGAAAAACAAATGAAATATTACACATTGTTTAGAGTGTTGCATTGGGAGTTTGCTTCAGTATATTTCTGTTTGCCAATTATCATTATTGAGTAGAGTGAATAGTTATACTCCCAGCAAGTTTTAGGGAGTATGAAGGAATCACCCTGTCCGTCCGTCTGTCCGTCCATCTGAAACTCTTTAACATATGAACCAATACTAATGGTACTTTACACACCTTAAATAAAAGACCTTGAGAATGTGCATGAACGAGGATAACCCAAATAATTCAAAGGAGATAATTACAAGTGCAGGACCCTGTCCTTTTGTGATTTGACTCGCAGTTCTAGTTTAACTCTTAACGTTTATGTTCGTGACACAAGTGGCTGTTTGACACAAGTGGCTGTTATGCTGGTTTCTACGACAATTTATTCCAGTAAGTTAATACTTTACCACAGGCTTCACATTTTGGCACATTTTTAATAAGAAATCTATAGAAGATGTATCTTTGTCAGTTTTCAAGATATTTTGTGACATTTTCAGATTTGAGGAGATCCAGGAGGATATAGATGATGAAGATGATGATGAGGATGATGTACATGTTATAACCCAACCTGGTACAATGATTTTAGTAGATAATGACATAGGTGATCAGCAAGAGATACTCGAAGTCTGACACGAGAAAATCAACCAATGACAGCAGATTATGGCAGTTATGTGATATCCCATCTCCTAGGCAACTGTTACTATGAGAAGTTCGCCGTCTGCAGCATATTGTATCTCAAGAGGATAATGAGATCTAAGTCAACCATCGACAGTGCTGGATAGTATTATAGGCTAATCAACAAAACACACTTTTGTAGTATTTAATTTATTTTTATTTTATTAAGCACCAATCCGAATGAGTGAGTTATCCATTGATTATTTTTGATTGATACACATAATGTAATACTTTGGTTGAAAATGGTATTTGAGTTATTTAAGACTTACAAAACCGACTGAGTTATCAAAGAGTTATACAATTGTTTTTGTTAAGATTGTTCCTTAGTTGAAGAAATATCTGTTTTTGAATAGTTACCAGGAAGTTTTATACATTTTCATTAACGACACACACTTAGGTTCTTGTCTCTTGTATACAATTTACATTCATACTTGATTCTAGTGCCCTACTGGTGCAGATTCTCAAGGGGACTATAGGTTAGCCCTCCATCTGTCCGTCCATCATTAGTCAGTTGGTCACTATGAAAATCTTAACCTACAACATATCTGAAACTGTTTTGACTAGTTGTATGAATCTTTCTACATTTTCAAAGGTATTAGGTATACCATTGTTTTCACCCTGTCTAGGCTAGGACACATGTTAGTGCAGCTAAATTTGTGAATATTTGCACATTAATTCATGGCAATAAAGAGATAATTAGTGTTGCACATCACAGCTTTAGATGGTGTACATAAAAAAGTCTAATGTTTATATTACATATAAACAAGGTAAATTGTGTGATAAATATTAATCTAAAAAAATAATGGGGTAAATATTGGAGAACAAAGGTATTTAGTGAGAATTTTTGTTTAATTTGTACTTTTATTTTTTGTCCACTTAGTGTAGTGTGTAGTGAACCCCTACATGTAACCAACAAAGACGAGAATATGATCAAATTATGAGGAGTCTCACCTGTAATCACAACCTAGTGTCACAAGTGCTATTTGTAAACACAGTTTGTTGATAAATATGTGGTATTGTCTATGAACATTGACCAGAAACTCGTGAATTCATTACACAGACTGTTGAATTGTGAAATATGTGGATTAGAGTGTCATGTTATTACAACAGAGTATAGAACACGTGTCCATTGTATACACATGTATCACCTATTTTTAAATGCATTGGTGCATGTGATTTATTCCGTAGTTTCAGGTCAATATTCTTATACAAGATGTGGTGTAAATCAGAGTGGGTGACTTGTGTGATCTCTTTGTCTATAGCAATGTCCGAAAGTACACATCATATTACAGTTTAGTCAGTGTAAAGATCATAGATTCTTAATAAGTTTCTTTAACAGTCTTGTAATATCTGGTCAGCTGTGGTAAATACGTGCAATAGTAGAGATAACTGAGGTACGACTTTTCACCTCATTTAGTTATTGATCATATTTTGCCCTGACATACTTAAAGATGTAAAGTTTGTCAGTTATTAGCGAAGACAGAGCCTTGATTGTTAGTTTGTTGTTTTCATTGAAGACGAAGCTTATATTGTAAGTTTATTGTTCTACCCAAAACACTGTTTTTATGCTCCCCAAAGGGGGAAGCATATAGTCGCCACTATGTCCGTCCGTCCATCTGTCTGGTACCTTGTCCAACAAATAACTTTAAAACTACTGTTGGCATTTAAATAAAACTTGGTATATAGATAGATGACAATGAGGGAAAAGGCAGAACCCAAGAACCATAATCATACCCTGTATATTTATTGAGTTATCTCCCCTTAACCATTTTTCATAATTGTTGCCTGTCCGGGCCATATCTTGAGAAGTATAAAAGAGATTGCAATGAAACTTAGTTTATAGATAAATGGCAGTATGAGGAAGGGCAGTTCACAAGAATCATAATCCTACCAGCTATATTCACAAAGTAATCTCCCCTTTACCATTTATGTTTCATAATGCATGCCTGTCCAAGCAATATATTTGACAATACAAAAGGGTTTGAAATGAAACTTGGTTTATAGATAGATGGCAGTGAGAGGAAGGGCAGTGTACAAAAACCACAATCCTACTCCTCTGTATATTGGCACAGTAATCTCCCCTTAACTATTTACTTTTTTCAAATTGGATGCCTGTCTGGGCCATATCTTTGAAAGTACAAACAGGATTGAAATGAAACTTGGTTTATAGATAGATGGCAGTGACAGGAAGTGCAGTGCACAAGAACCATTTGGGGAGCATTCCTCGCTTCTAGCGAATTCCTTGTTATCACATGGCTTGGATCTACATGCAATTTACAAATATTTTTATACATTAAAGTGCTCATTTTTCATGAATCTCAGTAGTGAAACAGTGATAAACTTAAATCGATTTATTATACATATAAGTGTCTACTTTTGTTTTAGGTTAACCAGGGTAGCATCTAGGAATTGAAAATGCTATAACTCTTTCACATTAAATGTTTTTCTATTTCGTAAACACAACATTTCCCCCTTTCATCAATAATTTATGATTCACACCTAGATGCACCCCTTGTAAATTATGGATATCAATGAATGGATCTGAGGTGTATATTTCAAGACAGTGACTTGTTTAACTGTTAGTGAAATGTTTTGTTTTGTTAGTTTTGTTTCATCAGAACTGTTTTACTGTTCATCTTATTTTTTACGAATGTGTTTTTTTGTTTGTTTATATTCCAAGCCCTGCACAGTTTCTCTTGTTTACCTGTAGATATAGTGGTATGATGTTTATACATGACTGTTTCCTTAACTTAGTAGGTCTAAACAATTGTCTTACAATACTTGTTTTGAGATACTGTACGTGTTTGATGTAAAATCTAACTTCAAATACCGAAAGAAGTTTTCTGTGACTTCTAGAACAAAGGATAAAAACATGAAGCTTTTCTGATTATTGTTGTTCATCTGGTAAAGGATCAATTGTTTGTGTATGTGATATGTTTGACTCCCAAAGTTCACTTTTGTTGTCCTTCCCACTGTTAGATCTCTTCTTGACTCGGCTGTTTCAATGAAATAGTCAAGTTATTGTTCAACAAAAAAGTAAGTGGTAATTCATTTCATCCTTTTATTCAGATTTTTTTCATATCTGCAATCGTGATTAGAGAGCAGTATGCCTGCATTGTTTCCCTGAGCAGGAAACTACCTTTACTGGTTGGTTCCAAGAACGCTTTGAGTGTAATTCAATCAAATTGAAATACATAGATTTGGCCATGTTTCTTAGGACTTTGAGATGAAATTGACCTTCACTTAATTCCGACCTTTACAGGACACTGACATTTACATTACACTGACCTTCACATAACAATGACCTTCACATAACAATGACCTTCAATTGACTCTTGACCTTCACATGACATTGACCTGCATATGACAATGACCTTCAATTGACTCTGACCATCACATGACTCTGACCTTCACATAACAATGACCTTCAATTGACTCTGACCTTCACATGACATTGACCTGCATATGACAATGACCTTCAATTGACTATGACCTTCACATGACTCTGACCTTCACATGACATTGACCTGCATATGACTTTATACCCATGAATTTAACACGAAAAACAAACAACTGTAATTTAGGCAAACAGCTTGACCGGCGATGTTGTTAATCTTTAGATGTGTCTTGTAATGTATTTTCACTGGTTGTGATGACTATACTCAGGTAGTTAAGTGTGTTCCTTGTATGACGTTTGTAACCATTAACCACTCCACTTCCCTCACAGTTCTCGTATATACCACTCGAGGGTTCAATGGAGAATTTTAACAACCCTCTTATTTAATACATATTTGAGGCAGTTTTTTTCTGTTCACCCTTAGACATGTGTGCTTTAATAGGGTTACATGTGTACCATATAACCATTTTTGTGCTATTTTGTCATTATTTATTTTTGTTGTTTTGTAGTTTCTTATGTTTTTTTCTCTAACGTCAGCTTGTTGGTTGACAATGCCTCAGACATCTAGTGTTTTGATAATGTGCTATCTTACATACCAGCATAAATCAAGAATCTTAGGTGTTAAATAAGTAAATACAAAGTCTGATGATCAAATTTAGAAAACGTTATCAATCGAGCCTTTTTGGAAAGTTCATTTTACTTTCGATGACAAGTTTCCTAAAAAATCTATACTGGTGTCTTTCTCGAGATCCATGCTTCAAGTTATGCCCATGTCTCGAAATGTTGTAAGGTGAAAAATATGTGTCCCGATGTACAAAGACAACTCTGCTTTTACTGTTTTGTGAGTTGTTTCCCTTTGTATAGATTTTATTTAAATGTTGCTGTATCAAGAATACTACATTTGTATCTACACAATTAATATGAATGAGATGAATCTGAATATTCAATGCTTTGACTTAAGTCGCAAAATGGATGGTAATGGTTGCACATTTTCAGCGAACAAGAATTTTTATTTAACGAAACTGAAATTGAATTGCCTATTTTAGACGAAATTATGTATAGATTTTTATTGCCATGTTTTTTGGCTGGACCTGTTTATGTAGCTTACTTATTTATTTACATTTAATTCCAGGAGAAATATGTACAAATGTTGTCTTCAAGATAATTCCACTTGGTTTGGATTCTGCTTCAGATCTGTATAAACTATTTATATACTTGTATGTTTGCGTAACTTAATTGGTTTTCATGTATGCATTAACTATAGCACACAGTTTATATGCTGCAGTTCATGGGGTGAAAGCGAAACGGTTCTTAGTGCTAGTAAATAATGAAGAAAATAGAACCCTTTCTCAGTCATTCCTTGAGGTGCCAAACACATGTGCTGTATGTATTGTACAGAGATATATATTAGTACTACATCTGTTTCCAGCCATATTTAATAACTACTTTACATGCACTCAGCCTATTTGTTCTTTTTTTATTTATTTAGAACGTTTGCTTCTTAAAATACAAACAGTAAAATTCCAAAGGTACATTTTTTTCCTATTTTGATTTTGTTTAAGAAAGACATGTTTCCATTTTGTAGCACATGGCATTACATTACATATTCAAAGCAGACATACTTTTTTCTCTACTGGAGTAGAATTTCTAATGTTAATACAATACATATAGGATCTAACATGAGTTACCCTTTTACATAAACTTTTACGAAAAAAGTTCAGGGAATGTTATTGAGGGAACCTCTGGCAAGTTTTAAAACGTTTGTGGAACTAGTTTCATAAACGTCTATATTAAAATGACAACGAGCATAAGATTATTTTTATCTTATGTTATCTTAGTTGCTCGTATTTCTCTATATTCCTGGGCTCGAGTTATATACAACATACATGTATTTAGTAAAATGATATGGTTCTATTTCATTGGAAAACTAGAGTTGGCCATGTGACAAAGTGTTGTCTGCTAAACACAAATTCTCCGATATACTCTGGCTCAGAAGTCCCCAAACATGAAAATAGAATAGATTTAAGGAAAATGTTTTCAAATCTGAAATTTTCTGATAGAAGTTTATAGTAATAACTTTACTTGTAAATACAGAACCATAACTTTATTTGTGTTTTCATGTCAACTTTGGATTAAATCTGCTGCATATGATTCTAGTATCTAGATGTTACTATATATTCACTCAAATGTATTCATTTATAATTTTACATGGATAATAAATATTTTGAATAGATTTTATGAATCAAAAGATAGAAGTTAACATGAAATCTTTAACATTGTTGTAATCCTAACCCTAACCCTAAGGCTTATTTGACATTTTAAGTCAATCTTCCATAAGGCCTTCAATTTATTTTAGTTCGGTTGTGAAATCACTCTCGAATCCGTTTCTGGAACGAACCAGTACTAAGCAATAAGGGTAAAGTTTCTTGCTCAAGGAAACAACGGGCCTTTAATGGGACTCGAACCCACGACCTCCACATTATGAGTCAGACATACAACCCACTGCGCCACGCCGCCCCATACTAGCGATGTGATATAAATAGAATTCTAAAAGGGTATTATTATTGGAGCCTCAAAAATCAGCCACATTTCAAGCAGACTAGAAGATGAAAAACAAACTGTATCTTGTTATAAAACTTTGACTGGTTATTTATAAAAAAAAAAATAGAAGGCTAAAGCAGGCAGTTAAAAATACATTTCATAATTTGAAGTTTGTCAAAGTTAACCACATAATCTCAAATCAGAGAACATTTTATTATCAACTTTAAAGTTATACAAGCATATTGCAAGATGAATATTTTTTTTTAATTTTGCAAGAATGTCATTCTATTTTGGTCAAGACCTCTTTTTCATATTCAAATCAGACATTTTGTACCATTTAAGGAACCCAAAGTTAACATTTGTTCAACTTAACCCTGTTGCACAAGAGAGGACACCATTTTGTTAAACGCTGTTAGCAGGATACACCCGTGAACCAGACTTATTCTCATTTTGCTATTGGCATGATACTTGGTAGTGGCCACCAAAACCATAACAAATGTATGAGGGAAAGAAAACACTCTTGAATTTACCTATTTATAGTGTATTAGAAGTTTCTTATTCAAGCGATGTGGTTCATAAAACTGTTCATTTATATTAAGTTCCTGAATTATGTTTAATACTTGTTGGGGTCTTACATGATCAAGATTCAACTGTACTGGTATAAGAGCACAATACACAATTATAGTTTAATCTGTGACACCAAATATGGTCCTCCACTGATAAAGCATTGTCTATGAATGCTGATGTTGCATGGAGCTTTAATTTCTTACATGGAATACAATAAAAAAATGTTACTAAAAAGATTCAAGCCTTGCATTATTTGATGAGTATATGAATGTACCAAGAGAAATTGCTTCTATACGGATACTATACTTTTAGTTCTGTAATTCACCCTTAGGATGTATGGCATTGAATACATACAAATATTATACTTTGTTTATTTTACCTTGTGTATCTATATGTACATCTACAAGTTATAGTATGTGCATTAGTTATCTATTGTGATCTTGTGTACTGCCATGAGTTGACTTGTGTACTGCCATGAGTTGACTTGTGTACTGCCATGAGTTGACTTGTGTACT
>ENA-OREC01000490-OREC01000490.1-marine-metagenome-genome-assembly--contig:-NODE-490-length-15640-cov-13.480563_pt1 | contig 15640 bp, 14 predicted proteins | sample MGYA00248626_ERZ508543 | MGnify/ENA primary metagenome ERZ508543 (study PRJEB26211, sample SAMN05518279) | marine metagenome | isolation source: Puget Sound, Washington, USA | host: Bankia setacea... | reverse complement strand
ATGTACATGTGCCTTATAACTCCACTTACTGTAAACAATGTACATGTGCCTTATAACTCCACTTACTGTAAACAATGTACATGTGCCTTATAACTCCACTTACTGTAAACAATGTACATGTGCCTTATAATGTCTATAGAATAAGTCTCGATAGGCATTCCGTTGATTTGCAGACATTGTATTAATACATTTTATTATACCTTACACAAATTCGATCCTTCTTTGTGTATACAAACTGCAGGATGCCTTATTTTAGCGTAGTACGTGAACTGACAGCTTAGCGGGCCACTATGCTGAAATAACGACCGGTCACTATTCCAGCATAATGGCCGCTGTGCGAAAATCACAACATATGAATATTCTAGAACTGTCACAACAAGAACAATGTCAGCTGCTCGGTTCGCTACTTTGACAGCTGCGGAAAAGGTGATTCAGCATCTGTTTATTTAATTGTGTACATTGAAGAGTGCTGTATAATATAAGAAACAGTTCACACCACTTCGGGCCTCATGACATTATAGTGACCGACCAGTCAGCCCAAAAACGTTGAGCGGACTGAAGCCGATGCCCTCAGTGGTGTTTACTTAATTAAGGTAGTCCTATTTCTGAGCAGTGTGATGACTGGCGATCACATATCACGTGACGAAAACGAGACTGTTGAACCCTCACGTATCCTCATTATCTAGTCTATGTCTGTATATACTTATATGCTGAAAATGTTTAAGTACATATAACTTAGAGAGGTATAATTGTTTTGAACTTTATCCATGAACGTTATTAAACAGTCAGTGGACAAAAACGCTCGAACATTAAAACGGATGTACTTAGACTTCAAATTAAGGGTAACTCAAGACTGTCAATTATGTGTACAGATTAGACACTGCATGTACTTACACCAGTACTGCTTGAGTGGTGTTTGTTTTCCACATGTACAAAGAATTGTCGGGTCTGAGAAGTAACGCCATACCCGTGTAACTGTAACATAATATGTATACAAATACAATAAAGTGACAGTGAGCGCTTCCGTTAGTTTATCTATGCAAATGCAAATATGACCGTTACTTGTCATGTTCACTAATCAAGCCCATTTGACCGTATAATCCGGCTGTGCAAACTGAATCGGGTACTTGAGTGTGTTTGTTCTCGGAGTGCTTGGCAGTTTGACGACCGTGGTAGAACAAATTGTCCTAACCGTGAAGTAGCTATACCATATCCAACGAAAACCAAACCTGGACTAACTAACGTGAATGACGCACAACAAAGTAACATTTGAATATCCGTTATCACAAAGAGCATTACGTCTACTAGTTGTGTGTAGTTATTGTTTAGTTTTGTTATAACTTTAATGTGATTCAGTGTTTGAGGTTGTTTTGTGGTTGTTGGCTTTGATGTTATACTTGATATACTCGAATGCAAAACAGGTCTCATGTAATAGGCTAACATTTCAAATCGAATCCATTAAACAAAATAGATTAATGTCTATCTATTAGAGGTCGGTTGTAGACTGAGTACACTAAGCAATGAAGACAAACAGCAGCTACGGTTTCGATGCAACGGTACCGAAAATATATACCGTTTTACAAAACCAGTTCTTAAATTGAAAAGTTTGAAACGGCAATTGGCTTTTTGACTACGACGGTGTTGCTTTTTAAATAAGGTGGCCCCTTCAACAAATTAAGTTAAGTGAAAAACACATCCATATGAACAAATTCATTAAACCAACTCACAAAGTATCGATATAAATAGAACGTGTCTTAACTAATAATTGATACTAGTATGTCAAACTGGTCGCCATACGAGCAATACAGCAATAGAATTAAGTTTAAAATGAAATTTTCGGCATGAGTATTTCTTAGAATTGAGACATAATAACATTTGAAGTATATAGTGTGTCACTTTGTTTACGAGTTCCTCTTGTTAGAAGCTACGTTATTAAAACAAATTATTTGCTAATTAATGAAAAAAGGCTCTATATAAACGTACTTATAATTATGTTGATTATAGAAAGTAACTTTAACCTTTGTTCAAACTGAGCGTCTGCAGTTCCTTTGTGCTTTAATCATAACTATTGAAATGACCTACTCTGTCAGATCATGATGGTGTTTGTTTCATCAGTACTAACAATTGATTATGCTTGACAGGTGTAAGGTGGGGCAGCTTGACAACGACAGCTACAGCGTACAAGGTACTTGGCACAGCATCCTTATCAACCAGTCCATTCCTTGGGCAGACGGTGATGATGACACGAAAACATATGATGATTGTCAAATCTACTCAACCAATCAAAATACGTCTTACAACCCCATGTACATGCCTATCAACGCCAGTAAAGTGGACTGTGATATGTGGGTGTATGACCAGTCGGTGTTCAAGTCAACATTCATTACAAAGGTAAGGTGGAGGTAATTCGGTCAGCGGTCAAAGAGGTCAGATTAATCTACTGACCGTACACATTTACACAGACTGGCAGTTACACACACATTTACACACACATTGACGATGCTGGTACTCTTGTGGATTCCAAATGACTCTTTCAAACATGTTTTCAAACTACGCCCACGTCGGTTTCCGTCTATTCCGTGTTAGCATTCCCACTTTGTCCGCAAACAAATAGTTTGGCAACGCTTATCTACTCTATTTTTAAAATCGCAGAAGCTCGCGAACTCCAGTATGAAAAAGTGTTTTTTAACAATGTCATTTTAACCAACAGCCAATATAAGTAACAACCGCAGTGTACTCGAGCTCAAGAAATTCTCCTCTGTCATTAAGCGTATACATTATCTTATCTAAGAATCAAGCTCGTTTATTTATAAAATCTAAGTTAGTCTTTTTCAGTTATCTCCTTCTAGTTAGATCATCGCGTGTGTGTTTCATTCCAGGAAAACTTGATATGTGGGAAGGAGCTAGCTCGGGCGAACGCAAACATGATACTGATGGCAGGAGTGCTGATAGGAGCAATAACTCTAGGCATATTTGCTGACATGTAAGTTATACTAATTCATTTAAACCCTTCTAGAATTAGCACTAATACGTTTGACTTCTTCCATTAATGTTCTACATTGACTCTCATATGAACCCATCTATAATTGGTACTAGCTTATTTGACTTCTCCCTTAACAGTTTACATTGAGTACCATACTATATACATATTTAGTTGCTCTATTGTATTTAGATAGAAACCAATTTAATACAAGGAGGTTTGAATAAACGAGTAAACAAACAAACAAAAAAAGCAAGGAACAAAACAAACCCACATGTTAATACGTCTACATTTAGACATTATTACATAAAGCAATTATTACATGGAGTTGTTTAATACTCCTACGAACCAATTAAGAATTGAATGACGACCTGATTGCGTTCATGCAATATTCATGAACGCGATTGGTGACGCGGCAAATTTACAAGCGTCAACAATCGCGTTCATATCGCATGAACGCAAACAGGACGTCAATCGATACTTATATTTACATTTTCCCACATAATCTATGTAAATGGAAGTTTTTAAATTAGTTGTTAACAGTTAAATGTTTGCATAAACTTCCATAACGATTCACAGCTGTTATGTTTAAAAATAGTTCCAATAATAGTTATTCATTTAATTCTAAATAAAACAATAGTATTTAGACAAGCAAAAGTTATCAATTAATACTAATACTTAATTAGTTTTATTAGTTTAAGGGAGACAACTTCAATGACGAGTAGACTCTATACTAAGTAGAGAGTCTCTAATCGTGGCTATTTATAGGTTTACAGTATCGTGTATTGATCAGCGTGATGGGCTGTGTTAACATCTTTACACGGCGGCATATTTGGAGTTTTAAGCGATGTTTGGAGCATATGTACGATTTAAATGTAACTATGCAGCGTTAAGGAAGTCTTCGGATAATTAGAAGCAACACTTACTCCTTGGACAGCGGTGGTTTATTGGAAATACGATGTAAATATGACTGTCAACATCATCACAAAGGAGGACATTGGACTTGTGAAATAAGGTTTATCAGGATTTTGGAAAGTTTAACAGCCTGAGGAATACTCTTACGAACAGTCGTCAAGTATGAGTTTTTCTTCGTGCTTGCTTTTTACGTTGATGAGCAACACATAGACATGTACACATACACGGTCGAAACACAACAAAGAAGACGATGACTTGCACCTTTTGATATCGCCATTCACAACCGCTAGGAAGATCGCAGGTATATACTGAGTTATCCTCTCATGTTTCAGTTCCATATCTAGTCCGTTTTATTTTATTTTTTTATACTATCATTATCGGACTGGGATTACGAATCAGTTAGCTCAAATAGAAAACTAAGTTTGATAACGTGATGAATTTGTTTTTTCTTTTAAAAAAGTAGATTGACGAAGCGCAATAAAACATGTTTTCATCGAGACTCCGCCTACTCAAAGGTCACGAAAGGTTGTACGGTTCATGCAAAATGAGCCGAAATTATTTTGTACAGAGCTCAACTTACGAATGTAAATATCTTGTTATGAGTTATGTATACGTAGGAGTAAACACACACACACACCAAGGTTATTAACAATATTTAATCCGCCTTCAAACAGGTTTTATTTTGAAACTGAAAAAAAGATGTTGACGTGTTATTACTCTTTCTATTAAAAATTTTTTTTTTGAGTGGCGCTATTATCATTGTACATGTATAAGTCGATACTAGTGTTGTTAAAATCCCAAATTGTTTTAATTTAAAGAGCACGAGAACACAAAATTTGATTGAAAAATTAAATGGGATCGGAGAGTTGAGTTTGAGTTGAATTTGTAATGTGTTTACCTTTAATTAATACCTGAAATACCATACGCTTTGGACCTGGACGCTCTGTTTGATAAGGGTCCCTCTGAGTGTCTTGTTTTCGGTTAAAACGTGGATAGTTCATAGACTTACAAGTAGTTTTCTGGTCAACCAACTAGTATACAGTAGGTCTTCATGTTCGCCATTGTTAGGGTATGATCAAAGTTATGCTTTTGATTAAACAGCTTTTAGTGACATGAATTGTAAAAGTCATACTATCAAGTAACCAGATACATAAATTACAAATATATTTCGTCTTTGTATATGATCGTTGTATCCAGATATGGAACTTATCTTAACTGTGTTTTTTTGTGTTAAAACAGAGATATCGACTCGTATCGTTGCTTCTTTGATACAATCTCCCGTACAGAGGTGTCACACTCTTTCTATTCTACTTAGCAGGGGAAATCACTGCGTAGGAGAGTGACTTTCATTGTCTCCTGCATCGAGGGACACTACTGTCCAATGCGTCGTTATGTAAGTTTTAAAGTGTAACGGAAGAAGGTACTATGGTTATACTGACAATGTATTTCCTGAAACAATACAGAACTCATTCTTGGGTCTAATTCGCTAAACGACTATTCACTATATTGTTATGTGTCAAACATTGAATTGTGTCGCCAATTAGCAGTATTACTGTAATGGAAAGATTTAACTCTGTTTGGAATACTACTTTGGTACTTGATACATACGGATGAGTCAAGGACTAGTTGACGAGCCAAGTCCTTTGTTCATTTGCAAACTGCCACGTTGACCGAGTGAGATATGTTCGCATGCATACAAATAGTAGACCGAGCAATACAAACCGAGTAACCAATCTACTACCTGCTATCCTTAGAGATGTATCCTCATTAACATTTCTGTCCATGGTCATTTCATCGAAAACACATGAACTACCCATTGACGTGGTCCAGGTCACAGGTTAAAGGTCATACGAACAGATATCTAGAACACGGATAGTGTGACTTAGATTGGTGGGTACTTTGGTGCATTGGTCGTCGTGTCGTGTTATTGCTTCTCATTATGCAACCCACCTTTCTCTATCGAATAGACATAATGTATATCACTAAACGAGGCGAATGAATGAGACTTTTATTAAACGGAACTCATAATGTGGTGTATTTATCTATGCATTTGCGCAATTTACGCTTTGTCCATTGTTCGAGTTAGTGGAAATCCGAATTACTTATCAACTTTTCTTTGGAAAGCACATCCGGGTATTACATAAACCTTTAAATGCAACAGCGATTAGCACAACTACATACGTTAAATACGTTTATGAGAAGAAAACCATTTCGCGTGATCGAGCTTTAACGTCATACGGAAATGGGAATATGATTTTGTTTAGCTTTAACAATGGTAACGATTGGCGAGGGCAACTTGACATGTTTGAAAGCAATTCTAAAAAATGTTAAAATTGTCAGCATTGGTTATTGTAAAAAAATCATATCAATACATACATGCTGCCCTAAAACCGTACATCAGTTAAGCGCAATTCAACAATTTGATTGACATGTTAGCGAATTTAGCCGCTGGAGACCCGAACCTGGAGCATGCATTCAATGACGTATACATTACGCTACATTAAACAGGATGGATTTAAGGCTTTTCCATTATACTACGTAAATAGCTCGAAGTGTGTATTCATACTACTTGCGCGGTTAAATTCAGTTCAAGTTGTATCTATTAACGTGCGGGATCAATGGCCGTTCAGTGAATAGCATTCGACAACACATTAAACCATGACTAGGAGCTCCCCATACATCTTGTCAACACAATCTAATTCTTATTCAGCAGATTAAGTTTCATTATCATGCTCTGCCTTTTAGATAATTCGGGGGAAGGGGTACCAAATGTACTTCAGAACAAAGAGAAACACTGATCATATATCTAGGGCATGTTAAGTGGGTCACATACCCAGTTCTGACGCCTTTCGAACTCTGAGATGTTGGACGAATAAAAAAATCTATAATTATCAAGTTTTATTGGTCTACATAAGAGCTTCAAGAGTTAATTACAGAATACAATATGCAAAAAATGCCTCTCAGTATACAGGCAATAAAAACACATATATACATTCATTACACATAAATACAAAGACATATCAACAAATCAACTACCTTCATTATAAACACAATTACATATCAACAAATCAACTACATGTATATACAAAAAGAAAGCGTGAAGGACATACTAGTCAAAATAAAGTATTTTCTCATTTCAAAGGATTTCATAATGAACATGGATACATTTCTTATTTCAGTTTTATTTTCTGTTTTCATAAGTTCAATAAATTGTGGCATATTCAATCTTTTCCAATAATACAGTTTAATATATGTTTTTTTCTTAATTCATGGAACAACGGACATGCAATTAAAATGAAATTCATCTTCCAAACAATTTAAACAGGTTCTACATTTTCTTTCATTAAAAGGCACATCTACTGGTTTATGTCATCTTCCAGTTTCAACTTCTAGCCTGTGAGCCGAGACTCTAAAGCGTGACAATGCAACACGATCTATTTCTATATTAATCAAATTAAAGTATGGTTGAAACCTAAACTCAGCATACAAAATATAACACCTAGCACAGGTATACTCATTTATATCAGTATTCCTATTTTGTACAAACATATCAAAAACTCTGTATTACCAGATTGATAAAAACATTTACATTACACATGTATTTGAAGGTTGTGCTAAATACAGAAAAAATACAAACCTGTCTTTACATGCATTCTATTCTGTTAAACAAGGGTTTTGGCAAATAGTTGGTCAGCCATCATCCCCTAAGACGAGTACTTATTTGTGTTACCCCTTTGTACTAGCCCGTACATTATTGGAAAACCTTCTTCCAAAACATAAAACATAAACTGTTCTAACACAGTCCGAAATGTACCGTTCCTGAATAGTATTACATATGCATCGGGTCTCAGTGAAACTGAATTCAGACAGGATGCACACATTGCCATCGACACGATCAATTTTCGTTACACATGATTAGTTAGAAGTACTATTTGAAAACATATATTTGGTACACGTGCAATTTTCATCAAAGTGTTTTGTTTTACCAAATCACAATTCTGGTGATGGAACTCCTCCTGTTATACTCAAGTTTGCAGCTATTGTGTTATGCAGCTTTGGTCAGAATCGTATATTTGTATCATATCTCTACCATGTTTTCGTTTGTAGATTGTTCGACGGGCGACAATGTGTAAGATTTACCTTTGTAGGTTAATGCATAATTAATGTTCATATTAATTGTGTTTAAAATGGCTGTTATTGTATTTTAGATATGGACGACGTGCAGCGATGTTGGTGTCCACGGTGCTGCACTTGGTCGGTGTCTTTGGTTCTGCCTTTGCTCCAAACTATGTCTCCTTTGTCATCCTCAGGTTCATCGTAGGCATGTCCAACATGGGCCTCTTTATGTCCATGTTTGTTATAGGTAACGTGCTCTTGTTTATCGGTCTCTTGTTATTCTCTAAGTGTGGTTCTTTAATATCCTTTCTTATGTGCGTAAGCATAAAATAACGGCAAGTTTAGCATTTTAATATTTTGTTATGTAAACAAGTCTGAAATTGTTGTTTTGGACTAGTGGCCTGTAATAAATAAAATTTGTTGACTTGTTGACTTGACTTGACTCTGTTTTTAATTTAGTTTCCATTTCTGTTTCTGTGTTGACCTGCCTCAACATTGTCTAAATCTGATTCATTTTGTACGCTTTTGGAATTGCAATAACTGTCTAGAGCACTATTAGCATAAGTATGTATTTCGAGATATCGGATTTATGATTAGCACTCAGGTACAAACCAATCTGATAAAGCATGCATGGTAACGTAATCCAACTGTAGCTGGAGCATATACAGTTCAAACAAAATACATTGGTTACAAGAGGCACATACTTATATATGTGTGTTATCCTTGTATCTGTAAATATTTCCGAATAAAAATATGTTTAAACCAAGAGGCACATGTATAATGCTGACTGAAATGAAAACGCAATGCACGAAACCTCTCTAAATCTCCACTAATCCTGCTTATCGTGTGGTAAAATAAGAAAATACATTACATATATCCATACATCCTCTCATCCTGCATCACAAACCGATGTATGTCGTTATAAGCTGGGTTTTTTCTGATAACGACGACACCGTAGATGTAGAAAATAAACTATAATGAAGGTGTAACCACATGTATGAAAGAGACCCAATGATAATGATGACTGTTTGTAGTTCTAGATAATCTTATATAACATAGCTAACCTTGCTTTTAGTGTAATACATCCATAACGAATATCTGTATATTACACGACTGATTATAGTCTGAAATAACCCGAGCTGCGACATGCGAGAAACCTATTGAAAGCGTGTCCGGAGGCGGGTCCATGCGCGCCAAAAGGCCACTTGATACACATCATCTTACGCTCGTTGTAATTTTTATATGAACTTTTATAAAACTTGTTCTGGAGACGTTTTAAAGATCGCCACAGGCTCGCCTAATAACATCCCCTAAACTCATTTCATAAAAGTTTATATTAAATTACAATGCATGTACGATCCCATATACCATTATTGACCTGACCTTTATAATCAACTGTGTACGAGGATATTAACCTTCCTTTATTTCAGGTGTGGAGTTGGTTGGACCGTCATACAGAGTGGCAGCTGGTATTATTATAGAGTTTTTCTGGTGTGCTGGTCTTTATTTACTGTGCTTTGCGGCCTACCTAGAACGTACGTGGAACTTTCTTCAACTCTGGATCGCCTGTCCTGCTCTCATTCTTATTGCCTATTACTGGTAAGTGCGTATGCTTGCGTATATTACATTCATTGCGTTGGTAATTAACACAAAACACAATCTAGATCCACCGATTGCACCGTGCTTAACCTTCCATCTTCCATCCCCACCATTAAGCGTCTATAGAAGACAGCTAGTCTGGGTTTTTAATTATTAAAATAACGATGTATGGAAGTAAGAGCGATGTATTGCCAAATATAGATTACACACTTAGATGCTTAACGACTACATTTTCCCAGTTTCTTCATTTCTTCACTATTAAGACGTCGCGGGCTTTCGCTGCGCTCGCGCCTTTTGGAATCTTAATATCACGAATAAACTGAAAACTAATCTGACTATAACGTTAACACTATAAAGGTTGCTTGATGCTCAACTTCCTTACACTTTACTTAAGTTTTAAGTTCTTGTTATGTTTAACCTAATTACTTCATGTAGTAGTGTTCAAGTTCAAGCCTTTGTGATCAAAATCTGTCTTGATTTTACTGAGGTACGTCTTGACTTTACTGAGGTACGTCTTGACTTTACTGAGGTACGTCTTGACTTTACTGAGGTACGTCTTGACTTTACTGATGTACGTCTCGACTTTACTGAGGTACGTTTTGACTTTGCTGAGGTACGTCTTGACTTTACTGAGGTACGTCTTGACTTTACTGAGGTACTTCATGGATATGAGGTTTTAAAGGGTGATAGAATGATAATCAAATACGTAGATCTAGTTCAATTAAGATTAAGATCGAAGAAATTTGAGTTATCAAACCACGCGAAAGCCGTCGCTGTAACCAATCACTGCTAACGATTCTTAAAGAAAATATCTCAATTCATGCAAATAGTGTTATACACATCAAATAGAAACACAATTTAATTGTATCCTGACTTGTGTGATATATAGACATATACGAACTAAATATTGAGTAATTTTCCAAGCTTTTTACAATGTAAATAAAATCATTAACCTTATAAAATGTCAATCTAAAAAGAAATCAAATATATTTAACAAAATACATTAAGTAAGGAATGATATTAAGGAGAAATACTGTATTGTAATTATTTTGTTATCAGAGCTAATATATGATGCTTGTTATTATGTTATTTTGAGATGTTTATGATATCCTAGTTGATTATTGTTATTTGATATTTACAGTTATGGTGATTTGTGTATACAATGTTTGTTCATGCTATCTTTTGTAAATATGTTTGATTGATGGTATCACATATGACGACATGCCATTACGAGTCTTTGACTTTTGATTTATAACTTCTGCTAACCAATGTAGTTAACATTTCTTAGTCAAGATATGGTTTGTAAAGTTAAACTTGTACGTGGCAAGTAATCCATCGATTACAAGTCCTACACGTCCTTACAAGTTAACCACTGGGCGACGCCGCCTCACAATACATTGATTGTGTCAACGCAATAAATGAAAAGAAATGTCTGTAAATGTGTACATCATTTTGTTTATCAATATTTACCAGGATATTACCAGAATCGCCAAGATGGTTAATAGCCAAGGGTCGGTATGAAGAAGCCAACGAGATTATTCAGAAATGTGCCAAGGTGAACGGTGTGACCCTACCAGATAAGGTGGTGGACTCGAGCAGTGAGGAGAAAACAGAACATCAAAGTGTCCTAAAGATGTTCACTTCACCAAAGCTGTTAGCAAGAACCTTAATCATCTACTTTAACTGGTGAGTTGTCATGACATCATTATGTGTGTAGAGAATGTGCTTTGATGACATAAGTTCTAATGTTAAAGTAACTCTCCCACGAAGAACCATGAATCGGTTGTTTCTCATTTGGTTGTCGTTATTCCTGCGTATGTACACATGCTGTTACAGAGAATGCGAATCTGAATTTGTCTTACTTTCGATATTATAACGGCCCCGCGTCTTGACAAACACACATTGTCTAAATTCTCGTATCTTAAAATTGTGTACAATCTTGTCGCAGATACTATTAGCTGATTTATGTACGTAAACGTTGCAACGGCGATGTATAACACAGGTTACCTCCCTTACCTTGTTTTCTGATTGCCATATTTTGGAACGTGTCCTTAAATGTATATAACTAGTAAACGTTCACCTTTTCCCTTCATCGAAAGAGAGATTTCGGATTACAAGGAGTTCTGACAAGTCAATATTCCTGTGTTTAATACATTACCAAACTTTGGCGTCGTTCTATGAATCCACATGCATATGTTTATCCTGTCATCAAGTCGGACAGGTAGGTTACAGCTGGGTACTTCGATGTACTCTCTAAAGAATAACACGCAGTCCTGGACAATGGTGCCAACGAAAATCATTCGTATTTTTTACTTACTTATTTAGTCCTCTTCGTCCCGTCCGGAACATAGGGTCATTCGTATACGTTGTATACATTGTTTCGTAATCATTGTAAAACAAAAAGTTTAAACCTGAACTTTGCGACAAACTAGATGTTGTGTATACCATGTTGGTATTATTTGTGCAAACCTTCTAGTACCATATGATTATACTGACAGCATTGTTTACTGGAAAGTTACTACACATTAACTGAGCCACATTTACTAACTAGGAGTTAACCATTGTACATTCCCTGAACAAGTGTTTTAGAGTTTCTTTGTTACACCACATATCTTACATGTACTATTGGAAACTATCATTAACAACAATATATACCAAGTAATCATACATTGTGTAAATCTTTCCATTGGAATTCTTTGGCGCTTTTATTGACGCCTTGGTATTGTAAATGATATTTCTTTGTTTCACCATATATGTAACATTTACTATTTGAAACTTTCAATAATAACACTCGTTTTTATGTAAAAATAACAGTTTGCACATAATTCCATTGACAGTTTGTAAAAATAACATTTTGTACACAATTCCATTGACAGTTTGTGTATTTTATTTACGCTTTGAAATTATTAACATGTTTACACACATTCTTCCAATAAGTCTCAGATATTTCCATTGACAGTTTGTGTATTTTATTAACGCCTTGCAACTGTTAACTTGTTCACATACATTCTTCCAAAGAGTCTCATTAATTTCCTTTCCCATTTGTTTTACCATAATTCTTTCACACGAGTATAGCTAAAACGTATGTCCTTTGATATAAATGTTTAAAAATAATAAAATTCCCATATTTGGTATGTAGATTTTAATCTGAAAATGTAAGAAGGTTGCATATAGCGTTGTTCCTATTTATGTATGTTAAAGATAAATGTCCGTAGACATGTATGACAACAGCTTTAGCTGCGTACCATTCATACTTGTTTTGGTTTGTACTTGTAAAATCTCTGCCAATATATGATTCCTAATACAAAACATGTTTAGCGCCGTTCCATATAATTATCTTCTATGATTATAATACCGTTGTGGGTAGCTTCAGGAGCGTATGCTGAAAGTACATGGAGATTGACGAGGTGTGGATTGTTTGTCTTTATCTGATTACTATATATGGTTATTATCTAGGTGTGTTGTGAGCATGGTCTACTACGGACTGGGCCTCAATGTGGGTAACCTGGACGGTGATATCTACGTGAACTTTGCCATCAACAGTAGCATGGAAGTCGGGGCCTACCTCCTGTGTCTGCTCGCGTTGAACAGAGTAGGTAGAAAGGTTTTACACGCGGGCACCATGATACTTGGAGGTGTGGCATGTCTATGCACCATTTTCACAGTCCTCTACGCAGATGAGTGTGAGTTTATAAATAGTTAACACCAGTAGTTAATGACAGTGGCAATCATTTTCTCCAATAATTCTTTCTTTTAAGCAAACTTTATTTGGTCCATGATATTTATTTTTAAATCTTAACAAACATCGTTTAAACACTATTTGTTGAACTTGGAATTGTTCAAATTAAACAAGATAGTTGTTACCCCGTTGGTGACTATCCTTACCTGTGCTAAACCAGATATGACAACCACAGAATGTTTAGTCCACCTTGGTTTGAAACATGTAAGCATCCATAGACGAACGGAATGCTCAACTGCATGTTCTGACTATACCCACTTTGGTTCAACAGATCTGACTGACTGAGACGCCTTGAGAAGTGCTTTCAATTTACCAAACTGAGCATCTAGCCTACGTGTACTTTATACTGATATATGTCTAGGGATGAAAGTAAACTGGTTCTAAGTGCTTTTGAGTGATAAAGAATCACATCCTTTCGCAATTGAATACTTTTGAGGTTGGTGTTTGAGTTTTGTATTATTCTGATCTTGACTCGAAAGTGTGGAAGGGATTATTCTATCTATATTTTCAGCTCTGTACTGGATCACGGTTGTGCTTGCGAACGTTGGAAAGTTTGGTGTGTCTGCAGCGTTTGCCATCATTTACGTGTGGTCGGCTGAGTTGTTCCCTACAATGGTGAGGAACTCCGGCATGGGTTCAAGCTCCATGATGGCCAGAGTGGGAAGTATGCTGTGTCCGTATGTAGCCGACATAGTAAGTACCCTTGTTACAAAACAGCCACCATGTACGCTCAGCTCGGTTTATTAACAGTCTTGTAATAAGTAAAAAATAAGTATGTACCTTAATGTAACAAACATATGAACTTGTAGCCGACTTACTCATATAAATACCGTCACTGTTATGATCAAGCTCATTACTTATCTTCATCAGTTGGAAACTTTTCAGAAGATCAAAAAAGTTCCAAGTTAATCACGGGGTCGTATAGTTTTTAGCCTGATTTTTTAGCCTGATAATTGATATATCAGGTAATAGTGGAAAGTGGAAAAGAACAGGCACCTTCTATATTATCTAAGAATGTAGTTGTTAACTTAGGATTGTCAATGATTTAACGGTTCATGGCCTAGTCGTAATGAAACACTTTATCAGCGTTACACATATGTATTGTTCTTTAAAACGTTTTGTTTTCAGAGCACTTTCGTGGACGGAGATTTTGGGAAAGCTTTGCCTTTAATAATCTTTGGAGGGTTGTCTGTGTTAGCCGGTGGTCTGTCTCTATTTCTGCCCGAGACCATGGGTAGAATTTTACCTGAGACGATCACAGACGCTGAAAACTTTGACAGGTAAGGAAGAGAATATTGTAGTGAGAGTCAGTCGTAAGAAGGTTTATACAACGGGCACCAGGAAACTCAAACTCCATGTTCTCAACCTAGATATGTTAGCATGTGTGTTCATAATGATTTTACCAACTGCATTCGTTTCATGACTTAATATTGTGTCTTTATTTCGTGTAGTCTTAGTGGCAAAAAACTAAAGCTATGTTTTAAGACAAGTTAAGATAATATCATTTTTAATTTAAATGTAACACACAACCTGAGCTCATATATACAACTTTTAAACTGACTACAAATGACATTTATAAAGTGTAATAAGAGTACAAAAAGCTGTAGCTATAGATATTAGCGAAACGAATATGGGTAATAAATAAAAATGGCTGTCAATGAAACATTCCATAATTAAACACGGTGCGGTTAAATACCTATATAACAGTCGTAACACAGTATATTGGATAGTTAAGAGAATATAATAATAATAATAATAATAATAATAATAATAATAATAATAATAATAATAATAATAAATAAAGACTTTATTTCAAGAGGTCACTCATTTGCAACAATTTAAGAAAACAAATGGTAGAATATACATTAACGCAAGGGATAAACAACCAATCAAACTTTAAAGTACAAAATAAATGTGAAACACATAAAACTAAAAAACACAGAGTGAACAATTAAAATTAAAAATAAACAGTGTTTCAATGAAGCGTTAAAGGCAACGAGGTTAACTTTTTTAAACATACAATTGTTGTTTCTCTTAAAGTACTTCGACAACAATTACACACACACACATATATATATATATATAGATAGATAGATAGATTTATATATATATACAGTGACTTATATCTCATTAATATCTTATAAATGGATTTGTGTATTTTAGAAGTCACGACTGCATTGACGTCAATCCATCAATCTGTTAATTGAAAAGTGGAGTTGATGACGAATGTGAAATCTATTTTAAATTTAAATCCATTGTTTTACTAGTGTTGGTGATTTTTATGCTTCCCC
>ENA-OREC01000489-OREC01000489.1-marine-metagenome-genome-assembly--contig:-NODE-489-length-15647-cov-11.620231_pt1 | contig 15647 bp, 16 predicted proteins | sample MGYA00248626_ERZ508543 | MGnify/ENA primary metagenome ERZ508543 (study PRJEB26211, sample SAMN05518279) | marine metagenome | isolation source: Puget Sound, Washington, USA | host: Bankia setacea... | reverse complement strand
AGAAGAATTATCCACACGCGTAGTGTTACCACTATGATATACCCTCGAAACACTTTAAGAAATGCATTGGTACTTTTATGAAGCTGGTCTAAAGAGCGAGTAGGCTAAAATCAGGGTCAAACTTTTGAGAAAAAAATGTGTTCTTCTAAATTTGCATTTGATGTATACATGTACATTGAAAGCGGATTAATTCAATATACTCGTGTGTACTAACTACACTTGTTTAATGATACATGTATCCATGTATAAACTACCTTATATTACGTTTGGTTCGATCTTTTTTAGAGAGAAATCAGAAATATAGCTAAGATACATTATATGATAATCAATGTATTACATTTAATGAAACACAAAACGTTAGTTATTTACGAGCCTATTTCAAAAGTGTAACTGCGTGTAAAACGCAAATGTCACTAAATTGCCGCACTTAACACGGGTAACATTAACTTCGAAAGGGAAATGTGTTATTTATTTGTTTCGAATATGTTTGATTCAAAATTGATAACAATGAACTGTAAGTGTTAAAATACAAATAATTTAAACGAGCAAATTAAATTTTACACTCTACTCTGGTTGACGAATGCTGGCGTTCATGATCAACCCGACGGCCATTCCACGCTGTTCATTTTACAACCTTGCCGGTTCGTGTTTTCCTAAAGTGTGAACTCTTTTCATGTACGCATTTGCATTAAATTTGACAGCATGCGGTTTATTTGGCGCTAATCCACGACTTACTCGTGCAATACGGAAATTTACTCACTGCATGCCTCATTGAACAGTAAAATCACAGTTTATTATTTTTAACCACATGACTATACTTTAAAAATGGCAAAAAGCCAATACACAAAATGCTCGTGTAAAAATTCGTAAGAATAATAACGTTTTAGATAATCTTTGCTGTTATCGTAGAACCGACCTAGAATCAGAGAATATAACGCATATCACAATGCCCTGGATACAATGCGTGTGTGTATATATATAATGTGTATATATACCTTTAATGAGTTGTTGCTGTTCTACGATGCACTTATAGAATTGTCAATAGTTAATTCAACTTATATGTATACATGTACATGCATTAGTCAGTTGTTTGTTAATTGTTTTATAGTGTTTAAGGCCCTCATGGAAGATTGAAGTGTTGTCAAATGAGTGGCCTCTTGAAATAAAGTATTTATCATTATTATCATTATCATTGTTATTATTATTACTTAATTCGAATGTGCACACTTCTTAAAATTGTTTCCGTGTGAACGTTTACATTTACTGCGTTGCATTTATAACCATACACAAACTAAATGTGAACACTCAATGATAATCAAAGCATTAAGTTGATTTTTTTCTTCGTTGTTTTCCCTCAAAAGTATTTATTTGTTTCTGGAATGATCATGGCTGCGTATATAGGCAGTCTCCGGTAAACAAATCGGGGAAATAAACGCCTAAGATGGAACATACAGGAATCTATTAACAATACTAATTCTATTTTAATGTGATTCAAGAACATAAAACATGCTTTATTTAATAAAACTGTACGTGTGTTTTTAAGAAACAAGAACAATCCAAAAAGGAAACAAAATGATTGAACCAACCAGATAGTGTCTTCGTGTAGAATGAGTCTGGATAATATCCGCGGAAATGTCACTTAGACAACAAACTAATGCAACAATCGCTAACAATTTCTGTATAACACAATTTATCCATTGTTTATTCAACATTATTCCAAACTCTAACACTGGGAAATATGACTTTCACACCTGGTCTCTCGATTGGTTACTGACAAATGAGAGCATTACAAGAATGGTTAGCTTCCACCGAGCCCCATAGGATGTACTACATGTATTATCATAGGACCAAGCCACGTGTTCTTTTTATCCGGTCTCTCTGAGTTTCCAATGTTTCTGTTTCATCTATAAATGATGAATTCAAGTCATATAAAACACGGTGGGTAATTATGCGTAATTGCGGTGCTTAACTGGAAGTATAATCTCAATTTACGGCTGCTTATTTCCGCTACCACTGCAAGATTGTGACGGTGATCGATGCTAAATAGATTTGAAAGCCGTTAATCGGACAATAAACAGACGTATCAAGTTAAAATTGTTTTTCATATTGAATGACGTTCGATTAGCCTACTTCAATGTTTTTGTCAGCATCGATATATCCTAGTTCTGACCATGAAACACGTGCGCCTGTTAATAGTTACGATTTAAACGGACACAAGACGTCCGAGACCGGAGGCCGCCTATAGATTACATGTATGAACTAATTTTGAATTTAAATGCTATTTTATTTTATAAAAAATATATAAAAATAATTAAAGGAAAAGAAGCACGAAGAAATATATGCACTATCCGACGTTTTCCAACGGGACTTATAATTAAACATCGGTATGAGCACGCACATTGTCGTTCTGAATCATATTTGAGACCACTTGTAGTAGAAAAAGGACGAAGAAGATCATGTAAGAAAAGGAGGTGAAGAAACGAAATGGTTTGTGGTCGATTGTATGTCTTATGATCGGCCCATTCTTGTTTCGCCTCTCAAATAGCAACAAAAACTTACGTTACACCAAAACATATTGTCACAGAAGAGGACCTTTCATGTATGTTTTCATTATTTCTCGTCGGAAGCCAGCAGTTGCCTAACGTTAACAGCATTGCGAATGTGCAAACGCAAAGAAACCTTAAAAGTCGATAATAACATGCAATACATTAAAACAGTGTATAGTCGAATATGGTAACTTCTATGCTTTAATTAACAGTTATTAGAACTGATTTAAGCCTATTCAAAAGTGTTGCAGTTTGAGCCGTCCTGACACCCCCTCCCATGAAATAAAGGGTGCCGATTTGCGTGACATCAGTGCTGTTTTGATAGAAACAACATAACAAGTTGGGCGTAGTCTGAGCTGCATTATGGAAATGAGTTATTCTGTAACACTCAATTAAAATCAAGAATTTAATTGCATGTACTGTTATGTTGCAACCCAAGATTAAGTCCTTGTTGAGTAATATATATTCTTGAAACAATATTGCTTACCATAAATCATATAACATGAATAGGCAATCACCCAAGGAATGTGAAGTTTTCAATACTCTGTATGTACATATATCATTGGAACACACTTAACTAATTGTTCAATAGCACAGACCTATGCCAATTTTTAATATTACTGATAATACCATCATTTCAAAGTAAATGAAATTCAATTGAATTCCCTCAGTATTTTAGAACTCCGCCATAGCCGGTTCCAAGCTCGGTTGCGAAATGAGAAGGGATGTGCGTAGGGCTTGCACCCCCACCAAATAAAAATCCAAACCCGCTACAGAAACGTCAACAACAACAAACCAACGTACTACCGTCCTCTGAGACGAAGGATCTTCAACAAGGTGAGCTATGACGCAAGATGGACAAAGCCGAAAGGAAACCACAGGACTGACACCCCTTCTATCGACCAGGACAATCAATGTCGGAACATGGAACGTAAGGACCATGTATGAGACAGGAAAGACTGCACAAGTCGCAACAGAGATGAGGAACTATCAACTTCTCTTCTAAGAATTAGCGAAACAAGATGGGCATAATCATAATAGAAAAGGCTGATGACAAGTTAGTTACTACTTTATTCAGGACACGAGGAAGAAAATTCACCTCACACACAAGGTGTAGGACTCATGCTGTCAGGACCAACACATATAGGATGGGAAACACACGGACCAAGGATCATCAAAGCAACCTTCAAAACCAAGAAAAGGAAGATTAAAACGAATATCATCCAGTTCCACAACCAATTACAGAACATCCTTGAGGGATATGCAGAGAAAGTGGTTCAGTTGAAATCCATTCTTGATAGGGGACTTTAATGCAAAGGTAGGAGCAGACAATACAGGATATGAGGAAATGGTAGGGAACGCACCGACTATGGGGAGGTGAATGACAATGCTGAGAGATTTCTGGAGACTTGTGCCATGAGCAATCAGGTGATAGGAGGAAGTTTATTCTTACATAGGAGGATACACAAGGCCACATTGGTATCACCTGACCACGTGACAGAGAACCAGATTGATCACCTTTGTATTTATAAAAAATTCAGGAGATCACTACAGGATGTGAAGGTAAGGAGATGAGCCGATCCCGTCGCATCAAACCACTACCTGTTGACCGCCAAACTAAAGCTAAAGCTGAAGAGGAATTGGAAAGAGACTTCAACAAATAGGATAAGGTACACTGTTAGCCTTACGAGGGATACCCAGACACAGGAAAACTACAAATTAAACCTCAGTAATAGGTTCAACATACTTCAGGACCTGCAGGAGAAAGATACAAACATAGAGGACATGTGGCAGGGATTAAAAGATACACTGATAACAACATGTGAGGAAGTCCAACAAGGAACAGGAAAAAAGAATGGATTTCAACTGAATCACTACGCAAGATGCAGGAGAGGAAGGAAAAAAGGTTACAGTCAATAACAACAGAACAAAGGCTGAAAAGCAAGGGCAAAGGAAGAATTTTCAAAGACAAACAAGGAGGTCAAGAAGAGCATCAAAGCAGACAAACGTAACTTTATTGATGGTATTGCAGAAGAAGCGGAAGAAGCAGAAGCTAGCAAGAACACGAAGAAGCTCTATGACACTACCAAGAAACTCTCTGGGAAGTACAGTAAGCCAGAAAGATCTGTCAATGACAAGGATGGAAATACAATTATGGGAACAGAACAACAACTTAAGCGTTGGTCTTAACACTTCAACGATCTATTGAATAGAAAAATCCCACAAAACCAACCTGACATCTTACCTGCAGAAGCTGATCTGCTCATCAACTGTGGACAACCAACAAGACAAGAACTCAAGAAGGCTATAAGGCAAATGAAAGGTGGCAAGGCAGCAGGACCGGGTGGAATCCCAGCAAAGGCTATGAAGGCAGACATAGATACATCAGTAGAGATGTTTTACCCTCTATGTGGAAAGATCTGGGAAGAGGAGGAGATGTCAGAGGATTGGAAGGATCTTGGCAACAAAGCTGAATTTGTCCTAGGACCCAATTAGATTACGTATCACCAACAAAAGTTCATAGGAAAGAAGTTCCGAAAATGTCAAATCGACTAATAACGGTTGATTTTTGGCATGAAGTTCAACAAACTGACGGAAGAAAATCAACCTTTCTCCTTTCTTCTCAAATGAATATTTAAAAAATGCATCTTGTCATTCTCCTTAAAAAATCTGATAAATGCTTTCATTCTATCGGGTGATTACATATACCAAATTACCTAGAATAGGTACACAATAATTTAATTCCTATATACATTGCCGATTTCAAACAGTATTTTCACCTCAAATAATAATATTATGTTTTATGTCACAACAAAAGATAAATGCAAAAAGGAAAATAGCTTATAAAAAGCAAACTCTAGAACATAAGTGTGTTTTACAAGACTCTTGTAAAACCGTGAGCCGTTGGCAGAGATCTATTCTGCTTGTCAATGGGAGGTCATTGCGAAGGAGATCGAAAAGATTAGAAAAGAAAGGAGATCCTTTTGATTTTCACATGTTTGACATAAGCAGAGATTGAGAGATGGGCTGCAAGGAACGACAACTCTGCATGGGAGATTGGTAGGACAGTAACCGGTAGTTATTTATCTTTCGTGTAAAAAGACGCTAAAATCACTTCCGGTTTCTGTCAAACTAGGAAATGTGAAAAGAAAAAACAAAACATCACCATTTGGCTCTTACACGCGTCTTTGAGGGAAATGCCTTCGCGGTCAGAAGGAAGAGAGGGCAGTTCACGGCGAAGTCGGTCTCGTAGACACAGAAGTCGCCGTCGTGATCATCACAGACACCATAGAAGTCGCAGTGTCCAGAACAGGTTGAAAAATGGAGAGAAAAATTTACCTGCAGCTGTATGTAACATGTTGGCCATTGTGTTACTATGCACATCACTAGCTGAACCAAAGTGGATAAGTCTGACAGGAGGAGGATGTATGGCAGCAGGCAAAGCACTGCACCACCTCGGAACATACCAGTTCTTTTATCCTGGCCAATTTGTATCACAAGAAAGAAACTTCGCAGATGATTCTATTCTTCACATTACATATCAATATGGAGAATCTGAGATTGACAGTAAGTTTAAAGTTTGTGAATGTGTCTGTTCCGTCTTAGATCAGATAGACAGTTTTTACTGTCAGCGATATGATTAATATGCAAGCATTGTTAGTTTAAATATGAACTCCCATTCTTGTTCTCCGCAAAGATACAATGTGAAGTTGGATCCAGTGATTTCAGTGAAGTGCAACTGTTAACAATATGTGTCTGCACTTGAGGGCCAGAGGGTAGCTTGTATGACTTGAAATCCGTAAATTGTAGTTTGGACCCAATCAAAGGTCATTGCTTAGTACTGGTTGGTTCTAGGAACAGATTCAAGGATGATGTCACAATAAAACTGAATAAATTGAAGGCCTTATGATAGATTGACATCTATGTGACTGTCTTATAAGCTTCCTCAATGAATAAATAACATCAAAAGAACTAGGTTGAGGTGAACAAACAAAATCAAAAAATCGGCAACAATCATTATGAGACATGTTTCATTTTTTCTTTCAATTTATTTTCATTATCTGGATTAAAAATCAATATCATTGTAGTTTGTTTCAGCAAAGGGCACAACAAAGTCTTTGTAAGCCCAATGAGCTTAATTGTTTTTTGTTGACAGATTTTAAATCAACCAAACAAACAGTATGTCCTAATCGCACATTAATTAGTGTTTCAGAGATTTTTTTCAAGTATGTATTCACATTTGTTTTCAGTAATGGACAATTGTGTTACTCACAAAGCTGCCTTATTGATGAAGACTATTATTGCCATTTGTTTCCTGGCCATCATTTCCAGTCTGTCAGGGTTTATACTGGATCTGTTTGTACCAAAGAACAGGCCATCTAGATTACTGCAAAGAAATGCTATTCCAAGTATTGTAACTGGTAAGGATGTTCATAGTTTGGATTACTGCATTGTCATCATATTAGAATTGCACGGTGGAGGTTTGCTTGTCTCTTAGACCAATCAAATACAGCATGACTGTCATAGAGAAACCTTATAGTTATAACATTGAAATGAGGGTTGAATGGGGTTTTAATTTATTGGTCTTGATAGCTGATTTCATTTTCCTGCCATGTAAAGCAAGAAGAAGTCAATGTAAGACTACTACAGCAGCATGTGTCTATAGCCTAAATATTTATTTCTAGTAAACAGACAAATTATCTTTTGTTCTGAATTTTTTTTGTAAAAGAAGTGTTGTTTGTTTCAGTGATACTGAGTGTGACGATCAACCTGTTCTGTTACTGGCTGACAACAGAAGTAGAGGAGCTGCAGAAGAAAACCAAACTTCATCCTGGAAGCCGGGTTCTTGTCGATTTTGATATCAGTTTCTACCTAATCACTGCAGCTGGGGGCCTCAGTGTTATAGCCACAGCTTTCAACTGCCTCAGACGCCACCCAGTGTATGATGACAGTGGTCAAGGGGAGCAACTTTTGGATGACTATGATGGTCTAGAGGCAGTTATGCACCCTGAACTGTCCCAACCACCTGCACCACCACCTTATACACCATAGTAACAGTAGAACAAAACCATGAACTCACTTGTGATAATTTGTTTCAAAGTTGTAAAGATGAATCTCCCGTTTCATAGAGAAAAATTGTAATCAAAATTTAGTTGAAACTTAGTAACTGAATCATGTGTTCACCCTACGGTATATCAGAAGATGGAGTTCCCTAATTGTGCATGTTTTGTATTTCACTCATTGCCAATTATAGCTGGTAGATAGCAGATACTTTCTCTGCATCAGTATATTTTAATAAGATAATTCTTACTGGTTTCTTAATAACTTTTTGTCTTTATACCAAACTGTGCTCTAAAATGAGATGCAGTTACTGGCACCCAAAATGGTCATGCTAAAATGACTGTAGTGCTGAAATATTACCTAATTTTATGTTTTAAACTTGGATAATATTGAAATGATGTAACAACACTAGATTTAATTTTTAGTTGGCAAAGATAAAGACGTGTAATCCATGTGTTTTAAAATGTTACATCTGTCACTTTCTAAACTTTGGTACTTCTTTTAAATGATTGGAAAACTGCAATTTTTACAACTTTAACAAAAAATATGTTTGCTTTATATGTTTCGTTTATAATAAACCTTGTGTCCCTTCTTTGTGCATGGGTTAAATCTTCTACATATGTTTATGACCCAAGCTGTGGATGGTATCTGATTGTTACGTATGTCAACATTTGTTTTTGGTGACCCTGTGTTAACTTACATTCTATAACGGTGTGTGTGTGTGTACTTGTACAAATCATGTTGCAAGATTGTCTTTGTATTTAAGGATGGGAAGCCATGTTTGTGTAGATACTTTTAATCATTTATGTTACACTACTTTAGGCTGCACTCATAATACAAGGTAAATAAATTGAGAGACTGACAGTATTCAACTAATGGTTACGGTTGAAACAAAAATATTGATAAAAGTCCCTGTATTCAAATTGTACACTTATTGTGATACGCATTTGCTTGTTTTAATCATTTAACTAAATTGTATAAAGTATATTTTTGCAAACACGTTATTATAATCTGACATGGCCCGTGATTTTGTCTACATAGACCAAGAAGATAAATACCTTTGTTTATTTGCTGATAGGTAATGATACTATTTCTGGCTGTTCCTTTCAACTCCTTCATGAGACTGTCTATAAGTCAAATACAATGTTTAAATCTATTTGCATTAACATTAAAATAATGCTTTCTTTTTACATGTAGATCTGGCAGATTTTATTTTCATATTCAAAAGTTTTACGTTCAATTTCGTGTATGTTTACTGTGTAAATAAACTGAAGAATGTGTTTTATATGTAAGAGTATTTGTGTATGTTTGTCTGTATGTTGTTTTGTTATAATGCTCTTTTTGTATTATTATGTTTTTCATAGAAATAAATCAAGGAGATGAACCGGTATTTTGATTCCTTGTTTTTGTATTCAAAGTAATTTACACACTTACACAATGTCTTTTCAAGTAGGACCTCTTTAACTCCAACTTGTTCATTTGTTTGTCATCTCATACCTTCAGTCTACAACAACCCATGATTTACCAACCCCCTTACTATTAGAATGCATTAAGACCACTTCATGTCAGCTTTGTATTGTCGTATTACCTTTAGTGTAGTAGTTCGTAAGAACAATAACTGCATAGGTGTATTACTTGATGACTGTTCATGTTTCCAGTGTTTAATACGAGTACCAGACTTGCATGATTGGATAGTTGACGGATATCACATTTTCTAATTTAACTTACCATTCCGACATGATTTGTGACAGCGGTCCTGTGGTATGGTTTGGTTGAAGCGTTGATATGCCCTATAAATATACTTCTATGATTAAGGACACACTCTTATTCTCTATGCACGTAAAACAACTTTTAATTTAACCATCGACTTTGATTGTTTCAACAAAACAAAATGGTACATTTCAAATACAGTGTACCATACAGCAGACAGGTAATTTTGTCTTTCTCTAAAGAAGTGTTAAGATAAATACAATCACAACACATTCATATGATTTAATACAATGTTTATTTCACGGGTTGTCCTCTTGTGTGAAACATATCATACATGTACACACACGAACGTTGTAATTTTACCGGTATGAATAATAAATAGGAACATGAATGCACAAAGTATACAATACAACATGTCTTCCTTGTTAAATAAAACATATTTACATGAGTCGTACTCTGCTGTACCATTTTACTAAAACACACGATTAGTATAGTTCACGCAAAACGCTTGGATCTTTATAACTCTAGAACAGTTGATGGTTTAAAAAAACGTAAACACAATGCTCAGATCAGTAAGTAAATCGTATCTGTAAAATTAAGTTATGTTGGATTAAATAAAGGTATATATTTGCTTTTATTTAAGCATTTAATGTGTGCGTATATAAGTTAATGTTTTGCGTACGTGTTTTGATAAACCGGTACCTAGGTCCACACTGAACTGCGAATATAAAACCAAGTTACCCAATAGATGCAGTACCTCAGAACATGCGACACTATTAAAGTCCTAGTGTTTAGCTGCCACGCAAATAGTGTAAAATACAACTGTTGATATTGTTAAGAATTGTTGTTTTTTCAGTATAAATAGATGAAACATTATAACATATGTTGTAGACATATAATCGTGAGTTGAGCACGTGATACACAAGGAGAGTAAATGAGTAAATCTACTAGATAAATGTAGAAACTAATATAATCACCGGTCATTATATACTTGTTTGTTTAAAAAAGGTGCAATAACTTAATGAAAACAAGAGAATCATCGGGTTCAAACGCTCGGCGGTCAAAGCTTTGTCAATATTAAAGTTTAGTTTACTAATGTCGCTTGGAGTTCATTGTTACGAGGTATAGATGTACTCGTAACCGTCTGTCTCGCAGGAACATATAACTGAATTAATTGAAAACAAAATATTATAAATGTACCAATAATTCAGCTTTGGAACGATGACGCAAAGATCTGACAACACAACTTGACCTTTCCTACGCGATATCCGATCTCAAAATGAATGTGTATACTAATCAATGACGTGTGACAACACCACGTTACCCGTTTGCTCCGTAACTTGAGGGAATGACTACATTGTTCGCATTGATGAGCCTAGCTTCTCTCAACGTTCTATACACGTTTAGATAACACAAGGGGTAAATTATCGGTCGGATACGGTAAAGGAAAATTGACAAACTGGGTATTGTCATTTGCTAGCTTCCAGTGGCAGGTTTGTACAAGTTCTAGAGCAAATATTTTCATCATTATCCTGGCGAGGTCCTTCCCAGCACACGCACGCTTTCCTCCACCAAATGGAATATACTTGAACTGAGTATCTGCAATAGTTGACTCGTCCCAGCGATCCGGATTGAATGTTCCTTTGTCCGTGAAGTAGCCGTCCGTTTCGTGTGTTTCCTTGATGCCATAGGTAACCGTCCAACCTTCTGGAACTTGGTAACCCTGTAAAATATAAAACAGTGTTCGTGTAATTATACCCATAAACAAACACGACGAAAAACAATTGCAGAAACAAAGTTCCACAGATTTTCACGTATAAACGTACATTGCACCAGGTCATATCGGCCTCACATTGTGTACTTTATAGTCACACATCCTACGTTGATATATTTAATTAGAGAAGCATTTTTTACAAATATGTCATTCAAGTAGATCACTTTACATATAAGCGTAGTACCTACCCCTAATTCAAAGGTCTTGATAACTTTCCTAAAGCCGCCACCGACAGGGGGAGACAACCTGAGTGTTTCCTTCACCACGTTATTGAGGTATGTGAGCTTGTTTAGTTGTGGTAACGACAAACGGCTTCTCTCATTGTCATCTGCTGAACCCGAACACAATAGTCCATTTGAAGCCATTTCCGCTTCTATTTTCTTTCGGGCATCTTCATGTTTAGCCAGATAGTACACAATATACGTCTGTGTGCTGGAAGTAGTCCCATGGCCTGCAAACAACAGTTCTAAAAATATGTTCTTAATTTCCTCTTCTGAGATACCATCTTCTTCAAATCTGAACATCAAACCTAGAGCGTCGCGACTGTCCGTGTCACGTGACCCCTGTAACTTCCGTTTCTGTATTACCTCGTCCAACTTCTCCAGCAGTTTTTCTCTTGCCAACTTTCCCTGTTCAATAAACACGTTTACTGTTTACATGATCTGACCAGTTTACTGTGTGGTCTAACAAGGAGTGCATATGCAGTGATTTTTAACCCTTTGCATCAAGCTACAACCATTTATTTAATAACGACCAGGCTTTACTTTAGAAATCAAAAGAAAAAAGTGGTTTACTTCTTACACATTCTATACATAATAGCTAGAACAAAGTTTTATTACGTGGTGTTTTTACCTTGCGAAATCCAGACCCATATACATCTATGGGCAGACAGAAGATGTTGGTTATAAAGTCATCAAATACGTTCATAAGTCGTCTACACTCTTCCTCCTTCAACTCAATCCCTAACAGCAGACGACAGGAAAGGTCAAAGTTTAGGACCTTGAATTCCGGGTAACCCAAGATTTTCCCGCTTGCCAACCACTTCTGAACATATCGTTGCGTCATTTCTTGTATGACGGGAACGTAACTTGACAATGAATCAAAGCTGAACAGTTTCATTACAGTTCGTTTTCTAAGTACGTGATCGTGTCCTCGCGCGTGTGAGAGTGAGCCTTCTCCAATCAGGGTACGTATACTGGCGGGCCACAACGTCTCTACAAGTGTGTTCTCAGCACGCAACACGAGCTTCACGTTTTCAGCTCCAACCACCCGGATGGAGGGGCTACCAAATACATGTGTCCTAAATATATCCCCATACAGTGCTCTCTTCTTCTCAAAGAATTTTCTGTTCTGAAATAAATCAATAAACCAGATATAGTCTGCATGTGGACAACACTTGGCTTTTTTTGCGAATCCTACGTTATATATTTTTTTAAAGTTATTAATAGTAAACATGAAATGATATCTTAATCTTAGCCTAACATTCGACTTATTTCTTTATCGTAATTTCATTAGACCATGCTTCTTTTAGATTTCGTTTTGTTACTTTCCGTATCTATGTTGCCGTTCCTTTGCCAAAGGCTCACGGGTTTTGGTTTTTCATTTTTTCTTCATTTAAAGTTGGAAACAAGAAAACATATACATACATAAACCAGCATTTGTATAGTCTCGCCAAGGAACGGAAGTCCACTGACACCAGGCGGAAGAGGCAGGTCACACAAGACGTCACCACATGACGTCACGTAGCGATCCCAGAGTTTGTGTAGGAGAAACAGAACAAACAGAGTAGGAACTGAATGTCTCAAGAAACAGACGACCAGGATCAAACATTGTACCGACAGACTGAAATAACACATTATATAACATATGCACATGTGCTTCAATGAGGAAAACGCAGAACAAAATGACTTGAGAAAAACTACTCAAATAATGAAAATAAGAAAATCAAATTAGATCTAACATATATATATATAGATCTAAGTTTAGCTGTTTTTTCTTTACAATACAAATTCGATTACAGTGGAACCTCTTTACGTAAAACAGGTATTACATAGAACAACAAGTAAAATGTTTAAACGATACTAGAATTATTTACAAACATTTAGAGAAAAAGTATTCCACTTTACCTGTAGATGCAGGTTAAAACCACGGAAAGTTCCGGTTTGTCGTCTGCGACAGTTGAAGGCACAAACTGGCGGGAAGTATTACAAATATCTATCAACACTTCAGTCATTTCTGAACGGTGATCTTTGGCAATTATTAAAATGAATTTCCTTATAAACTTTCAATCGAAGCATTAAATGAACTATGAATTGTATTGCCACACTCGTGTATACCTAGATATATAAAATATTATCAATGGCGTGTTTCCGTTGGCGCTCAGTGGCTAGCTTTTAAGTTCAATGTAAGCAGCTCGTGGGCCATTCAGGTAATGGTGAGAGAGAGGGCAGGGCCAAGCTTTAATATCGTAGTACTACTATCACCGCATTCCTGACCACAACCTCCGATACTGAACTCGTGACCTGTACTCTCATATAACCCTCTCAATGACCTAATACCTCATGGCCTGCTCAGGTCACCGTGGGACACGGCCAACAACGGAAAACTTTCCACCAAACCTCGCACCCTACTAACAACTAAGAGAACTTTGATTTAGACATATGCTTAAAGTTCTAATGTGTTCAATAATAATCTGGACAGGTGTTAAAGAAAGAAAACTCGAAAAATGAGTGTACTTTCAATGAAAACAAAATGTATCAAGGAATGAGATGTTATGTTGGTGGAGCGGCACTGGTATTATTTAGAGCTGGTTTGGAGCTAGTTGCCCGATATTGCTACAAAGACAAAACAACAATCTTTTTTTTAACTCATTCATTGGACAGATTGAGCTTTTCTTTTGCAATTTGCCAAATGTACAAATATCACTGGTCAAGCTGTTATCACCGAACAAGTATACGTGAGGGTACTTTTGATTTTAGTTAAGATATGAAACCCGGAAGCTTAGAGACGTTGTACCGCATTTCCACTGAATGTGTGTCTCATTTTTAATTTTTTTTAAATAATATTGTTAAACCTAGACAGTAGTAAGTAAACACAGCCGTGTACATGTGCATCTGATTGTGGGGGTACGTTATTTCATAAAACTCCAAAATGGGTGCTTGAAAACAAAGAGGACAAAACAGTCACTTATACCCGGTCAGACTTTGATCATTCAAATACATGTCATTTACATGTTCACGGGTGTTTGACCTATATATAAGTTTTAACACACAGGTCATGTATTGAGAATTTAAAACCCCAAAATAAACAATGAGATTGCAATACGAAAACTCTTTTTTCACTCATGAACATATACAAAGCATAGATATAATTATATAGTTTTAGGTAACAAGTGCACTCAGCTTAATATTTTTTTATTAGCAGTCCTCCACTTGTTCATGATTATCTCAAGTGTAGCAGACTTAATATTTTGTATTGCATGCATTATAACATTGACCACACTTGGCACCAATATTGTGGACTGGCGCTAATTTCTTAAATAACCATAAATAACATTTCTAATTGGCACGCACCTGTTTACAGTCTTAAACGGGTAACACTACGTTTTAACATAGTTTAAACACACTCCCCAATTGGCAATGATATTGTGGATCATTTTAGATGTTAAGGTCAAGAAATGAATATGTAACGTCAAGATTAAAACAGTTTCTAATAATAATATTCTTTTTGCCCAGCTCCATTATTAATCATGTTTTTTGTTTTTGTTTTCGATTTTGTTTTGGGTGACGAGACGGTTCGGTTTATGATACTGTTCATTGTTCAGTTTCCTAAAGATGAAATATGGTTCATAGATTTTTTTCTGCAGAAGTTCCTGCATTTACCACACTCACTTGTTTGACACTATAGCATGTATATGACGAACTCCATTCCTTGGATTAGCCAACGCATATATAGACAATATCATCAATTCGTTTACAGGTTTAAGGTTGTGATGCTAATTTTGAGGTAAATATGTTTTCAAATTTTAAGGGTTGCTATAAATGAAACAACATCTACCTTGCATTAAATAATATGTACGTGTTTGGCGCTTGAAATCTAGAACAACAATGACCAACAATTTGACAGACATATTTTCTCATAAAATTCAGCCTTATCATTTGATATATTGACTTTGTAGTGACTACGTATTTTTTAAATGTGCATGTATGTTAAATTGAATTCAAAATTCGAGAATTGACAGTCTATCATGTTACACACGTGTTAAAGCATTATATTAACATCAAAACGAATTGTCCTTACTACGTACTCGAATTTAGAAACACGTAATCTCATTTAATTATAAGTCTATCTAGGCGCGTAATCTAGGTCATCAAAATCATGTCTGTTAAATTGTTGGTCATTGTATGACTACTTTTCAAGCGCTATCCTAGCACATAATATTTGATGCAATAAAGTTGTTTCATTTGTAGCGAGTTTCAAAAATTGGAAGTTTTACCACAATATTAAAATTACCACCTTTGAACATACAACTTTAGGTGCAGCAATATACATACATA
>ENA-OREC01000488-OREC01000488.1-marine-metagenome-genome-assembly--contig:-NODE-488-length-15647-cov-12.903019_pt1 | contig 15647 bp, 6 predicted proteins | sample MGYA00248626_ERZ508543 | MGnify/ENA primary metagenome ERZ508543 (study PRJEB26211, sample SAMN05518279) | marine metagenome | isolation source: Puget Sound, Washington, USA | host: Bankia setacea... | reverse complement strand
CAACTAATGCCGTAAGCTATAATATGCCGCAGCTCTAGGAACTACTGGCGTACGTTCGCTTCGGATTTCGGTTCTGTGGCAGAGACAACATAATTGGACTAGCTTCTAGTAGGTGTATAGTCAATGAAACCGATCACGGAAAAGGTACTCGCCTTATATACTAGTTTTCCAACCGAGAGGCGAGCCCATTTTAACATCAAGGATGTCAACTATATATTGCATGCAACATTACAAACACTAACTTACTTTCGTAGTACAACGAAGAACACGACGTTTACACACGTTTACCATATACTAAGATAACTAAAGAGTGTAGGTTATTGAAATATCAAGTATTCAAAAATAGCCGAAACACAAGTTCTGTCAATGGCTACTAACCTTATAAAATAAATAAAATGATCCGCTTCAAAGATCTGACGTATTGAAATAAGGGAGGTTACTCTTAAAAAACACACTAAAACATGCACGAATAAGTTTGATTTCAAAATCGGAACGTAGGTTAACGCACAGTCCTCTTTAAGGAGTGCTTTCTTGGGCAGCTGCACGTCAGCAGGCGCACTTAATTCGATCTGCCATCATCATCGCTTTCTTAAAGACGTCTGTCGCTGAAGCCTTCCGAATCTAAAATAACACAACGTTAAAAGTTAACGCGCTTATGAAACAAATAGCTTTTTTAATACTAAATTGGGTTACTGTGTATAAATGTCTCAGCTACCTCTTTTCCAACCTTTTGCGGACCCAACCAACAATGATGCCGTTGATGACAGATGTGGAAATTGAATTGGACGAATACGAATTGTTAGTCACATTTTCCCTTCTTGTGTTTTCAAATTTATACACTATCAGCGTATTAAGAATGTTAAACCATTAACCGATACTTCATACGTATACACATGGGGGACACCACCAGTTTCAAATAGAAATCACAATTGATTTCATTTCTAGTTACATTAAAAATAGTACATATATTGTGTAACCACATCCACGACATAAACTAGTTCGTTTTCCTCAACACCGGGTATCACATGGACGCTGATATCGAGTGTGGGCATCTAAGGATGTACTTCAACGACAACGAGTATCACATGGACGCTGATATCGAGTGTGGGCATCTAAGGATGTACTTCAACGACACCGAGTATCACATGGACGCTGATATCGAGTGTGGGCATTGAAGGATGTATTGTTTTCAAAATGTTTTCGGCAGTTGCAAATCGTTTCAAACCTTATCAGAATGCATGCTTAAAGGACATTGTTTTCAAAATGTTCTCTGCTGTTCCATTTTTTTAAAAATATCATCAAAATGCATATTGTAGAGACATTGTTCCTGGTAACTTTACTTCTGATTTGATCATTTAGTAATTGTGTTTTGATGTAATAATATGGTTTGAAACAAGCCAGAACGTGGTGATGTTCTGTAACGCGCATAATGATAGTCATGTGTATGTAGTGCTGCAAATTCATAGGAATCTCTGGCCTATTTCTACCACACAGCGGTCTGTGTCTGTAAACAAGGGTTTCTATTTACCAAAATAACAGGCTCTGTTTGTAGTTTATGAAAATGCATATTGCAGTTGCGAAAGCAGTGGTGCAACATTTGTTATCCAAAATGGCAACCAAGATGGCCGCCATAAATATCTAATTCTACTATAACTGCAATAATAAGAACAAACTACATACGTTTCAGTTAATTTTGTGATACTACTAACAACTTACTACCAACAGTTTTATATACATGAGACATACACTTACAATCATGGTTTAAGTAATGATTGAACAATATTATTAATATAAATGGAGGTAATTCGCTGCTGCATGGTACGTGTAGGCTTTTACAATTAATAAATTACATCATTTTGTTCAGCTTAAAAGAATTTTAATACATGACTATCATATATATATATATATATATATAGTAATGTTTCTTTAATTGACACGTTTATAGAAAAAAATCACTTAAACCTTGCTTTTGCATAATTTAAGTATTTTATGTATGAGAATGACTTAAGCTAAAACAACACAGTCTGTAACTGTTCTTGACTGCATAAAGAACAGTTACAGGCCCGGTTGTTCAACAATTCAGGTGCTACTAAAGGTTGTTCGATCATTACTTAAACCATGATTGTAAGTTTATGTCTCATATATATATAAGGCTATTTGTAGTAATTTGTAAGTAGTATCACACAATTAACTGAAAAAAATATGTAGTTTGTTCTTATAGTGGAATTAGTGCATACTCATAAACTAAAGACTAAGCCCGTCATTTTGATATAATTTAAACGCCTTTTTCTCCCTTTGACGTTACTCACCCAGAAGGTCCCTTTTTGCCTGACGCGACACATATAGAAACCCTTGTTTACAGACACAGACCGCTATGGTGTCGGATTTTACCTCAGCATATTTGCAGTACTAATGCCTTATTTTTGAAAGTGCGATCGCTTTGATCGGGTGTTTGTTTAAAACATACAACTTGATTGGACAAAAGCAATGTTATTAAAACTAGGTAAAACTTAACAATGTTGTGTGTTCGTATGGCTCATGAAATGCTGTAAAATGAGTCATGTTGCACCTTTCTTTTATAACTGATAAACGCAACATCAAACAACCAGGTGTTTTAAAAGTTAAGTTTATTAATTTAAAGATCCATCAAATATTACAATATTTGAGCCGCAGGTAACTTTGTCCTGCTTTAAGTGTCGTGAATCCCGCTAAAAATTACGCTTTACGACAATTTCCGCTTTCCGCCAACCCGAACACTTCCGAATGAAGTCCATGATCACAATATTGCCTGAAAATTTTCAGAGACAGTAGATAATCCCAAATGCCAGTCTTAATACGCTCTGATATATCTTGTTACTTCTGCTAAATAATCAAACAAGGTAAACACGATAGTGTTCAATGACTTTGTGCACCAGTACATGTGAATTGTCGACAAAACTGTTTAGAAAACAATAGCTTAATCAATGGAAAGGTGTAAATCTCCACTGCATTTCACATTAATCAATGCTTAAACTTGTTCAGGACACATGAGGGAATTAATTTGTTTTGTTACACCTGGTATTTGTTTGTCTAATAATGTCAATCTAGCTCAGTGCCTTATACGGCTCTTAAAAAGCTGTTAAGTCAAATATGTTAAACTTTTTCTAGTGTATGAAGCTACTGATTCATTGTTAACCATTCATTGTCTCAGGATAACATCCTTAAGAAACATTGGAACATCAGCAAAGCTTGTTATATCTTCAGTTGTCAGAAAGGACAAATAGTACATTCTTTCTGTGACATGTTCATTAACTCTTTTAAAGCAGTATTTATTTATCGAAACTCATTTGGTTGTAAAGGTACATTGTGATATATGTTTTCTTCAACCACCCTATAAAGAATAAAACTCAACACATGTTGCTTCCCGGCCAATTATGTTTTTCCCATGAATCTTGTGTACTTTTAGTTGCCGGTCGCAAGCCACATGACATCATGTACTCCAGACTAATAACAGTCATGGATGTGAACATGTGTTAAAGCATAATCTGTATTTTCTTTTGCATTTTATCTCCTTATATTGATCAGAATTTAGATTTCATATATGTGGAAATATCAATATCAGAACTGGTTCTATGCGACACATACTGGTACTTTTCGAAGTACATATTATTTATAGCACGGAACCAGGGTATCAATGTCCAACCCTAATTGTACACCATTTTGTTAAACAATAGCACTTTACGGTTTATCTTGTTAAAGCTTTTGTTTTTGCTTCCAGAAAAGTAAATATTAGAAGTACTTGTGCCACTGGCCGTTAATTCAAAGTTATTTCTAAAGCTAGAGCCTTGGGATTCTACCACACAACATTTATTCATGTAGCTTTAGAAGTCATACTTCATTTTACATCATGACAAGTCAGTTGTAGACTGCAATCAATAAAACCTCATTTCCCATCAATGATGAAACAAGTTTTTGAAAATTTGCTTTAAAAATCAACTCTGATTCACTATTTTCTCAGGAGAACTAAAGCAATGGAGGCTGCTGCTGCTGCTCAGAAACCAGCTGTAAATGGAACAGAAGCACTGCCTGCTGTTGCTGCGTTCAGACATTCATTACCACAGATAGCCATGATGAACCGTAACCCTAAAATAGCTCAGAGCAAGGTGGCCCCTAAATCAGATGTCACCCAAGTAGAACATTCAACAACAGATGTAGAGGGTGTTGGAAAAGTTGTCCATATAGGTTGGTATTGCTTCTTTAGTGATCAGTTATACCGTGGAAAAACAACAACTGAAGAGTTTTAAATCGAATTTGAAACTGGTTAATAGTACTAAGATGCAAATTGGTATCGAATGTCCCCTCATTTTTTAATCCTAGGCAGAACACTGCGATGTAATAGGTTTTTTACCACAACGTCTCTGCGGTTCTAGAAAGTCTTGAGTCTACATAATTTACTTTCTGAATTGTTAACACAACGGAACACTGCAGGATGCAAAACTTTAAATAAAGATCATTATGTTTATTCATACTATCAGAGACTTTTCGTGTTCTTCTCCTTTATGATTGACTATATAACATTCCGGTTAGCTTTACCCATTTCTTTCCAAGGCAATGTTCACACGCGGCGTGAAGAAACTTTCAATGAACCAAACTCCAGTGGTATAATTCGTTCTAAAACCTTGTCTTAACTATTGTATATCAACAAAATATCCATTGTAATTGTTATATAAAAAACTTTTAAGTTTGAGTAACGATTGCAGTTATAATCTCAATCTTTCAGACCACGTGTTTTTTTTGCGGGAAAATATGGCAATCGAAAAAGAGAAAGAATCAATCATATTTTATTTGTGATGACATACTTAAAAGTGAGTGAGATACGTGGTTAATGATATTCAATGGTCATTTAAGATTAATAAATTGTTTTAAGGCCGTAAGCAAAATGAAAAGACTATGAGTCAAAGACAAACAGTCTGACATCTTTCGATTGTTATCCTGTTTATCAGGGGAGAACACTGTACATTTGTTTTAGGAATCGTCCCCACGCAAATTCGTACGCGACAAATTGTGCACCTAGACGATTTTGTATGAGACATTTGGATATTTTAGTGAGAATGTCACAAAATCACGGCCTTGGCAGAACACTGGTATACTGTTGACATTTGATTTTTAATAGATTCTTTAGTCAGGCAATTCATGATTAATAGTCAAATAATTATAATGTGACAGTAATGGGGGACTACCAATATACAGAGTTGTCCTATAAAATGACAATATCCCTTATTTCGCGCACCTGCTGTCTGGGTAGTTCCGGTTTGACTAATGCGCGAGTGATGCCATTTACATCTGATTCTTATCGAAATATTATAATAATAATCCTTTTAATACATTTCAATAATCTGTTCCTGTTCTTGTAAATATTCCTTGACAATTACGCCACATGTAAGGTTTTATATGTATATACACAGGTTTCTACAGTTGCCCCACCAACTGGTAGCCGTACTGTATATGATCTCCCACTATATGACACGCTGTATATCATAGAGCTGCAGTGTACATTCTCTGTAGGGGCCATGGTGGCATTATTAATTCAAATCAGTGCAAGATCAGCAACAATCAATAAACCAAAAGGTGCAGATAAATGGTAACTGCTTGGCATGAAATGGGCTCATTTACGGCAACGTTACGTTTGCAGATTTTGCGCTAATTAATATGATATATGTACTTGACTTTTGATTTTCAAACATAATTACTTTGAGTCATTTAAAAGTTGTCCAGTAGCACATAGAAAATCTACCGACGACAAACTTCGATTAAACAAAATCGCTGCATGTCTATTTTGTCAACTGGACTGAACTCAACTACAATGTTGATTTTCATTTTCATACGTAATAGGTTAGCTGTGTTTACAAATATAAATAAATTCTATTCATAACAAATGCTTATTGATTTTTTTCCAAGTATTTTTTATGTATATTCAATATTATATCAACTAAAACATAAACGAATCTTACTATTTTTCGTAAACAGAAATCCTCATATTTTCCCCCAAAAAACGCACGTGGTCGAAAAGATTGAGATAAACACTGCGATCGTTATTCAAACTTGACAGCTTTGTATATAACAATGTCAGGGGATGCATTTTTAATCAGCATTAACTCAGACAACAAGATCTCATTTCAAAATGTTTTATGTCACTGAAATTTAGTTCATAAAAAAAGTCTCTTTACGCCGCATGTGAAAATGGCTGTTGAAAGAAATGGTTAATGTTAACCAAGTTGTATGTAGTCGATCATAAAGGGTTCAACTTAAAGAACAGATATCATGTTATGTATAAAATATAATGAACATCATTTAATAGTTTTGTATTGTGAGTTCCGTATTTCCATATATGCGCGACTCTGTCCAAGTATCGCAGAGATTCAACGGGGTCTATATAGTTATATTATTATTATATCTTCAAAATCGATTATTTAAAATTCAAAGGGAACTTTTTACTTTGTTTCCTAAGCAAATATGTATATCAGCCAAATCATCTTATAAAGAAGGTCCCCTACTGTGAGGTATGACCATACTGTAGTATGATAATAAAGCCATAAACATCATGGGGGATTATAATCCGTTACCGTCAACAATTACATCAGTAAGGTGCCGACAAATAGATAAATATTGCAGATAATTCTCAAATGTTAGAGACCCTGTTGAGTTGGTGACACCAAAGATATGGGGAGGGTCTTGTGTTATCTCTTTCACTGAACGGGACGTGTCAGTTTGCCAAAACAATAACACCACTCAAACAACAACTATATGTTCAGATTATACATGCCGAAAACAAGCACGCGCCATTAGGTTAGCAATTACGTCAGCTCCCATGAAGTACACGGGTGATTTAATATATTTTTAGAAATTGGCCCAAGCATCCCTGCAGCAATCACCAACCAGTTTTTTTTCATTAATTGTTTTTATTAATAGTCTTGATTAAGCACCATCGTCTTAATTATAGGTTGTTTTAACAGTTCATTATTTTGTCTACGAATTTCCGGAATTCCCGCGTCGACGAGTATATGTTTTAAATGGCTGTAGAGGCAAACACGGGAGAATGAGTTTTTGTGGCTTCTAAGGTGAATAAGGGATTTAGTAAATATTGGTCAAATATTAAACACATCAAAATATGTAAACTAAACTGGCTTAAATCGATCTCGAATTGACCCATTTAAAGGTCATTCAAAATTTGGACACATCCGAATACCTTTCTTTAAATTTAAGATATCATCTTTAAAATGACAACGGAGACAATAATCTTTCTACTAAATCCTAATATGACGTATTGCATCATTGTTGATTTTGGAACAATCATGTTAAAGTGTAAAAATCGCGTCCGCATCGAGCATTTATTCGATATAAAATCCTTACTGCCTTCATAGGACATGTATTGGGAAAATCAACCGAAACTACCCAGTGACAAGGGAAGTTACCGGTCAAGGGCTCAACTCGTGATATCGGTAGGGGCCCATTTAGGATTTAACTTGTTTTTATATAATGTACAGAATTAATCCACAGTCATGGGACACTTGGTAATGACATGTGTCAAACTTTTGTGGCCAATATCTGGTGACAAGTTAGTCTCCTTTGAAATATTTTGCTAATGTACTCTTCTCCTGTAAAGTGTCAAATCCAACTGTGAAGTTTACTGATCTACATTATCTTCTCTATCTCTCATGATAAAATTACTGCTCATGAAAATCAGGTGCGAAAGTTTTAATGCAGTTAGTGGTTGTGTAACAGTAAATAACGCACAATGATAACTCTAGTTTCGTTTAAAACATTACAGGCTCTGAAACAATGGAAGTAGATGATGCATCCGAAAAAAGTTTGCTAGATCAATTAGAAAACAACACAGAAAAGTCGAAAAATGATGAACCAACTAAAGAAGAAAATGACAACACTGAGAGTGATAAAATAGAAGCTGAAGTTACTGAAGATTCAAATGGAAATGTTCCTGACAACAAGAACGTTGAACAATCAGAGAAGACAGCAGAAACAGAAAGTGTCACAGTTCCGGAGACAGCTTCTAATGAAGAGAAGGTAGATGAAAAGTTGGAAGAGTCCTCTAAAGAAATCGCAGAAAATGCTACGGTCAAAGAAAAACGTCAGTCCAAAGGAAAGAAGAGAAGTCAGTCATCTCCAGTTAAAACTAACAAAACTCCTGCAGAAAAAAAATGGAAACCAGCGAAAGCAGAACCCAAACCATCTACTAACACTAAAAGAGACGCTGATGCAGCTCTCCAGACAGAAAGTCCCAACAAACGTCAAAGAAAACCTAAGAAGTTTGAAGACGAGGAAGAGTCTCAGAAAGTGTCTAAATCTACAATGGATAAAACTCTGAAAGCTAAAGTTCCAGAAGAAGATCTCGAACTGGAAGCAAAGTATCCTAGTAAGCAATGAACATTTCTAGCATTATCCACATTACAACCAGTGTCCTACAAGCAGTTTAATAAATGTCCAACAATGTGAATGAAATGTTCAATATTTGCAGTTTGTTCACAGTGTAGACTTTGGAATACACATATTTGTTTTGTTCAAACCTATAAAATTACCCAATTTCTCAAACTTAATTATGGCTCTCCTCATATACTTGTGAAAGTTTGTAATTTTACTCAAAATTGATTAAAAAAGCTTGAACATTTCTACCTTGGAAATAAAAGAGTTTGAAGTCTTTAAAGAAACCATCAGTATGACTGCCACACCCAGTCTATGCTAAAGATGCCAGTCCTTCAGCCATGATTGATAAAAAAAGAGAGAGTCTATTCAGTAAAAATATCAGAAATTTCACAAGAAGCAAAAACTAAATATTTGTTCCGACCAGTTAATGTTAGCAGTCTTTCTTCATCTCTGCACACCGATTACGAAGCTTGTTTTCTCTTGTTTCAGTTGACTGGTTGGTTGGTGACTTGGTGTGGGCCAAAGTAGCCAGTCATCCATGGTGGCCTTGTATGGTCTCCTATGATCCTTACATAGCTATCTACACAAAGGTGTCCTCTAAAAGTAAGTGCACACTCAATTCTAATTATTGCACAAAATAGTTTTTTACCCAGAAGGACTGACAGTAAACATATTTGAAGTTGCAGCTTGTTTTTATCAAAGATTTAAATAAAAAGCAAGTGATACATTATGCTTTAACTATTTCTACTTGCATTGGTATGGCACTCGGAAGGGGAATAATAAAACAAATATCAGGGCATTAACATTCTTAAAATCTCTAGTCGTCCTGCTCATCTAAGAGTATGGTAAAACAAGAACAATACTTAAAGTTGCCATTGCGTTCCCAATTAATAAATTTTAATGAAGGAATCTGGGTTGAGTTTTGAAGAAAAAACCTACTTTCAAATTATCGCCAAGTACTAAAGATCTTTTAAGACTAACCCGTTAAATAATATTTTTAAACGATTTTAGTATATGATTATCATGATATAGGACCGAGTTCAGCTGTCTATATCTTCCACAAGGGCATACTTTCATAAGTACTGTTTCGCTATGAAGTACAGATGAATATGTAAATTTTTGATTTTAAGCAAAAGTCCATCTTTAACAGATTTCAATATTTCCACTTGTCCTGCTTCAAAAACCACTCAGTGCAATAGGATGAGTTGAGTTTGTTGTGGTATCACCTGTGAAAAAACATTCGCTGGAATAAGATTTGTAAAAACTGTTTGTTGCATATTATTCACCAGCTGGTACCGTTTCACTAAAGAACTTACGCAAAACTTAAATTTACGCACAAATATAAAGCTTGAATAAAATAGAAAAGACCCTCAATTAAATCCAACCAAACTTAAGATTTCAAGCCTCTTTCCTATGCTATTGAACTATGTCTTTTACTTTTTTGACATGATCAGTGATTTAAAATTTATTAGGTAAGGAAATAATTGCGTAACTTTACATTTTGCGGAAGTGCTGTTGTGAAACGGTACCCAGGTTTTGCAGCTTTAAACTCCCATGAAATGTATTACAGGGTCTCGAGAATACCATGTACAGTTCTTTGGAGATGCTGCAGAGAGAGGGTGGATTTCTAAGGGCAATTTACTTGAATTCAAAGGCCAGGCTGAGTTTTCTGAATACTCTAAGGAAGTGTTAGCGAAGGCAAAGTCCAAAAAGGAAATTATGCGTTTGAAAAAGTGGTACCAAATACCTGCGAATAGGAAGAAAGCTGTGGAAGTAGGCATTGCTCAGGCAGAAATAGCATTACCTTTAACCCGAAATGAAAGGAAATTGGAATACACCTTTACATATGAACTCCCAAAACCGAAAAAATCAGTAGGACCAAACGATATCAAGGATGACTTAAAAATTCTTAAAGACGCTGAAAAAGCCTCGACTGAAGCCAAACCAGCAAAAAAGAGAAAACATAGTGAAATAGCCTCTCCAGCGAAAACACAAACATCTAAGAAACAGAAAGTAGAAACATCATCTGAAAGTGCGAGTCCGATAAAAAGTCCTGCAAAAAAGAGCTCAGCTGCGAGGAATTCAGCGGCGTCAGAGGGCTCGTTTGAAGTGTTTTGTCAGAAGGAACGAGAAAATGTGTTAGATCGTCCAGATTTCACGGATGACATGCTCATGGATTATTGCCGACAACAGTGGTGTATGATGAGCAAGAAACAGAAAGCCAGATACAAAACCAAGTATAGTGAAGAAACAGGTAAGATTGAGAAATATTTGTTAGCCTAAAAATGAAAACAATAGGTTCAACATTATGTAGCAATGTGGTGTGCTGTTGTGTAGCTTCTCAACTCTCTTTAAGACACATCTCTGAAGTTTTCTAAACCCTGAACTTGTACAAATTGCTGGTTTCATTTGATTTTTGGAAGTGGCAAACAATCTGAACTGTGATAGAATTTTATGATGTACAAACTATACAAAATGTTTCCCAACTTAAAACACACTTATTCTTATTGAGAGGAAGTTGGATAACCTGCTAAGTTTTGGTAAGGTTAACCAGTGGTCTGCTGAAGCCGCGATTTTGTGACATTTTCGCTAAAAATTAATTCCAAATGTCAAATACAAAATCGTCTAGGTACGAATTTGCGTAGGGACGAAATCCTAAACACGTATGCAGTGATCTCCCCTGATAAACAGAATAACGATCGAAAGGTGTCCGATTGTTTGTCTTTGACTCGTAGTCTTTTCGTTTTGCTTACGACCTTAAAACAATGTATTCATCTAAAATGACCGTTGAATATTTTGACCACTTATCTCGCTCACATTTACTTATATCATCACAAATAAAACATTATGGACTCTTTCCATTTTTCGTAAACGGTGATCGCCATATTTTCCCGCCAAAAAACGCACGTGGTCTGACAGATTGAGATTATTACTGCGATCGTTTCTCAAACTTCAAAGTTTTTTTATATAACAATTACAATAAATATTGCGTTGATCTACAATAGTTAAGACAATATTTCAAAACGTATTATATCACTGGAGTTCAGTTCACATAAAAGTTACCTCACACCGCGTGTGAAAATTGCCTTGGAAAGAAATTTGATATAGTCAATCATATTCATAAAGGAGAAGAACATGAAAAGCAGATAAGTCTCTGATAGTATGTACAATCATAGTGATTATTAATTAAATTTTGCATCCTGCGTTCCATTGTTAACAATTCAAAACATATGTAGGTATAACTTTCTACAAGCACCTCGGGGCGTTGTGGTAAAACACTACTACATGGTCAAAATCCGTTGTTAAGCTTTCAAAACGAAAATTTGTTTGTGTTTAATGATAAACAATCAACTCAGTACCACAAAAAAAAGTTTGATGAATGATATTTTCTAGACACGGCGATTATGCAAGTGGCGACGTCGCAAAAAGAGGTGACAAATGGTCTTTACGTTGTTTTTAGTAGTAAAACGAGTTTTAAATCGAATTTGAAACTGATTAAAAGTATTTAGATGCAAATTTGTTTTTACCCAAATGGTGTTTGATTCACAACTTCAATTGTGTGACCGGTGGAATACAGCATATAACAGAAAGAAAAAGCAAGACCACTTTTGAATTATTTTGTGAAGGGCCCTTGAGCTGTTGAAAGGGAATAAGAGTCAGCAAACTATTCCAGTAATGTAACAGTACAGTACAAATGTTTACAATGAGTGAAAACAGTTTAAAGTACCAGGTAGCAGTTTAAAATTGTCAATTTTATGTGTCACAAGTAATGAGTTGTTTATTTATTATTCATATCGATAAATTGTTGAGATTAGAGGTACCCATACATATACTGTGAAACGTGTTATAAATTCTGATGTTTTTATTTTACTACATAAACTTTGATGTCCCTAAGGTTTTGAAAATGTCCCCTCATTTTCAAAGGGGATGGGACAAAATTTAATGTCGCCTCATTTTTGAATCCTTGGCAGAACACTGGGTTAACAATTCAACGTAACAAGAGGATGTTAAATGATACAAATACTGTTGTAAATTGGCTTTAAATCTAGCTAAACAAGCAAAAAGTAAACATTTGAAAAATCTCTACTCAACTCACTCATAAAAGGGTGTTGTAAAAATAAGTGAACTATTAAAGGTGCTCAAATTCTTCTCGTCATTAATCAAAAACCATTTATTATAATTGTTGACCAGTGGAAACGCCATGAGAACTTTTGACTTTGGCTCTTTGGTTTTTAACATTCTGGTTTGGTGTAAAATATAACAGTTTTATTAACAGAACAAAACTTCGGAAACTTTCAGAAAACTCTTCATTTTATGCATAGCTTGTAAGTTCTGAAACATGATTATATTTTATCATGAAAGCAGCAGATTCTGGTCAGGAGTTATCACCATCACGAAGAAGAAAGCCTTCAAAGAAAGTGATAGAAGCAGAAGAGGATAATAAAGTGGTGGATGAGGTGTTATTAGGGAAGAAATTGTCAGAGGGGAAAAAATCGAGAGCTTCTGTGGACACTGCAAGTACCACACAGACACCTGAAGCTAAAAAGGTAACTTTATGAGATAGTTGTTTTTTCATTTTTAGTACTTTGGTGTTTTAGAGTGAATGAGAGGCAACTTTTTATATCTTAGTCACTAGAATGAAGTGGGTATTGTAGACTTTCTTGGGGGTGGGGGAAGGGGGGTATTTTCATGTCAAAAACAAGATATTGGAAAATAAAATACTGCATTTTAACATGCTAAATTTGTGGTAAAACTACATGATTTTAAAGACATGTTTATCAAATTGACTGGCTCAGTGGTAAAGTGCTCGTCTTTCACCTCTGCAACAGGTTGGATACTCTGCATCGCATGTGCGATGGTAATATGTATAAACGATTTTGCGTCATACCAAAGACGTAATAAAAATGGTACCAGTAGTTCCCTTGTTTGGCACTCAACATTAAAAGGGAAATACTGGCTCTTTCTGAAGAATTAAGATAGGAAAAAAAATAAAATGTAATGTATAAAATCTGGGATAGAAAATTCTTCGAAGTCGGAGGTCATTGGCCATTGTGGCGGGGATGAAAAACCGAATGACCATGTAGAAAACACAACAGTCGAATGTTTAAAAAAACGATTTGGGGCTTCCAAATTATATCACCAATCAAAATTCGGGAGTATTGATACAATTTTGGCCTACACTCACACTTTTATTAGACACTGAAATAGGTTGTGCATTTATGATTGCAGACATTGCGAAAGCCATGACCGTAAATTTTTATTAGGACCAGCGATATTTAAGATGGTGTAGGTCCTTCTGACCCAACTGTTTTCACGTCAATATGTAAAAAAGAATGAAGATTTAATCTTAATCAATTATCAAACACCGCTTAAACGTAAATATAACTTATTTTGTTTCACAGAAACTCGTGTTTTTATCGTATTAGAACTTATTATGGCACTGAAGTTTAGCTAATGAAATAAGTGTTTTTATGATGTGTGTGAAAATTGCCGCTTAAAGAAATGGCTTAAGTGTACCAGGTTTAATTATGTCAATCAAAAAGGTGGTGAACATGAATAATGGATATCATTTGCATCTATTAAACATAATACTCTTTATCTAAAGTTTGAAATCATACACTCTATTCATAAAGTCTACAGGCCAAAACGTATGCCTGACTTTGTCCAAGTACACAAACTTCGTAATACATGTAAAACATTAGTACATCCTCAATTAACAATTGTTTAACTTTCAAAATGTATACTTTCTGTGTTTCTTAACTAATATTAAACTAAGTCCCACTAAAACATCTTGATTTGAGGAGTAAAGTGTTTCGACACGGCCATAATGTAAATGTCGACATCACGAAAACAGGTAACAATTCGTCATGGAATTCACCTGTAATCAAAGCGCTGAAAGTGCTACATGAACGGGTTTTATACCGGTTTTCAATTATGATTTGCGATAATGCGTGTATGCTTATTGTATATCAATGTATCAGCTTCCCACAAATATTTTTAACACCTTTTAGAAGTTCTTGACATGACGATTATGTAAATTGCAACATCACGGAAGCAGGTGACAAATCGTCGTATCACTGCCGTTTTAGTCGTTAACACGAAGCTCTAATTTAAATTGTTTCGACAGTGTTTGTTGGCCATATATCTTGTCCAAGTTCAATAAACGACCCAGATTCCGTGAAACACTTCAGAGTTATGGTCCTTGATTTATCCAAAACTGTCCAAATTTAGCTTGCCCTTTAGAAATCATATTTATTGGATCATTATCAAGCTTTGTGGCAATGTTTGTGGGTATAATATCTTGCTCATATCATGTTCGTTACTAGGCAAGTAATAAAAGTTCTGTTTTACAATTAAACTGTAAGTTCCATTGTCTTCTTTGTTTCTTTCGATATATCACTATATCGTTGATACTGACATGGTCGATGTATAGATACAGAGTGGGCAATCGATGACAGCCCTATCATATGGTCACCAGGTTGGGCAGGTGGGTTTCCTCTGGGTACTCCGGTTGCCTCCCACACGAAGACTACACAAAAGCAAACATCAGTGTCAACAAGCATGATTAATATATATGTTATATGTACTTGTTTTTAGTGATCGTTGTAAAATAAATAAAGTTTGAATTTGACATTGACAAGTTCAAGTCAATGTCCCCCCCTTTTCAAATCCTAGATACAACCCTGCTTGTCAGAACATAATTTGATTGCTGCAATTTTCAGCCCGAGGGTAAAAAGAGAGGCCGTCGCAGTAAAGTTCCTCCAGCAGAAAGTACAGAAGAGCCGACAATCCAGCCCTCAGACAGTACCGATGCTACTCAGGTACCTGTGAAGACAGAATCAGCTGATGATACAGTAAAGGTATGACACGCTGGACAATTTTTACAATCAGGAATTTGTGACAGTACAAAGATGTACACAGTTTAGAGGGGGTATATATAGCAATCCCCCTGTCTTGTAATCGTAGCTCCTCCTTTACCGATGACCCGACACTGATGAAACTCTACACAGTTGCTATATATATAGACATAAGGATGTGCAGGAAGAAGGATAATCCTTTTCCAAAATATATCATAGGAGATAATAGGTAGTACATGGCATGGGGTATCCTTTTGTTAGTTGATTCACAGAGGAGATAATTAGTAGTACATGCCATGGGGTATCCTTTTGTTAGTTGATTCACAGAGGAGATAATAAGTAGTACATGACATGGGGTATCCTTTTGTTAGT